>Ga0123354_10001590_pt1 | contig 28017 bp, 23 predicted proteins | sample TergutLab28metaG_2_FD_97872 | JGI IMG/M metagenome (GOLD analysis project Ga0123354, IMG submission 97872) | Labiotermes labralis P4 segment gut microbial communities from Petit-Saut dam, French Guiana - Lab288 P4 | ecosystem: Host-associated > Arthropoda: Insects > Digestive system > Gut ... | reverse complement strand
TCTCGCTCGTCAATTGTTAAATCCGAATGGGATTTTTGTGATGGAACATCCCAAAGAATACGATTTTTCGCACTTGCCCGGTTTCCTGCAACGACGAATTTACGGAGCGGTGAATTTCAGCGTATTCGGGCAGTAAAAAATCACCTCGTAAACCGGTATCCGAGCCCTATTCCTATGAAATCGGCTTTCCCCTTGTGGTTTCGGAAAGATACCGATAGTTTTACCCGATCGGATAAAGAATAACGCAGGCTTGTGCGTTGATAAATTTTCCCATACAGCGCATTCACTTCATGCAAATAAGTTCCAAGAAATAAATCTAAGGAAAAATCACCGAATAATAGGATATATCCGCCGGAGACGCCCACTCGCATCGTTTTTAGCCGGTCGACGGCAGGTAGCGATTGAAAGACGATGCAATCATATTCCGAACCATCGTAGGTGACATCTAAGCTGATTCCAAAACGAGTATATTGAAGGTGTCTTTTTGTCAGTTCCAAATTAAAATCACCGGCAACATATTTATGTCCTCCGATAGGATTGATTTCTTTTACTCCGCCCAAGAGATAAGCGGAGCAATCCCAATTTTTATTCTTTGTATTGATTTTATTTACAGGAGTTATTAACCGGTTTTCTTTTCCGAACGAATGGCTGATTCCGGCAAAAAGACCGATGACATTCAATCCTAAATTCGGCATTTGATATGCTCCGTTCGATAAGTGATTAATTCCGGCGCCTGCAAATAACATCCATTCATTACTTAGTTTACAAACTCCTCGCAGTTGAGCGTTGAGCATAACATTGAAATGAGTACTGAACGCTAAATTCAGCGGATTTAATTCGGCATCATATACTTTTTCCACATAAGCAAGTCCCGCACCGATTCTCAAATGGATATTCACGGGACTGTTGTTATTGAGCAAATGGAAATTCATATAGGGAAATAAGCAATGAGCGGTTCCTGCATAATCAGGGCTTCCCAAGTTTAGAAATGTATAACAGAGTCCATATTCGGGATAATTGAAGAAACTGTTCCAACGATGCGCTCCGTAGGTTTGTTTGGACAAGAATATTTCGCCGCCGATTGAAGGACGTTCATTGATTGGAGTTATTAAGGGAGTATGATTGAAAATCCTTCCTCTATCCATGATTCCTCCTAACTGCCATTCATGGAGGGTTGACTTAACGTCGCCGTCATCGAACGCTTTTACATAATGAAGGGTTAATACAAATAAACATCCTATGAGAATAATTATTTTCCGCACCGTTTTTTGATACAAAAATACAAATTATCTTTGAATTATTCTTGCTTTTATTTGCGCAGCAAAGAAAAATAGACTACCTTTGTGGGCTCAAATCTTAAAGGGTGATTCAAGCGGAGGAATTTAACATCCTTCCACCCCCGGAAATAACCTGTAAATTAAAAAACAGATGTACGTAATTGTAGAAATTCAAGGTCAACAATTCAAAGTTGAAAAAGACCAAAAGTTGTTTATTCATCGTCTTGAAGGCGAAGAAGGCGCTCAAGTGGAATTTGAAAAAGTTCTTTTAACTGATAATGAGGGTACGGTAACGGTAGGCGCTCCGCTGATTGAAGGCGCTAAAGTCGTAGCCGAAATAATCAATCCCTTGGTTAAAGGTGATAAAGTGTTGATTTTCCATAAAAAGAGGAGAAAAGGTTCCCGTAAATTAAACGGCCACCGTCAGCAATTTACTCAAATTCAAATTAAAGACATTCAAGTTTAATTCGTAAAATCTTAGAAAATGGCACATAAAAAAGGAGTCGGAAGTTCGAAGAACGGACGCGAATCGCATAGTAAACGATTAGGCGTTAAGATTTTTGGCGGAGAAATCTGTAAAGCGGGTAATATTATCATTCGCCAAAGAGGCACGCAACATCATCCGGGCATTAATGTAGGCATCGGCAGTGATCATACCTTGTATGCACTTATTGACGGGCGTGTTACATTTAGAAAGAGAAAAGACGATCGCTCGTTTGTTTCGGTCGAACCTTTAATCGCAACAGAAGCATAGCTTTTATCACGCTTGTGCAATCCCCGTAAATTTATAACTGCCCGGTGCGTTTCGCAATTTTAATTGCACAGCCCAACTACGGACAGATTAAAATATTATGCTCACTTTTTCATAGCCGGTACAAACACAGGGAAGCTTAAAAAGTGAGCATTGGATATTTACCTCAACCTTTACATTCCCATTTATTTTCGAAGTCTTTTCCGTTCGGTTTCATCCAGGACAATCTTGCGCAGACGCATTGCTAAAGGCGTTAATTCCACATATTCATCTTCTTTAATGTATTCAAGGGCTTGCTCGAGACTGAAAATCACCGACGGCGCTAAGCGGACTTTGTCGTCGCTTCCCGAAGCGCGAACGTTGGTTAGTTTTTTGGATTTAGTTACATTCACGACCAAATCGCCTTCCTTGGTGTGTTCGCCTACGATTTGTCCGGCATATACATCGGTTTGCGGTTCGATGAAAAAACGTCCGCGATCTTGCAGTTTATCCAAGGCATAAGCAAAAGCATTGCCGGTTTCCATAGCAATAATCGACCCGTTCATGCGTTTTTCGATATCCCCTTTCCAAGGTTGATATTCCAAAAAACGATGAGCCATAATCGCTTCTCCCGCCGATGCGGTTAATACTTGATTAGTCAATCCGATAGTGCCGCGCGAAGGAATGATAAACTCCAGATGAATCCGGTCGCCTTTGCGTTCCATCGACTGCATTTCCCCTTTCCGTTTGGTAACGATATCAATAATCCGGCTTGCCGTCTCTTCCGGAAGATTGACGGTCAATTGTTCTACCGGCTCTAATTTAATACTTTCTTTTTCTTTAATAATTACTTTCGGTTGTCCTACTTGCAGTTCGTAGCCTTCCCGCCGCATGGTTTCGATTAAAATGGACAAATGCAAAACGCCGCGTCCATAGACAATCCATGAATCAGCAGAACCGGACGACTCGACGCGCAAAGCTAAGTTTTTATCCAACTCACGCATCAACCGTTCATAGATATGACGAGAAGTGATGTATTTCCCGTCTCTTCCGAAGAAAGGAGAATCATTAATTGTGAACAGCATCGACATCGTCGGCTCGTCGATAGCAATGGGAGGTAAGGGTTCAGGATTTTCCATATTGGTGAGGGTATCTCCAATTTCAAAATTATCGATACCGACAATGGCGCAAATATCTCCCGACTTCACAGACGACACTTTGGTTCTACCCAGCCCTTCAAAAATATTCAGCTCTTTGATACGGGATCGCAGGATGCTTCCATCGCGTTTACAAAGCGCTATGTCCATTCCTTCCTGCAATTCGCCCCTATGAACGCGTCCGACGGCAATCCTTCCTACGTAATTGGAATAGTCTAATGAAGTGATTTGCATCTGAGGCGTCCCTTCCAACACTTTCGGCGCCGGAATATGTTCGATAATAGCGTCTAACAGCGGTTGAATGTTCTCGGAAGGTTTCCGCCAGTCGTCAGACATCCATCCCTGTTTGGCGGAGCCGTAAATCGTAGCAAAATCCAATTGCTCTTCAGTAGCATCCAATGAAAACATCAAATCGAAAACCATTTCCTGAACTTCTTCCGGACGGCAATTGGGCTTGTCCACTTTATTGATTACAACAATCGGTTTCAATCCAAGGTCGATGGCTTTATGAAGCACAAAGCGAGTTTGAGGCATCGGGCCTTCAAAAGCGTCCACCAGCAACAAGACGCCGTCGGCCATGTTCAGCACCCGTTCTACTTCGCCACCGAAATCGGCATGCCCCGGCGTATCGATAATATTGATTTTATAATCTTTATAATTGATTGAAACATTTTTTGCCAGAATCGTAATTCCGCGTTCGCGCTCCAAATCGTTACTGTCTAAGAATTGGTCTAAATCGGTTTTATCGTCACGAAACAATTTACCTGCTAATAACATTTTATCTACTAAAGTTGTTTTGCCGTGATCGACATGAGCAATAATTGCAATATTTCGTATTTTCTGCATTCAGCTTATTGGTTTTTGAATGAAGCCGCAAAGGTACAAAAAATCCGGCAAAGGGCAAACAGTACTAAACTCCATATTTGATGGCTGGTAAAACATTTTTTTGCTCATTCGGAAAATTTCATGTAGCTTTGCCGCAACTTAAAACAATAATAATAAAATGAGTAAGAAATCGAAAAGAATGAAATCAGATAAACGGAAACCCAAATCGAATGGCTTGGGTACCTTAGCTACAGGAACATTTGAACGGCGGTCGAACGGAAAGAATTCTTTTATTCCCGAAGACAATAGCGATTCTTTGTTTGTTGCCGAACGAAACTCGCTTCACGCTATGAATGGCGATAAAGTGAAAGTGCAAATCTTAGCGCGGCGGAAAGGAAATATACCTGAAGCTGAAGTGATTGAGATTTTAGAACGAGCGGAAAACCGATTCATCGGGATTCTTTCGGTCGGAAAAAACCATGCCTTTCTTTTGACGGACAGCAAAATATTAGCTAATGACATTTTTATTCCAAAAGATAAACTGCAAGGAGCGAAAGACGGTCAGAAAGTTGTTGTGAAAATTACCGAATGGGCTGAAAAGGCAAATAATCCGGAAGGAGAAATCATCGACATATTGGGCAATGCAGGTGATAACACGACCGAAATGCATGCTATTCTTGCCGAATTCGGATTGCCTTACCGATATCCCGAAAAAGTTAATAATGAAGCCGCTAAAATTCCAACTAAAATTACGGAAGAAGAAATTAGGTCGCGTGAAGATTTTCGTAACGTGATTACGTTTACAATCGACCCGAAAGATGCCAAAGATTTTGATGATGCTTTGTCTGTCCGGAAACTGAAAAACGGAAATTGGGAAACAGGCGTTCATATTGCAGATGTTACCTATTATGTAACCCCCGGAAATATTGTCGACAAAGAAGCTTCCGGACGTGCAACTTCAATTTATTTAGTCGACCGAACCATCCCGATGCTTCCCGAAAGTTTGAGTAATGGCCTTTGTTCCTTACGTCCTTTAGAAGATAAATTGTGCTTTTCCGTTGTTTTTGAAATGACTCAGAACGCTGAAGTCGTCGATTACCGGATTGTCAGAACAGTCATTAATTCAAATCGCCGTTTTACTTACGAAGAGGTACAAACAATTATTGAGAAAAAAAACGGTAAGGATGAAGCAGAAATCTCAAATGCTGTACTCCTATTGAACGATTTAGCTAAACTGTTGCGAGAAAAGCGTTTCAAAAACGGAGCCATTAATTTCGAACGTTCCGAAGTGAAATTCGATATCGATGAAAATGGAAAACCGTTGCGGGTATTTTTCAAAGAAGCCGAAGATTCCAACAAATTAGTGGAAGAGTTTATGCTGCTGGCTAACCGCTACGTAGCGCAAACTGTCGGGAAAGTTGCCAAAGGGAAGAACGCGAAACCATTTATTTACAGGGTTCATGATTTGCCGAATCCGGAAAAATTGTCCAACTTTGCCGAATTTATCCGCCGTTTCGGCTATAAAATTAAAGACAAAGGGAGCAATAGTGATATATCAAAAAGTATCAATCATTTACTAGATGAAGTTCAAGGGAAACGGGAACAAACCCTGATTGAAACCTTAGCGGTCCGTTCGATGGCGAAAGCTACTTATACTACTCAAAATATCGGGCATTACGGATTGGCGTTTAAATACTACACACACTTTACATCACCTATTCGTCGATATCCTGATATGCTGGTTCACAGGCTTCTGACACGTTATCTTTCCGGAGGGCGCTCGGTCAATCAAACGGCGTTGGAAGAAGAATGTAAGCACTGTTCAACGATGGAATCTTTGGCTTCCAATGCTGAGCGGGCTTCAATCAAATACAAGCAGGTCGAATTCATGTCTGACAAAGTAGGAATGATTTTCGACGGCGTTATTTCAGGCGTTACCGAATGGGGATTATATATAGAACTGGCAGATAATGCCTGTGAAGGCATGGTTCCCATCCGTGATTTGGCTGACGATTACTACGAATTTGATGAAAAGACGTATAGCCTTGTCGGTACCCGGAAAAAACAGCGTTACCGTTTGGGCGATCCGATGAAGATCAAAGTAGCAAGGGCTAACCTCGAACGCAAACAGTTGGATTTTGTGCCTGTAGATTAGAATGTCATTGCGGGCTTGACCCGCAAATAGAATGTCATTGGCGGGCTTGACCCGCAAATAGAATGTCATTGCGGGCTTGACCCGCAATCCCCTGCTGACAGTTTACGCTCTTTCCAAACCGAATATACAACGCCTGCTATTAACAACAGCAACACAAAGAAAGAACTGAAAGCGGAAACGTATGAGGCTGTGATATAGCCTTCCGGACGGAAAATAAATTCTATCTTATGTTCGCCGGCGGGAATCAGCATTGCCCGCAATATCCAATCCGCACGGAAATGAGGCGCCGGCTGTCCGTCGATAAACGCTTTCCACCCCGGTTGATAATAGATTTCCGAAAAGACCGCCAATTGCCCTGAATTGGCTTTGGAAGTATAAACCAAATGGCTCGGTCGGTAACTGTCCAACAGAATGCTTGCCGAAGAATCGGGCTGAGCCGAAGTGAAACCTTTCAAATCACTGGCAAAACGCTTATCTACTACAGCCGTTAGCAAAGGATTAATACTGTCCAGCGCAACAATTTCGGCATCGGCATTTTCCACTATTTTCGCCTCAAAAACAAACCACGCATTTCCGAATGCCTGCGGATTAGTGATGGGCGGTTGATTGGGATCGTAAATAATATAACGGGTGTTTAGCATGTTCAATGAAGGAATAGATTCAAACGACTGTTGAATACTTTCTAAAGTGACCGGCTTGGTTTGAAACGACTGAAAGATTATTCCCATTTCTTTTATTAACCGGTGATCAATTAATTCCTGATATCGTCTTAATTTAGCAGGAGAATATCCTCCGATAGAGTGATGAAAATAGGATACGGTTGTTTCCTGAAAAGGATCGTTAAGCGTCAATACGCGATAAGACAAATCATTGTCTTTTAAAATGACTTGATCGGCCGTCGATTCTTTATAAAATGCATCCAACGCCTGTTTTTTGAAATTGTTATCATTCAAATAGCGTTTGTCAACCGCCCATAAATCAACTAAAGTAAGGACGATGAATCCTATTCCTACAAGCAAGGCAGCTCGTTTTTTATTTTTCGACTGCATAAACACAAATATCAGCGCCGCACTTAGCACGATGAAAACCAACGAGCGAAAAGCATCGGAAGAAGCTAAATGCGCTCGATCTTGCAACAAACCGGAATACCATGACTGTTGTTCATATTGCGCATCATTGACGGATTGATAATTAAAGAAAAGTTCCGGAAACCACCAAATAATCAAGCAAATTCCTCCTGTAACGGAAAGCGACCAGATCAATCCTTTTTTTAACAACTTGGCGTCTGCCTTTTCTTCAAGCATATTTTTTAATCCCCAAAAAGCAATGATAGGGAATACGAACCCCGGTATCACTAACGCCATCTCCGGTGTTCGAAATTTATTATAAAGCGGGAAGTTGTGAAAAATAAAAGTATTAAAAGCATCGAAATTTCTTCCTAAAGACAAAAATATGAGAAAGACGGCTCCGGCAAGAAGCCACCATTTCAACGGATTCTTTATGATAAACATTCCCAAAAGAAAAAGAAAACAAACCACGGCTCCAAAATAAACCGGTCCGCCGGTGGAAGGCTTATCCCCCCAATAAGTAGGCGCTTGAATATCTTTTCCTACTTGATAACCTGCATCGCGCACAGCTTTGTAAAACTCGGAAGAAGGACCTAAAGTTCCGACGGAAGTTCCTCCATATATATTTGGAATAAGAAGTGTCAGTAATTCTCCTCTTCCGTAACTCCATTGAAAGGCATACTCTTTATCCAATCCGGAAGATATTTTTTCGCCATTTTGAGCAACGGTAGTTAATTCGGTAGCTCCCCGAAGCGACGATTTTCCTAATTCCCATTGAGTATATAATGATTGGGCGCTGGGTAAAACTGCTATGAAAGCACACACTGCCATGATGATAGATGCTTTGCCGAATTCTTTCCATTCGCCCTTTTTGATTTCTCCAACAAGATAGCCGGCATAAACGAACAGGCAAAGTAAGATTGCATAATAAGTAATCTGAATGTGATAGTTCGTTATTGATAGAGCCGTTCCCAATAAAAACAGAATACCTCCCCAAAGATATTTTCGCCGGAAGAGTAAAATCATGCCGGACAGAATAATCGGCATATACGCAATGACGTATGCTTTCGTAATGTGTCCGACTGCTATAATGATAATATTGTACGAAGAAAATGCGAATGCAATAGAGCCTGCAACAGCTACCCAGCGTTTTACCCCTAAAACACACATCAGCAAGTAGAAACTGATTAATCCGGCCAAAACCATTCCCACATTCAGGGGACCAATTTTCTTGATCGGCGCTTCTAACCATTCAAAGGCGGGTAATTTTGGAGCCGGATCGCCATAAACGGCATTGTAAGGCATTCCTCCAAACATAGCGTCCGACCAGGCGCTAAACTCTCCGGATTTTGCCGTTTTCTCAAACTGCTTTGCCTGGCTAACGCCCATTCCCGCTACGTGAATCATATCCGACTGCTGAATGGTTTTCCCTTCAAATACCGCCGGTGCGAAATAAATAACGGTTATTACTAAAAAGAAAAGTAGGACGATAAGATGTTCGCCCGTTTTTTTTACTAAATTTTGCATATTCTTCAACCAATTTTCCGACAAAAATACGCTTTTTTTGAATATATTCAAAAGTGTTTGTTAAGATACTGTTTTTTTTGTCCACTTGGCAGTATAAAAACGGAGTGCAAACCAAATATGGCGAATTTGCGTAGGCAGTTTACCGTAATTATCGCACATAATCTTATAACGCTCTTTTAGGGCTTCTTTCCGGTTGACGGCGCTCATGCCTGCTTCCATGAATCGTGAAAGAATAAGGCGCGTATTAAAAACCGTATCCGCTTTTTTCAAACAACGAATACACCAATCATAATCGGCTGCAAATCGGTAATGCAGATCGTAGAATTCCGCAATTGTCCGTTTGGCGAGAAACGATTGATGGCAAACCAGCATTCCCATACGAAAACGCTCCCACGATAAGTTTTCCGGAGCTCGCAGGCGACGCATAGCCAACGGATTGCCTTCCAAATCCGTTATTTCGGTTTCTCCGTAAATAACATCGGGAAATTCCTTGCAAGCAAGCGTATTTACTATATCCTGCACTGTTGTTCCGGAATAAAGCGTATCACCGGCGTTGATAAACCAGACATAATCGCCGGAAGCTAATTGCAATCCTTTATTCATTGCATCGTACAATCCTTCATCCGGTTCGCTCAGCCAATGCGTGATGGATGATTGGTACTTATTTATCAAGTCTAACGTTCCATCGGTGGAATTTCCATCGACAATAATGTATTCAATATCGGGATAGGATTGGGAAATAACGCTTAGAATGGTTCGCTCGATCCATTGGAAAGCATTGTAAGTGACTGTGATGATAGAGAAACGCATAGAAAAAAATCCGTTGTTGTTTGCAAGACAAAGGTAATAAATCTTTTTTATTTTTTTTGTTTTGGGAAAAACCGTACCTTTGTGGAAAATTATAGGATACATAAGCATGAATTTAGAATCGGTTGTTAGAAAGAATATCTTTAATTTGAAGCCTTATTCCTGCGCCCGAAATGAATTTAAGGGGAAAGCTTCCGTTTATCTTGATGCCAATGAAAGTCCATATAATCATGATTATCATCGTTATCCTGATCCTTTGCAGGAAGAATTGAAGAAGCGAATTTCTCAACTGAAAAAAATAAATCCCGATCGGATAATGCTCGGCAACGGTAGCGACGAACCCATTGATTTGATTTTTCGTATTTTTTGCGAACCCACTGAGGACAATGTAGTAGCCATTGAACCGACTTACGGCATGTACAAGGTTTGCGCCGATATCAATAACGTAGAATATAGAAGAGTTTTCTTGGATGAAGATTTTCAAATGAATGCGAAACAATTGTCGACGGCTGTCGACAATCATACCAAAGTGATTTTTCTCTGTTCACCCAATAATCCATCGGGAAATTTGCTGAATCGTTCGGAAATACGGAAAGTAGTAGCGCATTTTCCGGGAATTGTAATCATTGATGAAGCCTATATCGACTTTTCCAGCGAGCCTTCGTGGTTGCATGATTTAGACAACTATCCGAATCTCATCATTTTGCATACTTTCTCAAAAGCATGGGGATTAGCTTCGCTACGTTGCGGCATGGCATTCGCTTCGGAGGAAATCATTGCTTTTTTCAATAAAGTGAAATATCCGTATAACCTCAGCACGCTGGTTCAAAAGACCATTCTGAACCAACTAAACACCGGCTGTGATAATAAAAACCAGTGGGTAGAATTGATTTTAGAAGAACGGAAACACTTGATTGATGCGCTGAAAAACCTTCGGATTGTGGAAAAAGTCTATCCTTCGGATGCTAATTTTCTATTGGTAAAAGTCAACAATGCAAATGCCGTCTACACGGAATTGGTTGAGAAAGGCGTCGTTGTCCGTAACCGGAGTTCCGTTTCGCTTTGCGGCGACTGTTTGCGGATTACGGTAGGATCAAAGGAAGAAAACGAATTATTAATTAATGCTTTAAAGAAATAATGAAACGGGTGATTTTCATTGATCGCGACGGAACGTTGATTGTCGAACCTTCTGATACTTTTCAGATTGACAATCTGGACCAATTGGAATTTACGCCGGCGGTGATTCGAAATTTGTATTTTATCCGTAAGAAATTAGACTTTGAATTGGTAATTGTCAGCAATCAGGATGGTTTGGGTACAGCGGATTATCCCGTCAAGGTCTTTGAAACGGTTCAGGAAAAAATGATGCGTATATTTAAAAATGAAGGTATCATTTTTGATAAAGTATTCATCGATCCTTCCCGTCCCGAAGATAATCTTCCGACACGTAAACCGGGAATAGCGATGCTTATGGAATACCTGAACGGCGATTATGACTTGGAAAATTCCTTTGTTATCGGCGATCGTTTAACCGATGTAGAGTTAGCTAAAAATTTGGGTTGTAAGGCAATTTTATACAATAAAAAGGAACTATTATATAATAATCCCGGCCTAAAATCCGTTTGTAGTTTAATTACAACCGATTGGGATGCGATTTCTGAGTTTCTTTTTGCGAAAGAGCGCCGAGCAACGATTCGGCGAAAAACAAAAGAAACGGAGATTCAACTCCGGATCAATTTGGATGGAACAGGTGAAACATCGGTTTCGACCGGTTTGCACTTTTTCGATCACATGTTGGAACAAATAGGGAAACATGCCGGTATTGATTTGGACATTCAGGTAACAGGCGATTTAGAAGTCGATGAGCATCATACCATTGAAGATACTGCCATTGCTTTGGGTGATGCGTTGTTACAGGCTTTAGGAGATAAACGGGGAATGGAACGCTACGGCTTTTATTTGCCGATGGACGATTGTATTTGTTCTGTAGCACTGGATTTTGGAGGACGTTCCTGGTTGGTTTGGAATGTTGAATTTAATCGCGAAAAGGTTGGAGATGTACCTGCTGAAATGTTTTTCCACTTTTTCAAATCACTAAGTGATGCAGCTAAAATGAATTTGAATATCCGTGCGGAAGGACAAAATGAACATCATAAAATTGAAAGTATTTTCAAAGGCTTTGCCCGTGCGGTTAAAATGGCGATACACAGAGATATTTTCAATTATGAACTGCCAAGTACAAAAGGAATGTTATGAACAAATATAAAAAAACAAGTAAATTATACCTGAGGAAAGCAATTTTTTTTGTAACTTGCGCCTTTTTATTGCTCGTTGCTTGTGATAAACTTTTCGTGGGCGTATCTGGGAAAAAAGCCGAATTGCAGGGGAAATGGCAAATGAATGGCGCCGATACGGTTTATTATAATTTTCAGAATGATATATTTCTGTATCAGATATATTTAACGAAAAGCGAAATATCACAAGTGTACGGATATTATAATTTATATGGAGATACAAGTATTGATTTGAGATTATTAAGAGATTACGCTTTGTTTCCGTTGGATTATCTGGGATGGGATACGCTTCATTCCGCAACGGGACAAGATACAATTTTCAAATCATTTAAAATAGAAAAGCTCACAAGTAAAGACTTAATTTTATCGTCGGATAATGGAATGATGTCTTTCCATAAGTTTTAGGATAATAATATTTATAACAATAATAAAAATAGAAGTATGAAATCAAAAGTTTATCTGTTATGGGCTTTAGCGCTTGCATTATTGTTTTCGCTAAATGCTTGCAAATCTAAAGAAAGCGCCTACAAAACAGCTTATGAAACGGCAAAAGCCAAAGAAGCTACGGAAAATAATGGAGTGGAAGAAACGACACCGGTTACGAAAACACCCTCTTCTGCAACAAATAATACGACGGTTCAGAAAGAAAAGGTGACGCCGATTGATGGTGCGGGAATTCAGCAATTCAGTGTAGTAATCGGAAGTTTTGTGAATAAAACCAACGCACAATCCTTGAAAGAACGGATGTCGAGTAAGGGATTCCAATCGTTTTTAGCACAAAATGAAAGAGGAATGTATCGCGTAATTGTTGCAACTTTTAGTGACAAAGCAAGCGCTGTCGCCGAAAGAGAACGCGTTAAGGAAAAATATTATCCCGACTTTCAAGATGCTTGGATCCTGGACAAACAATAGTGGTATAATCCGGAATTTCATTTATAAAATCGTAGGCTTTCTTTTCACCGTCTAACCGACAGCAGAAATGCCGGATACCGTTACTTACGATTAACCAGGGTACTTGTAACGCAAAGTTATAGCGAGCGATCTGATCAAATGTTTTTTGACTGATTGCTACGGAAGGTGCTTTGTATTCTACAATCATTATTGGTTGCAGATAATTATCATAAATAACCGTATCGCATCGTTTCCTTACATTCCCAAGCGCAATTTCAATCTCATTTGCCAGTCTGCCGGAAGGATAGTTTTTATAATCAATCAAGAAAGAAATAAATTGTTGACGAACATATTCTTCGGGAGTTAACCGGACAAATTGTTTACGCAGACGGTCGAATACATAATCTTTTTCCTTTTGCTTTTTTATTTTTAATTCGGTAAAAGGAAGATTTAGCGGCATCATTTTTTAGTATTCTTTTTTTATTATTTTTGCAAAATTACATAATTATGAAGACAAAACAAGACATCGTCGAAAATTGGTTGCCACGCTATACTAAAAGAGCGATTGCCGACTTTACTCCTTACATTTTATTGACTAATTTCCAAAAATACGTCGATATTTTTGCTGATTATTATAAAGTCCCGGTTGTTGGACAGGACGCAAATATGCCGAATGCATCCGCCGATGGAATCATGATCATCAATTTCGGGATGGGTTCTGCCAACGCGGCGACAATCATGGATTTATTAAGCGCAATCAAGCCAAAAGCCGTTTTATTTCTGGGAAAATGCGGCGGGTTAAAAATGAAAAATGCTTTGGGCGATTATATCTTACCGATTGCTGCCATACGGGGCGAAGGAACATCGAACGATTATTTTCCGGAAGAAGTGCCATCCTTGCCTGCTTTCAGCTTGTTGCGAGCTGTTTCATCAATCGTCCGCAACCACGGAAAAGACTATTGGACGGGAACTATTTACACGACCAACCGACGGGTGTGGGAACACGACGAGGATTTCAAAAACTACCTCCGGAAAATCCGGGCGATAGGCGTGGATATGGAAACCGCTACTTTGCTAACGGTTGGATTTGCCAATCAGATTCCAACGGGTGCGCTGTTGCTGGTGAGTGACCAGCCCATGATTTCCGAAGGAATCAAAACTGAAAAAAGCGATTTGGAAGTTACGGAAAATTTTGTGGAAGAACATGTTTACATCGGCATCGAATCGCTGAAAACTATTATTGAAAATAAAGAAACCGTTAAACATTTGCGGTTTGAATGGTAAAGGATTATGGCTAAAGAGACGGGATTCGAAGAACTGCAAGAGAGTATTAAAACAGGAAAATTCTATCCTGTTTATCTTTTCCAGGGAGAAGAAGCATATTATATCGATCAACTAACCGATTTGTTGATTGAAAAGGTATTGGATGATTCGGAGCGCGATTTTAATCAATATGTTTTTTATGGATTGGATTCGGATGTGAGTACAATTATCAACACCTGCAAACGCTTTCCATTGATGGCAAGCCGGCAGTTGGTAGTTGTTAAGGAAGCGCAAGGATTGAAAAATATCGACGATTTGATATTTTACGTCAAGCAACCGCTACTCTCTACAATTCTGGTGATTAATTTTAAGCACGGCAAATTGGACGGACGTAAAAAATTATCCGGAGAAATTGCAAAATCCGGAATCGTGTTTGAATCCAAAAAATTGTATGATAACCAAATCCCTGCTTTTATCTCAAATTATCTTCGCAAGAGGAAAGTGAAGATTGATGCGAGATCCGCTCAAATGCTGACCGATTATCTGGGTAACGATTTAAATAAACTAACCAATGAGTTGGAAAAGTTAATTCTTTTGCTGCCTGAGGAAAATGCCGTAATTACAACAGAATTAATCGAACAGAATATCGGCATCAGCAAAGATTACGATAATTTTGAATTGCAAAAAGCATTGGCTAACAAAGATATTCTTAAAGCCAACCGGATTGCTTCCTATTACGAGCAAAATTCGAAGAATTACCCCCTTCAACGCACATTATCCAATCTTTTCGGCTTTTTTTCCAACCTGATGATTTGTCACTATGAAAATGATAAATCAAAATCGAACCTCATGGCTGTCTTGGGATTCCGATTCGATTTGCAGATTACCGACTACTTGACGGCGCTTCAAAAATACAAAGCAGGAAAGACTATGCAAATCGTCTCTTTAATTCGTGAATGTGATGCCCGCTCTAAAGGTGTAAATAACGCTTCCATTCCAGATGGAAGTCTATTCAAAGAATTGATATATAAAATTATGCATTAGCTACCTTTCACCACTTATCACCCTTCGCTTGATAAATCATTTGTTTACGGTCTTTCGCCAATAAATTTTTCTCTAATTCATTGGCAGATACTTTTACCGGCGAAATAATAAATTCCGGTACATTGTATGAAAAGAAAGACGTATCGTAGATTTGCGGGTCTTTTTGAGGCAATAGAAACGGCTTTGTAACATGACCATTGTCGTCTATTGAAGCGATATACAGTCGAGTATAGAGTCCGTCGCCGCGGCGGCTGCTGAATACAAACCAATGAGAATTACTGCTCCAGTCGTGAAAACTTTCCGCCTTATTGCTGTTTACTTCCTGTAACGGACGAGAATCACCCGCTTTCAAATTCAACAAATACAAGTCGGCGCCCCGATGCCAAATGGAGAAGGTGCCGTAATCCGACTGCGTGTACATCAAATATTTACCATCGAATGATGGACGAGGAAAAGAAACGCTTTTTCCGGTTTGATCTGCTGAAACCAGCGTGTCGACTTTATCTCCAAATGTCCCGCTTGCAGGATCAAAAGCTATTTTACACAAACTATATTTTATCTTTTTAAAGTCGGCCTGAATATTTTGCTGCATAGGGGCGGAGCAAAAATAGAGGGTATTTCCGTCCGGAGAAAATGCAGGGAAGGTTTCAAAATCGTCGGTCTTTAATTGAGGGCATGAGAATAACCTATTATGAACCAAGTCATATACAACAATGTCGGATGCTTCGTCAAACACTTCAATCCGTTCGTCATTCACGACATGAAAAGCCTGTTTTGTCGAATTCACCGAATAAGCAATATATTTGCCCGAAGGATGCCAATAGGGATACACGCAAGAGGAAATTGTGCTGTCGGTCTTTGTGTTGTATAATGTCATCCTGCCGTTTATCTGCAACATGGTAGCTCCGTGATCGCCTCTTATGTGAAGATTTATTTCCGCCGGATTATTTTGATTAAAAGCATGGCAGTTAACGCACATACCCGGAATCAAAGTGTTTTCAACAATTGCCCGTTGTTCGAAATTGGATAAATTGCGTTGATAAATACCCATTTTGCTATATACTTCATAACCGGGCGCAATCATACGATAAGCCAGTCCATAGTCAATAGGATAAGCACTGACATGGATAGGAAAAGGTTTATATTGCATCCATCCGTCTTTCGTCTTAATGCTGACAAGCGCTTCTATATCTGAATTTTTATTATCAAGCAACAATTGATGCCATGCTTTTTCAGGAAACTGGACAACTTCTTTCCCTTGTACATGAATGGAACCTTTTTGCTTCCCTGTCACAACAACATCAATTGCGCCTTGTCGCCCTTCTGCCATCCTAAAGTTCAAAGGTGCAATCGTTGACGGAACCGTTACATCCGTATAATCGGGATAAAGTTCCGGAAAATCATCTATTTGCGCCGGCGATTTGACAGCTTCACTGCAACCGGCGAATACCGCCATAAACAAGAGCAAAAGATAAAATAGCTTGCGTTTCATAATATAAATATAATTGTCACTCGTCACTTATAACTACCTAAAAAACAGGTAATACCAATATGTTTGAGAAAATTTATCTTCTAATATCGCTTTATTCGCATTCGATGAATACGCATGCATAAAGTTTCTCAAATTGTCGCTGATAGCGGGATTAAGCGAAAAAGTAGCAGTATCCTTTTTCTGTGAAGAATTTAGCGAATAATACATCAGCGCCTCCTGGTAATGCGCCGGAATATTGCGGTACCCCAAATGCGTTCCCAAAGGCAGGTATTGTACAAAATGAACTAAATCTTTTGTTAACAACGTATAAGCCATTAGATATTCGTAAGCCGTTTTGTTGGTAGCACAGTGTGTTAGAAGAGAATCCAGCATCCGGGTTTTTTCATTTTCGTCGTAGAGAAAATCATCCGTAATACGATACTTTCTCAGCAATGCCCATTGAGGATTTGAATCAATTTTCGCATCGTTACCAACGTATTGCAACATTTCTTTTGCCTGTTTGCCGTAAAATAGCGTATGTTGAAGGATATGCAAATATTTTTCAGCAACTTTATCCTGTCTGTTCAATAAATTGATTTCAGCAAGACGCATCAGAGCGCGAGCGCTTTTTTTCTGGTCGGGAATAGCTTCCATCGCCTCAAAGGCAAACCGCATGGAAGTATTCAAAAGCCCCAAATGATAATAAACCTCTCCGGCAATTAAAGGCTGCGTGAAATCCCGTTGAAATTTTGGCAATAGACCTTCAGGCCCGTTTTGATAATAACGGAACATGCAATCGCCCATATTCCCGTTTTTAGACAAGGCAAGGTTCAAACAGGCGACCGACAGCGGCTTATTCGGATCTTTACGATTCGCCCTGTCGATGATTTTATCCCAATTCTGTGTCCGAACGCCATAATCATACGCCATAATTTCTTCCTTATTCCAATCGGCGGCAGAACCGACAAAAAGGATGCCGGCAAACGTTATCAAAATCACTTGGAAAGCAAACAATAATCGTATTTTGTTTCTCTTCAAATTATTTGCAGCCGGTATAAATCCGAATAATAATACGATAATAATGGAAAACCATACGCCGGCCAGCGGATATGGCGATATCGCCGGGAAACGATTGTAGCAAAGTCCCCACCATAAACGCCATAGAGGATATTGCAGAAAATGTTTGGCGATGAATGGCGGACAGACAACAAAGAAAAGGATGCCTATTAAGAAAAATATTCCTTGTATTTTTGTCAATTGCTTAAAATAATCTAATTCCAATAGTATGACTATTACAGCAAATAGCCAGAATACACCTCCGGCAAGCCAGTAAATCAGGGGCAACGCAACAAGAGCGACAACAATTCTCAACCTTGGATTCCTAAGATGCTTATATCCCAATGCGGCAAATAATGTGAATATAACTGCCACCAATCCGGCTAATAAATAATTCTCATTGCAAAGCAGCATCCAATAAAACAGGGAGGGGATAAATGTAAGCGTTACAATTAATCTGTTTTTATTCAGTCTCATTGTCAAGAGCTTCACTTGAATTTGAAGCAATACCAACATAATGGCAATGATAAAAGCGCCCAGCCACGAATAGTAATAAAACTGGGTGAAAAATGTTCCCAAATAATCAGCCAAACCTCCCGGACGACTCATTAAATCGTTCCAATAATCGGATGTGAATAGGAATAATTGAAATTGCTCTTCATAATGTAAATGGTTTTGGTAGAAAAAAGAAAAGAATAGATACGCTGCTATTCCAAAAAATAGAGACAATATCCATTCCATTCTTTTTAAAAGTTTGTCCATAACTTTGTTAGTTGAAAGTTGAGAGTTGAAAGTGGAGAGTTAAAATAACTCTCCACTTTCAATTCTCAATTCTCAAAATGTGTAACCTTTCTGTTTAAATATCCAGTACCAGCAACCGCCCCAGTCGCCTGCGCCGGGTTCGGGAGCCGCTAAAATCATCACATTATCATCCAAATAAAGAATATTATAGATGTAAATCGGAGGATTACCATCCACATTAGGTTGATAGCCGAGGCTTACCGTAGGTCCGCCTGATAAAATGAGAGAGCCGATTGACCAATCATTACCACCGGAAGCTCCCGGAGGGCTGTTCGTGGCGATGGTTTTAGAAAAGTCAAATTTGAAACTTCCTTTATATGTGCCTGAAGGCAATCCTTTGGGAGACCCATCACTTTGTGTTTGCGTATTCCCTGTTACTAAAGTAAAGTTAGCGCCTCCATTAAGGTCAAAAGTCATTTGATCGTCGGCCACTCCAAAATCGTGTATGTCCGGCAGCCACCATACAGCTGCATTGTTTTCGAGATAACCTCCATTGCCGTAAACACCGCCGGCAGCCACTCCCGGAGCCCATTTGTCGGGGATGTCCAATGCCCATACCCAGGTTTTACCTTCGACGCCCTCGCCTGCAAAAATTGCCCAATGAGGATCTACCGGAAAAGTCATCTCATCTATTTGTACCGAATAGGTTTTTGAGAACTGGTTGCCGTTAGCTGCAAGTGCATTTAGCGTAATAGTTACATCACCGGTTGTAAACAGCGTCATCACCGTATCATTACTGATATAGGTCAATATTCCGTCCGTCCATTGGCAGAGTACGGGACTTGTACAATGTACTGCTACCTTATTGCTATTTTGTCCATTAACCACTAAAGGCGTTACCGTCGCCTGGATTTGATCGGCCGACGTTAGTACGTTACCTACGTCTGCTTTTTCAACGAGCGGATCGCAAGCGGCACACAAGAAAATAAATGCAATCGTTAGTATTGAATAAAATATTTTTTTCATATATGATAATCATTTAATTATTAAATTTTTAGCATCCTCCTTTCTCCTTCTCTTTTTGAAAGGGAAAAAAGGGGAAGGTCTTTATCTCCAACCCGTATATAAGGAACTTCCATCACCCCATCCGGCATTTTGTTTAAGCACTCCGTCTGAAAGCGCTATTTCACTTTCCGGTATCGGGAAGAATCCGTTGGTAGCCTGATAGCGAGATGCGTAGCCACCTCCGTTGCTGGAAGTAGTATTTAAGCTGGCAATACCGTTGATATAAACAGGTTGAGCATTCTGTTCAGCCAATACCGTATTAGCAATATGCCAGCGTCGAATATCATTCCAGCGAATAGCTTCAAAGGCTAACTCCCATCGACGTTCATTCTGTAAAGCCACATCCGTATAAGCGGCTATAGGCTGCAAACCGGCACGGGCTCGCACTCTGTTAATTCCCGAAACATTCTGTTCCAACTCCGATTGCATCAATAATACATCGGCAAAGCGCATCAATACCAAGTCATGAATATTCGAGAGTTGGAAGTTAGATGAAGCATAGTTGTACATATCCATTTCAAAAGTTGCCCAAAAACCACTGCCATCTGTTTTTCTCGATTCTATCGGAGCCAATTTCTTTTCAAAATAATCGGTTTCCTGAATATAGGTATCGCTACCTCCGCAGCCGATTAGATAATTGGGTAATTCATTGGGAATGACGCATATTGAAGCTGTACGCCGTATGTCGTTCGGTTCGGCAGTAGTCCAATCTGTCCACAAATTCGGAGCGACCGGGCCCATTCCCCATCCTGTTCCAAAGGGGAAACCATTCGTAGGATCACCCGAGTTGGATGGCGCCGGTTGTGAGCGTATTCCGTAATAAAGACTGAATCCGTTGGAGAAACCAATCGTACTACCTGAATTATAGCTTGCAAATTTTGAAAATTTGATGGCAAACATCGATTCCGGGTTAATAGCGTTGTCGTTTTCAACCCATACTAATCCTTGTCCTGCCGTATAAGGATAATCTTCTACGGTGCAACGGTTGGTGTAAGCCCATAAATTACGGTAGTCAGGAACTAAGGTATATCCTGAATTATTAACGCAATCGTCAATCCAGCTCGAGACATCGCTTTTTGATACTGTTGAACCGTCGGGGAGCGTTACATCAGTTTTTTGATAGAAGCCGGTATAGAACAACCAGGCGCGCGCCATCATGGCTTCCGCCGTCCATTTATCGGCATGTCCGGCTTCTAACCAACCAACAGGATGACTGGGCATTAATGTAATCGCCTGCTTAAAGTCCGATATAATCTGACCCCAGGTTTCATCGGGAGTCGCTTGCGGATTATTTACAGGGTCGGTGGTGATTACCATCGGAATATTTTCAAACATCGAAGCCAACTCATAATAATAAAAAGCACGCATAAAATAAGCTTCTCCCATCAATTGGTTTTTCATCTCGTCGCTGGGATATCCCGAACAGTTATCCAACGTTTCGATAGCGTTGTTGGCGCGATGAACGCCGGCATAACGGTCTTGCCAAAACTGCCGGAGCATATCCGTTCCACTGCTCAACAGCAAGTCTTCAGCTTGAGATGCATAATCATTTGCGCCGCCGCCTCCAAACTGGTCATCAGCTGCGAGGTTTGCTACCATAAAAAAGCTTGAAATCGGATTAGCGCAGGTAGCATTCATAATGCTGTATATACTGGCAATCATCGATTGTGCATCTGTATAGGTTTCAGGATAGTTTGTCGTATTTTTATGCGTCAAATCCTTGGTATCCAAATTGGTGCAACCGGTTGCCACTAAAGTGACAGCAGCCATTGCTATAAATAATATCTTTTTCATATTTTTTCCTCCTTAAAATTTAAGACTTATACCAAACAAATAGTTTCTTGCGCTTGGATAGAATCCGATATCAACATTTTGAGCCCAACTTTGATCGGAATAAGAACCTATTTCAGGATCCACTCCGTTGTAACCCGTAATTGTAAATAAGTTTTCAGCCGTTACAAAAAGACGAGCTTGCGAAAGCGGCATTGTTGGAAACAACTTCTTGAAATCATATCCTAAAGTAAGGTTTTGACATTTCAGGTAGCTGCCGTTGTGCATGTATATGTCCGAAATATTGATATAGTTGGCATTGTTTCCCAACGTTAAGCGGGGCATTGTGTTAGACGTTCCTTCGCCATACCAGCGGTTAAATACCGAGGTGGTAAAATTTTGAGCCGGACTGTCGGCAAACGACCGCAAGGATTGTGCAATTTGGAAATCGAACGCCCCGTAGGTGGTCATCGATAAATCAAATCCTTTGTAGCCAAAATTAAAACTTAATCCCATGTGATATTTCGGATTCGGATCGCCAATCATGGTTTTATCGCTATTGTTGATAGCGCCGTCGTGATTCAAATCTACAAATTTCAGATCGCCGGGTTGCGGGTTCGATTGGATAAATCCGTTCCCTGCCGCCCTCCAGGCATCGATATCCGCCTGATTTTGGAAAACACCTGCGGTTTTGTATCCCCAGAAATAACCGATCGGATAACCTTCCTGCGCACGATAAAACTCGCCTGTCCCCTGACTTAATATGTTGGAATTTCCGTGAATGATCCCTTCCGTATTGGCAATACGCGTGACTACGTTGGTATTGTAAGATAAATTCCAGTTAATGCCGTAGGTAAAATCTTTCCCTATATGGTCGTTCCAGTTCAAATCTACTTCAATTCCTTTATTCTCAATATCGCCTCCATTAATGTAGGGAGCTCCGGAGGTGCCCACTCCATAAGAACCCAATATAGGAGCTTGAACCAACCAGCCGAGCGTTAATTTTCGGTACCAGTCGAAGGCAAGCCCCAAACGGGAACTAAGAAAACGGGCATCCAAACCTATATCCACCTGATCGGAAGTTTCCCACGATATATTCGGATTCGCCAAATTGCTCGGAAAACCTCCTGTTGTTTGCGAATCTTTATTATTTCCAAACGAATAATTACCTCCGTTAGCCGTTCCCGTACCCATTGTTATTTGTGCGACATAATTGAAATTCGGGATATTGCAATTTCCATTTTGGCCCCAACTGGCGCGCAGTTTCAAAAAATTGATCCATGATTTGGCTGCCTCCATAAAGTTTTCATTGGTTATCACCCATCCTGCCGATACGGAAGGAAAAGTTCCCCACCGGTGTCCTACCGCAAAATTGGATGACCCGTCGTGACGTGCAATCAGCGAAAGCAGATAGGTTTCATTCCAGTCGTAATTGATACGGCCAAAGAACGAGGTGATGCCTCCTTGTCCCCAAGGAGAACCGTTTACAGTAGTTGTACCTGCCGTAAGACCTTGTGTGTTGTCCAAATAAGCATGAGAATAATCGTTAAAGATCAAATAGCCGTTGTTTGCTCCTACATGTTCACCCATGCCGCCCTGTTCAACCGATTCACCTACCAGCACATCGAAGTGATTTTGGCTGAACTTGAATTTGTAATTCAGCGTATTTTCCCATGTATAGCTCCATCCCATGTCGGCGCTTTGCGATACGGTAGATATTACCCTCCCTGCATCACTTGAAGATAGAGCGTCGTAGGTAGGATCAAAGGAGCGGTAATCGCCGGCGCTCATTTTGTAACCAATCTGCGATTTGAACAGCAAATCCCTGATGGGTTGAATTTGCAAATTAACAGACATGTTCAGGTTATAACTTTTTGACGTATTGTAACCGCGACTATAGACCATACCGGCGATCGGATTAGCCATTCCCGATTGATAACCGCTTAATCCGAGAGCTTGCATGTCGGCATAATTAAAATAGTTTCCGGAGGGGCCGTATATCGGCATAATCGGCATAGCTCTCTCCATGTTGGCAATATCATTCCAATACATATTGCCGGTTGCAATACCATTGTTTTCCGAATTGTAGAAATTGAGTGTTTCCCCTATTTTGATTGCATCGAAACCTTTACCTTTCAACACAACGTGGTCGGAATTTAAGCGGACGGTTGTCCGGTGATATTGGGATTCGACAGGAGCGCCGAGAACGCCTTCCTGTTTGGTGTAGGAAACGCCTAACGAAAATTTGGAAACGTCGTTACCGCCGGTCATATTAAATGCGTGATTTTGTACCGGAGCGTTTTTCACGCGGATTGCATCCAACCAGTTGGTGCCGTTCCATGTTCCGTTTTGTATCGCATCATAATAGCTGCCGCCGCTGTCGCCATAAGCGCCTCCTAATACGGTTTTCCAATTAACGGGAGTTAATCCTTCATTATAATTGATTTCATTCTCCACTTGCATGTACTGTTGCGCATTCAACATGGAAGGCATCCGATAGATATTCTGTATGCCTAAGTAACCATCATAAGAAATTTGTACTTTCCCAGCTTTTCCCTGTTTGGTAGTCACTAATATAACACCGTTGGCGGCACGAGCTCCGTAAATAGCTGCGGAAGCCGCATCTTTCAATACGGCTATTGATTCGATATCCGCCGGATTCAGTTGAGTAATGTCACCGCCGGCTACTCCGTCGATAACATACAGCGGCGCCCAGTTTCCGATAGTTCCCATACCACGTATGTAAACATTATAACTTGATCCGGGCTGTCCCGAATTTTGAGTGATGCTCACTCCCGGAGTTTGACCTTGCAATGCTGTAAATACGTTAACCGTACTCAATTTCTGAATGGCGTCTCCACTCACCTGCACTGTCGCTCCCGTAACCAGCGCCTTTCTTTGTACGCCGTAGCCGATAGCTACAACTTCGTTCAAACTAACAGTCTCATCTTCCATTACAATTTCTATGGAAGCCCGATTGTTGATCGCAATCTCTTGAGCTCTCATTCCTAAGTATGACACATGCAAAGTGCCGGTTCTCGGGGCTTCCGGTAAGGAAAAATTACCATCAGCATCGGTTGCAGTACCGATTTGAGTTCCTTTCACAATCACTGTGACCCCCGCTAAGGGTTCTCCAGATCGATCTACGACTTTGCCCGTTACTCCATCATTCGGTCCTTGAGGAGCCGAATGAGCCATCCAAACATTTGATAAAGCGCATACTGTCATTAGTAACGCTAACATCAGAGTATGTTTTATGTTCCTGAGAGCGGGAATTGAAACAACTCTTACTTCTTTCATGTTTTTTCTCATAAGTTTACTTACTGTTAATATTTAGTAATACATATTATTTATTACATCAAAAGCACAGAAAAAACGATACCGGTCGATGTATGCTTTTTCCGGAAACAAGAAATTGCTTGTGGACAACAAGAATTGCCGCCTCCGGAAAAATACATACATAAAGAAAAAAAATAGATAAATGGCTCGATCTCTGAAAGAGGAGCTATACTTGTGTATATAAAATGTTTTTGGTAAATTATACGCGCGAACTTCTTTAAAATCTTGTGTGTGTGTGTGTGTGTGTGTGTGTGTGTGTGTGTGTGTTAATAAAATATCCGACAAAAGCAAATAAATATTGTTAAAAAACAACTTTTTGTTTGTTCTTGTCGGATTCTTACTTACAACGCACCCGTCAGTCATTTTGGCATGTATAAATGAATACATAATTAAACGTGTGACTAAATTGGGCACAAATGTATATGAAATTTTTTAATTGTGCAACTATTTTCTATAAAAAAAGTTAAAATTCCGGAATGCAGTAGTTAATTTAATAAATCACTTTCCATTCGTTCTTACACTCAATTCTTTAAGAGGCAGGTTGGGATAAAGCACATTATGCACTTTTTCCACCATAGTTGTTTCTGCTACGTCAAAGGATATTTTTTGTCGTATGTCGCTCGATGATGCGCCGATGCGGACTTCATACGTTCCCTTGTCGGTTACCCAACTGCTGAGGTCGGTACGGAAAGAAGCCAAATCGCGATTGGTCAGTTTGAAAGAAATCGTCCCGCTTTCTCCAGGTTTCAATAATCCCGTTTTGGCAAAAGCTTTTAATTCCTGTACGGGCTTTTCAATTTCCGTAGCCGGAGCGCTCACATAGAGCTGCACGGACTCTTTGCCTGCTGTTTTACCGGTATTTTTTATCTTCACGGTAACGTTAATGTCATTATTGATGGTATTGCTGCTCAATGCAATATCGGAATATTGGAATTGTGTATATGAAAGCCCATATCCAAACTCGTAGGCGACGGGAACGTTAAATGTGCCGTAATACCGGTAACCGACATAAATTCCTTCATTGTAAAAAGCATTGACCGGATTATCTTTCGGATCGCCGGGGAAGGTTGTAGCCGACGGTACATCCTCATATTTCATTGGAAAAGTTTCCGCCAATTTTCCGGAAGGATTTATTTTCCCTTTCAATATATCGACCAGCGCATTGGCGCCTTCCTGTCCGGATTGCCAGGCAAGGATAACGGCATCGACATCATCTCGCCAATCGGCGACAGAAATAGGGCTTCCGATGTTCAACACTGCTATCACTTTTTTACCGGCTGCATGATAAGCCGATGAGACATTTTTGATGAGGTCTTTTTCTGTCTGGCTCAACGAAAAATTGCTCTCTTTGCGGTCGCTGCCTTCGCCGGCATTACGTCCGATTGTAATAACGGCGACATCTGAATTCTTGACTTGAGCATTAATTTGGCTTTGGTCCAAAGGGAGTTCCGAATGAAAATCCACTGCTGTTTTCTTGCGTCTCGGGTTTGCATTGGCAACAAGGGTATCAATGAAATTTTTGTACAAATCAGATAACGGTTGCATCAGCTTATATCCGTTGCCTGCAAGCGCATCGCTAATGGAAGCTTCAGCGGCCGGATCGTAATTTACCTCTCCGCTGCCCGTTCCCCCGGCGATAAATCGGTAGGATGTTTTTCCGAAAAGAGCCACCCGTTTTACCTTGGAGGTGAAAGGTAGTGTATTTTTATCGTTTTTCAACAGCACCATCGCTTCTCCGGCTGCATCGTGCGCTACTTGTGCATGCGCTTTCAAGTCGGGAGCATAGGTTGGCGTATATCCTCTAAAGCGGGGCGTTTTCATAATAAATGCCAAAGCGCGGGATACATTTTGATTCAATACGTTCTCATTAAGTAATTTGTTGTTTACGGCATCGATTAATTCCTCGCGTTGAGCGTTGCCCGGCATCAGCATATCGTTGCCGGCATTCATTTGGGCGACAGCATCTTTACCGCCCCACCAATCCGTCATTACCATTCCTTGGAAACCCCATTCATCGCGTAAAATAGTGGCGATTAAGTCGCGGTTTTCAGAAGTGTAAAAACCGTTTAAGCGATTGTATGACGTCATCACAGTCCAGGGCTGCGACTCTTTCACGGCAATTTCGAAACCGCGCAGATAGATTTCACGTAGCGCGCGCTGACTGATTACCGCATTGATTGAGTTGCGATTGGTTTCAATATTGTTTGCCGCAAAATGTTTCAACGATGTTCCGACTCCGTTCGATTGAAGTCCGCGAATCATTGCCGCAGCCATCTTTCCCACGAGCAGCGGGTCTTCGGAATAATATTCAAAATTGCGTCCTCCCAGCGGATTGCGTTGAATATTAATAGCCGGAGACAATAACACATCAGAGCCGTATTCCAATACTTCATCACCCATCGCTTTGCCGACTTCCTCTACTAAAGCCGTATTCCACGATGCTGCAAGCGATGTTGCCGTAGGAAAAGCCGTACAGTAAAACGGATGAGGGGCGAGATTTTGTTCTACTTTAATACGCAGACCGGCAGGACCATCCGTCAATACTGCCGGCGTGACGCCCAATCGGGGAATATCACCGGTTAGTCCTGCAGCATCGCCAAGCATCACGCTTTTTTGTCCTTCCGGAGGCGTCTTTCTTGCGTCGTTACCCATACCCACTAACAGATAGACTTTTTCCTGCAATGTCATTGCAGAAATAACATTATTTATTTTATCCGTTCCCAAGCGGGGAAGTTTTGTGTTCTGAGAAAAACACATAATAGTTAAGAAAAGACTTGCTAATAATAAACCAATACGTTTCATACATTAATTTTTTAAATTTGTTTCAATTCTGAAATAGAGCTTTACTAAAAATGATTTGAGGCGGTAAAAGTACACATTATTTTTACAAAAAAATATAAGATTGAGCGAAATTTCAAAAACAAAAAGTATCTTTGTTCCGTAACCTTTTTTCATTATTATTTTTTGGGGACTTATATGATGTTCGTGTTCCTTACGCGTGATGAAAGTTGTCAATCGTTTTGCAAGGGGTGTAATGACCGCACAACAGAAGCTTATAGAGAATGGAAACGGACAAGCTAAATTTGATTTCGACACTTTGGGAGTTTTTGGGGTAACCATCCGAGAAAAGAATATTGAGGCTATTCCCGCAGATTATTCAAATCCCGGTGAAAACATAAAATACGGCAATGAGCTCAATTTGGAAGGACTTTCGGAAATCGAACTCAATATTTTACGAACAATAAAAAATGAAAAGGGTATATCAGCACGACGTTAAACTTGTATGTTCATCCAAATTTGGAACAAAAGAAAAAGTGCATAGAACAGATGGCGAAAGTATTAAGATAAATTTCAAACCGTTCAAATTTGTTGTAGATTTGTTGTAGATTTAAAATCCGAAGAGGTTAGGAAAACCTCCTAACCTCTTCTCTTTCAACCGTCGGGGTGAGACGATTCGAACGTCCGACCACACGCCCCCCAGACGCGTACTCTAACCGGGCTGAGCTACACCCCGCTCCACTTTAAGGCTGCAAAGTTA
>Ga0123354_10001589_pt1 | contig 28017 bp, 17 predicted proteins | sample TergutLab28metaG_2_FD_97872 | JGI IMG/M metagenome (GOLD analysis project Ga0123354, IMG submission 97872) | Labiotermes labralis P4 segment gut microbial communities from Petit-Saut dam, French Guiana - Lab288 P4 | ecosystem: Host-associated > Arthropoda: Insects > Digestive system > Gut ... | reverse complement strand
AATAATAATAATAATAATAATAATGATAATCCCAACAACTATGGAACTGGACCGAATATTAGAATACCCAGTACCACACAACATATTAGACACCACTGTCACTGCCTCAAGGCAACGCCTAACATGGAGGGACAGACAGCAGCAATCCGACACAAACTATTATGTATTCTCTTAAAAATTCACCCAGCACTGTTGATTCTCCCTGCAGAGTTGACACAGTCCATAAATATGGTCATATCTGTGCAAACCAAAGTTCAATAGGTTAGGAAAATTTTTTTAAAAAAATTGAACCAGCATATTAATGAAGTACCCAATCTTGGGATTTGCAAGGTGCTGAAAAGATAACAATTGCTGTCCTGGTTATGACGACGTGTAGGTTCGTAGGTGAACACTAGTCTGGGCATTCTGTAGGTCTAAACACCAGTTTCCTCCGAAACGTTAACTTCTACAAAATTACTTGCAACCTTCGGCCAGAAAAATCTTCCGTTATGTTCAAGAGTTCCGTGCACACATTGCAGTCGGTTGGGGGAGGAGGGATGCTTATTTTTAGGCAGTTTTCTGAGTTCCTACAGGCAACAGTACCTTGACACCGAACCATATCATATCTTCTCCGGTTATGTCCGGAATACGGTATAAAATTGAAGAATAAGAACCAACTAGATGCTATTTATTATTTTATTGTACTTCTTATAGGCTCAACATGTTTCGAGTACTACTATGCCCATCATCAGGAGCTCACGGCTATAATGTTGATTACCGCATTGGTCGTTTCATTCTTGGTTTGCTGTAGGTTGGAAGTTAGGTGCGGTTAGGCTGGAGTGGTGTCCGAGCTGCAGGCTTTAGCCTACAGCAAACCAAGAACAAAACGACCAATGTGGTAATCAACATTATAGTCGTGAGCTCCTGATGATGGACATAGTAGTATCGAAACATGTTGAGCCTATAAGAAGTACAATAAAATAATAAATAGCATCTAGTTGGTTCTTATTCTTCAGTTATCAAAATGATGCACGGTCCAACACACATTAAAAATGGTATAAAATTATTTCGTTATTCTACTAACAATGATGACAAGAGATGGAAGCTTCGAATGTGAGCACAATGCCTTGATGAAATTACGAATTTATAATGGAAGAAGTCAGAATGGTTGAAAAGCGTTTAAAGTTTGTTGTATATGACAGTAAGTTAGTGTAATTTTTATTGTGCCATCTTTTCATAATTTTAGCACTTAAAAATCTGGTAGTTCAAAACATTCCCAGAGCTCCCTTTTCTAAACACTCTCAGTACATAGTCTTGAATTAGGAGAATTTCAAGATATACTCGAAGTTTGTACTACTTAAGAGTTACAGCATATTAATTCCCTTTTGATTTCTGGGAATTTTAACAAAGTTTTCGAACCGTACACCCATACAAAAATAGGTAACTATTATTTTACATAGCATTTCAGTCTGCATAATCTGGATGTTTTAGGTAACACAAAGACACACATTTTTTATGTGTAACAAACATTCTATTAGTTGAACTTCCCCTTATCTTTTCGTGGATGTAACTTCTGTTCGCTAAATTTGACGTTCAGATGACCGTGCATCGTGATAATTTCTTACAATAAAACCAACTAGATGCACTAATTTCTCAAATTTATTTTTTGAATGTAAATCTACGTGTTTCGGACAGTTCTTCTGTCTATCATCAGGAGTTTTTCACTGTACACACAGCAATGGTGTATGTCATACAGGTTTGCTGACAGCTTGCAAACACGTAGATTTTCATTCAAAAAATAAATTTGAGAAATTAGTGCATCTAGTTGGTTTTATTGTAAGAAATTATATTTGCTAATATTGTTCCAAAGTATTTGTACTTTGCTACGTCCTCTAAGGAACTTGTAGACTAACTTTAGGTTGACGACTACAGTCTTTCGCCACAACGTGACGCAGTATAGTAGGCTACTCTGAAGATGGTGGCTGTAATAGCCTACGAAGGCACCTAAATTTCTACCCGATTACACAGCATCATATTCCACGGTCGCGAATTCTCAAATCTCGTATCATTTTTCATGATTTTATCCTGCTTTCAGGGAACCAGATAAACATCATAATGCCGATATTCAATATAGCATTACGTTTGTTCCACACAAAAATTTGAGGCCAATATAACAATTGAATCATTCCAAAGTGAATAAACGTACGAAAGTAAGCCCTCTTCTAAAACATCGGATAAAATCCAAACCTCTTTCTGAATGTCTAAGCACTTGTAGGCAGTAAAATGAGCGGCATATAGTGGACTGGGCTTTTGGACAGGGAAGGGTGAGTAAGTGGATTGAAGATGGGGTCGTGTCTGCCCATGCTGGTGGCAGATTACCGCTCTAGCTGTTCTGCACTCTTCTTTCATCTTCTTTCTCCTATCAACCGGCTGGCACGGCTCTCTAACTCCTGACCCAATGCCGCATAATGCTTTTATGTTCTCTCCACAAATCTGAGCGAATTTTCCCACCGTTTTCGTGACGCTACAATCTAGCGCTAAGGTTAAAACTTTAAACAACTCAATCGGCTCAATCGGCGTATCTGAAATTTTGATTTACTCTTCGCTGCAACTAAATTCGCAGTTACAAAAGGATTCACGGTGACACTAAACAGACACAGACTGAACAGTCTATTGGATCTTGCATGATGTTTTTGAGTTCTTTTATTTCCAGAAAGATAAAAGTTCAGGATAAAGGAAAATAAAGTAAACACGTACCTGAATTTCATTAAATACCAGGGCATTAAGACGTTAACTTTGAGTGACACTATACCCCCGAACATTTTAACATCGGCATAAGATGGAGTTAAATTGTCCACCTTACCCTCGAAGAAGACGCCATTGGTAGCAACTAAAAAGGAGACTGACTGGAGCCAAGAGTCGAACTTGATACTGTGAAGAGAAGAGCATTCTGTCCCATCACGGAAATCGAATCCAAGACCCAGAGTCGTCAAAGTAATTAGCCTTGTCATTATGATTGTCGTAGTATCATAAGTTCTTAATGGGGGTGGAATTAAGAATTTTGTAGGGAAATTAGATAAAACATACTGGTGCAGGAATATAAGCTTAGGGTGTTTGTGAACAGGGTGCTGAGAAAGATACTTGAACTTAAGACGGACAAGGTAACAGGAGAGAGGAGGATACATAACAAGAAACTTTATCATTTGTACTCCTGACAAATATTAATTCGGGTGATCAAATCAAGAAGAATGAGAGGGGGGGGGGTGTAACACGTATGAAGAGAGAAGAGGTATATAAAGAATCTTATTGGAAAAACCTGAGGAAAGAGAAAACTTGGAAGAACTAAGCGTGGCTGGAAGTATAACAATAAAATGGGTCTTCAAGAAGTGGAATGTGAGGGCATGGATTGGATTATTCTGGCTCAGGATAAGGACAGATGACCGGCTGTTGTGAATGCAGTAATGAACATCTGGATTTCATAAAATGTGGAGAATTTATTGACTAGCTGAGCAACTTTCGGCTTCTCAAAAAGGACTCCATTTCATGGAGTTACTTATTAGACAATCATTTAGGTGCCTGAAATAACGTTTAAAATAATCTTACAACTGTTAGACTTCAGATTCTCATAACAGAGATGAGCCCACAGTATTAATGGGTGTGATTCCGTATCTTTTGATAGGGTGTACCAATGTTTCTGGGAAAGAACTTACACTGAAAATGGATTTAACATATGCCTCCGAAACAGTATATCCCTTACGCCAGACTACTAACCCAAAATATATTGAAGACGGTGATTTTAAAGCCTATTACTCTAATTACGGTGGGCATGTCTGCAGGTAACAGCACACAGACAGTATAATTACTTTCGTTCAAACTCTGTACTGTTGATCTCTAATTAATTTTGTTGAGCAATTTTTATTTAAATTAAATTAGGTTCAAAATACTTTAATTACGTTTCCATCAGATGCAACTAAAACACATCCATGTGCCTGACACATTTCCGCTATCCAGTCATCCTCAGGGGCTAAAAAATGTTTTACCAACATTAAAATTTCCAGAAAAAAATACAGAAATTTTATAATACTGAAATATACCACTAAAAATTATATCAGTAAATTACAGTTTACACAATTTTTACATTCTTGTGTTGTGTTTTTAATGACATTCCGGAATATCCATATGCCAGATTTTATTTTTAGGTTTTATAACGGGAAGAGTATTGAAAATCGGGAGATGTAAATGTATCATACCTTTCAGTAACCGTCTGCTATGGAAATTACACACTGACTGACCGTCTATCTAACATCAATTTGAACACTGAGAGACCAAATACACACTCAGTTCTGCAAAGTGTTCCATGTACGTAACGATTACATCGGATTCAGGCAAACGTCATACACACAAGAAACGTAATATTAGAATGACATTCCCAAAGGTACAAATGCAAGATTTGTTTGCAGAATTTACAAAGAAGTAGAATGAGAAAAGACGGAACTCCGAAAAACGAAGTCACTTAAAATATCCTAGAAAAAGGACAATTTATGGATGAAGAAACAGAGGCCGGAGAGGATCGTCGTCAGCATATTTATGTAACAGGAGTATACAGAATACACGCAAGAAAAGATGAACTCAGCCAGTATCCAAGACATGATGATAAGGACGAAGCTATTCAGAATCTAAGACATGGTGATAAGGGTGAATCCAGTTAGTGTCTAAGACACGATGATAAAGACGAAGCCATTTTATGTCTAAAACATGGTGATAACGACGAAGACAGAATCTAAGATATGGTGATAAGGGTGAATCCAGTTAGTGTCTAAGACACGATGATAAAGACGAAGCCATTTTATGTCTAAAACATGGTGATAACGACGAAGACAGAATCTAAGATATGGTGATAAGTGTGAATCCAGTTAGTGTCTAAGACACGGTGAAAAAGGCGAAGCCATTTTATGTCTAAGACATGGTGATAACTACGAAGACAGAATCTAAGATGCTGATAAGGGTGAATCCAGTTAGTGTCTAAGACACAGTGATAAGGACGAAGCCATTTTATGTCTAAGATATGGCGATAACGACGAAGTCATTCAGAATCTAAAATATGGTGATAAGGGTGAATCCAGATAGTGTCTAAGACACGATGATAAGGACGAAGCCATTCTATGTCTAAGACATGGTGATAATGACGAAGTAATTCAAAATCTAAGATATGGTGATAAGGGTGAGTCCAGTTAGTGTCTAAGACACGATGATAAGGACGAAGCCATTTTATGTCTAAGATATGGTGAAAACGACGAAGACAGAATCTAAGATATGGTGATAAGGGTGAAGCCAGTCAGTGTCTAAAATATGGTGGCCTCATGTCGATAGTTCTGAAAGTGATATATTAACCCCCAGCTCATTCCAGACCTCGTAAATTCAACGTAACTACTCTGAGCACTCAATATCTGCTCCGTAGTTGGAGACGTATAGATATGGGATCGCAATGGCAAGTATTGCAATAGTAACGCGACTCAGGCCACGACCAATTCCATATTTTTCCATTTCACCAGTCACTATTACGCTATAACCGACCCTATATGACCAGTGAACTGGAAATACATCGTTACAACCACAAAAATGCAAGAAAAATTACGTGTGATTATGGTCACATTTAATTACAAAAATAGAAGCTTTCGTCGATAAATTCAAGAGAACCTGAAAATTCCTACCAGAATGCCTTCCTTTCAAACACCGGGGTGCTGATAAGTCCTTAGTCCGACCCTTGAATGGAACAAGCTACAGCGACCAAGACTTACAACACTATAGCAAAACTTATGGCATACAAACGACAGGAGTATATTCCTGTTGTTTGTGCGCCGTACGTTTTGGTATAGTGCTGTAAGTCTTGGTCGCTGTGGCTTGTTTCCTTCCAGGGTCTGGCTAAGGACTTATCAACACCCCTGGTACAAATCGCATTCTTTACCATTACGTAAAAGCCACTTATTTCCGTCGTGTTCCCACCTTTCAGTAGCAACAACCGAAACCTGTTCAATACTATCATCTCCCGCTGCTTGGTCCGTGCGCAGCGTCATCTGCTTAAATTAACCGACGCTTCGGGACGTCTTGTGGGTCCCGTCATCTGCATTAAAGAAAAATGCCTGATACAAGTGGTTTGGATGATTAAATACATCGAGTCCTTTCAGTCGAGTTGTTCGGAGGCATCTGATTGGTGGGCACACATCTCCGAAAACTCTAAAACTACCGTCACACACAACGCGCAGTTAGCTTTGTCTTGTGTGTGACTGACCTTGAAACTACATACTTTGATCCCACAGCTAGGCTCGACCTATGTATTCATCCCAACAACTTGCACCAGGCACACTTCTTGAACACGTATGACGGAACGGACAAGACGTCCCGAAACGTCGGTGAATTTAAGCAGATGACGCCGCGCAGCAGCCCAGAAGCGCAGATTCTAATACGCAACACGGCGAAAGCCTCAAATCTCATATTATGTAACACTGTCTTCTAATGTTTTGAGTATATGGATGGAAATAAAACGGCCATATATAGCAAGTATGCAGTCATGGTGCAGCAGATCTCGTAACAAATTAGGCTGTGCAAAATCTATAAATATCAGTTCTGCAGGTCTCCAAATAATTACTCTTTATACTCGTGAATGGTTTGTTAAACGTCACTACGGCACGATTGCTTCTACTTCACAAAGAATGCAATATCAATAAATTGGAGGTTTGTGTATTTGTCGACGAAAAAGACACTACTGTTCGTCCTATCCATAGTTAAGAGTGTAGCAAACATGCAGTGCTAAGCAGACCTCACTTGAGGAGCGGGATAAAAATTATTATGCTCAGGGCTATAATTCTGTTTCAGGGCCGCCCAGAGAAATGTGGGCACCCCGAGCAAAGCCCAACTGTAAATCGAAATACGAATAAATCAGTCAGGCAGATGGAACATAAGACCTACGAAATCCTATTGTCAAACGCATGTTTCTGTTAGTCTGGCCCCTGAGAGAAATACAAACATTTATAGTGCTGACTCTAATAAGCAGACAATCTTGAAAGCTGGTATGAAATTCGCATCACTGGAGATTTTTACATCTGGATACTTCCCAGATGCGAATCGATTAAGTCAATATTATGGAGACACTAAGATTCTGGACTGTCCAGAGGAATTGACGTCACTGAGTGTCGGAAGATTAAATTACCACATATATATTTAGAAGTCCTCATATTTTATACAAGACAGGCAATGAACTTATCACGTAACACTGAGGTGCGTCCGTGCAGCCATTGTTGCAGTGTATAAGCAATGAGTATTACACAACCTGAGTGTATCTGTAGCCTTAGGTGTCCAGCATGCAATGCGCATGCGCCATTTTGTCATCTGTGACTTGCCCTGCTCTACAGTATTTTTTCCACATTGTCTCATAAACGGCACGGTTTTCGAGTAAAAAAGTTATCGAACATAAAAAGTGTGTTTTGATTTCCTCTTCAAATTTGTCCGAAAAAATGAACGAGATATGATAAAACTTGTATATTGGTCTTCATAGAAAGTACCCGTTATTCTTGCTCGATTTCATTGAGACTTGAATTTTCTCCACAAATTTTCGAACAATCCTCAACTGTCAAATTTCATGAAAATCTGTCCGTTAGAGCCGAGTTGTTCCATGTGCACGGAGAGACATGAAGAAGCTAACAGTCGCTTTTACAAATTTTGCAAACGCGCCTAAAAACGAATTGTCGAGTTAATAAGAAAGTAACGATGTGGCTGCAACACTAAATATGATGACGATAGTAGGCAAATAGTTGTACGTCTGCGGTACCTGAGTGTGATGTCTTGTTGCAGATCCACACTACATTCAGTGCACTACGAAGCATGAAGGAAACGAAAAACGGCAGGAAACTTTGAAAGACCTATTCTTTGTTTTCACTTCCTTACCGTTTATTTCTCTTTGGGATGATAAACGGCAGTACTTCATCATACACTTCACCTTTAACGCGTGTCGTCTGTGACCCAAAATCTGTGGCAACACAAACTAGCTCAATCAGAAAGTTGTCTTATATGGCCTTGCATAATACTTGAAAAGAATTTGACGTTCAGCTGACCGTGCATCGTGATATATTCTTCTGAAAAAAAAAGAACTAGATGCACTAATTTCTCAAATTTATTTTTGGAATAAAACTCTACATGTTTCGGACAGTTCCTATGTCCATCATCAGTAGTTTTTCACTGTACACCCAGCAACGGTATATGTCATATATGTTTTGCTGACAGCTTGCGAGCAGGCTCGCAACGAAGCTAGTTGGTTTTATTGTAAAGGTAAAGCAGTCCCGTTACAGGCCTGAACAGGCCCAGAGGGTTCCAGGAAGTTAAGGTTCCCAGATTTCGTGATAACGGCACAGGATGGTGGTAGGTTGTCAGCCTTACGCACCGGCCTCCTTTACCCCCAGGAAATACTCCTGGTACACATTTCCGTTAGAGGCTGAGTCGACCCCAGGGCCATAGTGCGATCAGAAGGATTTTATGTCAATGAAAAATCAACCGACACCAGCTGGGATCGAACCAGCGACCTTCCGAATTGCAGCACAGCACCTTAACCACTGTCCCCCGGCTTTACTATAAGAAAACTTGAAAAGAATCTTGCTCAGAGGATTTAAAGTTATTTAGGACTTGTATCTTAGTACTCAGCACAAAGTACTTAAAATCTCTATACTGACAAAATCAAACACGCCTTGTAATTCCTTTAGAGAATTGTAAATTACTTTGAGAAGTAAGGAAAAAGGAAGAAATGGCATGGGTTGGGACAACTGGCGTGCTATTATGAATAGTGTAACGAAATTTCTGGTTCCATACAAGGCAGAGAACATCCTGCACACTGAGAAAATATCGGGTTCTCAAGAACGACCGTCCCAATGTGCTTAACGATTTACTTACGGACAACAGCAGTGAAGACCGTCATACACTGCGGTTTCCGTGGCTTACTATTCTTTGCAATACATGAAAGTGCGGATAGAGTCTACCGAAATATAAAACCACAAGTCAACAATAGTCACGGGCAAACAAAACTTGCAACGACACATCCGCAGCCACTTCCCCGCAAATACAAATTCGGGGTCTATACAGCAGGCGCTTAGTCATTGCAGTTTTTAATTCTATTGCAGGGGTACACAAATCTCAGGCGTTAGGTTGCCGTGGCGACAAAATTCAGTACGGTGGCGCCCGATATTGGTGGACCAATAGCATGCCCCCTTTCTGACGCCTAAAATTTTGAGTTGGCTGCTACAATTTTGGCAAATTTGCGCACCACTGATCTACTGCGTCATCTTTTCGAAATTAAACTACATTCCATATATGTTACGTCAGTGTGTCAGGATAAAAACTCGACAGGAACACCAGTTGTCACGAGACTCCTGTAAACCGCAATTCACAGTCCATAATCACACTGTCACTCTTGTTCTGCTCTTAAAATAACCCCCCTCTAATTGGAATGAGCCGATTCCTGTAGCCACGCGGTCTAAGACGTGGGGGTGTTCCATGATGGAATTGCGGGTTCGAATCCCGTCGAAAGCATGGATGTCTATTTCTCGTGAGTGGTGTGTGTTGTCAGGCAGAGGTCTCTGCGACGGGCCGATCATTCGTCCAAACGAGTTCCACCAAGCGTGGTGTGCCTTTGTGTGATTCCGAAAACTCAAAAGTCAGGAAGCCTAGGTCCACTAGGGTTGTCGAGCCGTAAAAATGGAATGATGTAAATAAATCATTCCATAATTCGAAATGTAATAAACTACGTTATGAAACTGTCGATTGGCATCGTACATCATTTATCATGAACAGAACCAGACGACGTGACAAATTTTGAAACAAAAGGCCTTGCCCTTCGGCACTGAACATGCACACTGTCGACAACCATTTAATTTCTGTCTTCGCCTTCTTTGTGTAGTTTTCATCTTGCTAATGCGGTGAGAAGTTAACGATTTCAATTTACATGTGGGGGCCTCACCGTAGCCAATCGGGTCGCAGTGCCCGCTCGTAGCAGTGCCAGCAAGGCTTTTGTCCGTGTCAGAATAAAAGCGTACAGAATAATAAGAAAGACTTACCACACTATTTAAGGTAACAGCAGATGTGGTAATACTAAAAGCGTTTAGTAAAGTGATTGAAGGGCTGAAGCTCATAACACTGTGTAGAGCAGGGTATCCAAACTTTTAACGGCAAATAGCCACACCCTTTGTGGACTGGTTCGCGCGAAGCCAGTGTAAAAATAACAGTAATCTGTACACCTACACGCTTAAATTAATGTGTAATTCTTATAGTATACACATAATTTACAAATGTGACCCAGGACTGCGTAACAGAAGCTGGTGGGCCGCATGCAGCGGGATCGAGAACCAGGGTTTGGAGTAAAAAATCGAAACGTCTCTGAGTTAAGTTAGGGGTTGCATGAAAGTTAGCAGTCTGCATTCCTTGAAAGAACCAGCATGACGTAGAAGATAACTGTCTCCTGTGATAAATAATATGGCGGATGACTCGACGTTTCAGAGGAATCTGCTGCGTCCATCATCAGAACAAATGAGCATTCATCAACAATGTCACATCCCAGGACACACCTTCCATGAGAACATTCATTTTATCCTCGAAATATTCAGCAAACGGATAAGTGTATTAAAAGATTCGGTCGCTTTTAGTAACAATAATAATTCAAATACCATTAATAATAATAATAATGCGAAGGTATAAGCCATCCAGGCTTCTTATGTCACGATAGATATTGTTATGGCATTATTTTCTGGGTCGACTCATGTTTCTTCTTCCGGTATCCATACGCCAAGTTATAAACACAAGCTTGGTTCATTGTTAAATATTTGCGTCAATCCGCAACCATAATCCACAATAATTTAAACTGTATCATATTCACAATGTCTTCTTTTCTTTCTTAATTTTTTTGTGGTCAAAGTACACGCTGTAACTGATTGTAATCAAAAATTTAATCTCGGCTCCCTCACCCCTCCTTTCGTGTTAAGACCAACTTTCACACCCATGCAGACGCGTTCATATTACCACTCCCTTACATAACCTCAACAGTATTTCGTTGTTGCTTGTTTCATGTGCGTCAGTGTTTCCACATATACACTGAAACGTTAGCAGTCGATATGTCATGACTGTCATCCACAAATCACACATTATATTCCAAGTATTTTTGCTCAGTTACTTCGTCTTCAATAACCCCTATGATTCGCGTTCGCAAAATTGCGAACAACGACTATTAGCTTCGTCGTGTGTGTCTGCCATCCGTGCGTCAGCTCGCATGGAACACCTCAGCTCCCACGTGGCAGATTTTCACTAAATTTGATGTTTGAGTACTTTCAGAAAATGTGTCGAGAAATTTCAAGTTTTATTAAAATATAACAAGAATAATGGGTACTTCCCATGAAGAGCAATATACATTTCTGGTTATACCTCGCTCAGTTCTTCTTAGAATGGGAAATGTTTCGAGCAAAACTTGTAGAGAAAATCAAAACACACATTTCATGTTCAACGACTTTTCCATGAAAAATGTGCCCCTTATGAGATAATGTGGAAAAATATTGCAGAGCCGGGCAGGACACAGATGCCAATATCGCGCGTGCACATTTGCGCGTTGTATACCTAAGGTTACAAAAGCAAACTCATAATACGTAACACATTGATTTTCCACCACAACAATTGTTACAAGAACGCGCATCATTGTTACGTTATACATACATTGCCTGTCCTGTTGCTTTAATGTATTCACTTTCTGTAAATGTTATGACTTTAGGTTTGACAACAGAAGTTACAAACTGTATTCCATATACACCATGGTGAGTCGCAGTCTTGTCACGGGACCAACAGTATGTGTCGAAAAGACGGTAACCTACGCCGCGTAGCATACCAGAAGCGTGCAGGCCTTGTGTACATTTTACAGGACTTCCTTTGTGTGAAATACTCTAATTCGTTTTGAGTTGCAAAATCTGAAGCAGTGTAGCAGAAAGTATTTTGCGAGTCAGCAGGATGGAGCAAGGCAGGAGCGTAGTGAAGTGCCGAGCCTTGAGTCGGCTGGGGAGTGAGAGAACCATGCAGTCTGTCAAGACATTGACTTTCAAATCACCATGGTTTCATTTAGAACACATAGCTTATCGCGAAGATGAGAGAAGGGAATCGAAGATAGAAGAGGGAAGAAGAAATGAACACTGAAGACATTTTCTTATAAAAGGGAATAAAGAAGAAGGGACCGAAAAAAGAGGGAACTAAGCAAATTAACGTTAAGACTGTCTGGAATGTATAAAGATGACATGATTATTACAATGAAATGGAGTTAGCAGACTGGAAAAATAAACTTCTTAAGACTGGTGATGGTGGAAGTCATTTATGGATCTTTCACATTTATGTTAATTGTATTTACCAGTTATTTGAGTGTTCTTTTATGAAGAATGAGAATCGCTCTAATGAACGCTACGCAATATTGTGCTTCCACTTCTTGGATTCAAAGTGAAAGAACAAACGTACAATCCGGCTTACTTTGATCAGCCTTGTGTCTTGGAAGGATGTATCAAGTTACAGTGATATAAATCAAGCTACCCAGAAGGCTAAGACGCAGTATTTAAAATATCGTTTCCTGTTTTGTAGGGAACATAAGAAGGTAACTTAGCTGGAACATCCTAATTTCCTCTATCACTTGTTCTCGATTAAATCAAAAAGAGGTGAAATTTAAATCAGTTTATTGTATTACGTTAACAGAATTTTTGTAAAAATTAATATTACTTTCAGCTTTCAAGAGGTTTAGCATATATCCGTGCTCGGTAGATCTCGTTCTACGGAAAAAGGGCGCAAAACGGAACAAGGCAAGAAATGTACGTATAAAGTAACATTTAAATTCGCCCGGATCTTGTTAACTTGAACAGTTCTCTGGTGGTCATTTCATTAATCCACACACGTTTTGATTGATCCCTTAAAAACAACAGTTCGGTCATAATCTGTCAGGATAATCTTAATTTATTTTAGTCTACGTGTCCGAATTCACCACCCACGCGGTTTCATTTATCAGACGACTCACGACATTCCGCGTTGTGCGATGTCCCCCTTTACTTCTTCCACATTAGGTCAGATGATATGTCACGGCATCCTGGTCTTCAACATTCTTAACGTTTTCAAAGCGAGGTCAAAATATTAATTTCGGACCATATCGTACTAAAACAACTGCTTCATAAAATGGCTAACTGCAGTCATATATCTTATTTTATTTTTCATATTCCCTAGCTGAGTCAATCTGCGCCGAATACAAAGTTTTTTTTTGTTTGCAGCACCTAGCTTTTAAATCTGCTCTTACGAACCACATTACTTAAAAAGTTTTCTCTAAATCCAGCAGCCACATACATCAGTAACGGTAAAGGTAAAGTGTTCCCGTTACAGGCCCGGTGTGGCCCAGAGGGTGGGTAGAGGTATAGCTCTACTCTTCCATGACCGCGGCACTAGAAGGGGGTGAGTGGTCAGCAGCATGCCCCGATCGCACTTTACCCCGGGGAAAGACCCGGTATCCATTTTACAGGAGGCTGGGTAGGCCCCAGGGCCGGTCTGGTCGGGCGGAAAATCTCGTCCCCACCGGGGTTCGATTCCGGACCGTCCAGCCCGTAGCTCAGTCGCTATACCGACTGACCTACCCGGTCCACGATGCATCAGTAATGAATCATTTCCAACAGTCTTGTTGTTTAGATATCCTTATTATCAAATTATTTACATAAACATATTCTCCTTGTCACAATTTTTAAATTTTAATCATTATCCTTATATTAATCATGAACTTTCATTTGCGGCTTTACTTCCCGTCAGTCTTACCATAGAGTGTAACTTCACCTCAAGAACTTCTACCAGAACGCATGAATATGCATCGAAATACGCATAAACAGACTGTTGCAAAGTTATGCAGAAACACACTTAATCCTTCATGCAGGCCTAACCTATAAACATGGCGGACTATTGTTCGTGGTGACATATGCGTCGCAGTTTTGCTTCAAATTTGCGAACTTATATTTTGTATTATTCATGGAATTTATGCCATAAATCATGGCAATTTGTTGCATATTTGTGCGGCGGTATTTGGACTACCTAAAACCTCGCAACTACACGATGCACAATGTACGAACGGTCTCACGGATGAATTCGTAATTGCAAATAATAAATCACACACGGTCCGCGGAAATCAATAAAAGCAGTACAATGGCTTTTAGCTCATTTTGGACAAGCATCAAGTTAACAAGTGACCATCGCGCATTTCGCCTGGAAAGCACTCCAGTTTATTTATTTGGGTGATTCCCTACGTAATTACGCTTTCAATAAATCAGATTAGCCCATACAGCACGAAATGGCTGGCACAACAGGTAAATAGTAAATCGTAAAATATGTGCAAGGAAGCATCCGTTACCTAATTTTGGGTGCTGTCCCGAAAAAACCGCGAAGAGACTAAGAAATGTCGCGGAAACGCCATCCGAGCTGCGATGTTAACACAAAACATCACGGATATTGGATACTTTTTAAGTAAAAACTGAAAAACAAATTTAAAGGGCCCCATACACTCTAAGTTAAACTGTGCAGTTTAACTGCGTAAAAAAAAAACTGCACGTGAAACTGAACTGAATGTTCTCTGGCACAGCACAGGTTTCCCATCAGGTTTGTTAGTTCTTTTTTTTTTTAGTCAGTTCTGTGTGCCTTCTTGTACGTGTGACTGTGGTGGATAAAAACAAAGCTGTCGTTTGCTGTTTGCTAGCCACATCGGCCATAATGTTATCCGAAAAGAAGAAAAGAAGGAGTAAAATGTGGAGTAAGAAGTGGTATTGGAAGAGGAATATATCATGCGATGGTCGCCTCTCTTTTATTCATTTTGGAAGGTGAGTGCCTTGAGATGATGTCATCGTGGTGTCGGCAGGTAAACTGAGGAAACTGTGGGATTTCCTGCGTGAAATGCGCAGTTCTCTGTGTGAAAGGCGACTGGCAAGGACAGTTCTGAGGCCTGCGCTACTGTCTGTCAAAACTGCGCATTAAACTGCGCTGTTTTGACAGACAGTAGCGCAGGCCTCAGAACTGTCCTGTATTATGTATGTATGTATGTATACGTGTACATACATACATACAGCGATTACTGTGTCAAAACTTCGCAGTTTACTGCAGTTAATTGAGAGTGTATAGGACACTTAAGGCAGTAAGTCCGAGTTACTTCAAATTGCCGCACAGAACTGTATAATTTACGAACCTTCAAACTGAATACAGTTCTGGCTAACAGCGGCAAAAGTACACACTTGGCAAGACAATGGAATATCCGGCCACAAATCGCAACTTGGAATTTTCGCAAACAAATCCCACGCTTTATCGCGGAAATAATTTATTTCGGGTTACGACCCTCGATATCAGGAACTAATGTAGACACGTCACTATATTTTACGAATGTATCCCAGTCAAATATAAAATATTAAGGCACGCCATTAGAACATCGGTTGAAGATTGTAATGTTGTAAGTACTGGAAATGATGATAGGGCAAATTCTCTATGCTTAATTGGGGACGTCGCTTATGGCATCCAGACTTTCGTTTCCAGGTTCAACACAGCTGTCTACTAACTGTGATTCATGTCTTGGTACCATTTTGACTCCCAGCCATCACTTTCCACTTATTTTTATGTGGCGATAAAGCCCTAATCGGGCCTAGGCTGCCTCATTGTCGAGGTTTTTACATCACATACAATTAGAAACACACACACCCGGTGGGACTCCTCTGAACGAATGATCAGACCTTCGCAGTGGCCGCTATACACAACAAAAAATGTGATGTACATCCTTGCCGTCAGCGGCATTCGAACTCGCGATCCCAACAATCTAGCTGCTGTAGACCGCACGTCCACCAGGATCGGCTCATTTTCTATTTCCTTAAGATAAATGTTAATACTTTCTGCTACCCAGTCTAAGGCTCACACTGTCCTTCAAAGTTTGCAAAATAAATTTCAGCTTGCAAACGTGACTAACTCAGCGTCAGATGTAAATCCATTCCAATACAATTATCAATCACCTCAACTCAAACCGATAAATACAGTCGAAGTACTTCAGTCCGTTTAAGCAAACCACAGTGAAACGTGTGCAGGACGTGTCGAATATTCAGTAAGGTAATACGTCACTGCAAACGACGTTACATAGGCTAAAAATGTTTAAAATTACAAATTTCTTGAGATATTATAGTATATAGAATTGGTACGAGTATATAGGTTCCGAAAGAACACGTCTTGATTTTTGGGGTGGTGAAGAATAAGTACTCTTGTTGGAATTTCCTGACGAGAAAATGCTCTCCGTAACGTTGGTACAAATACCAATCTACACAGCATCAAATCCCACAAATCTGGAATCTTTATCATCACCGCTGTGATAACCTCAAATTCCACTTAAAATACTGTATATTACAAATATGGGGGCAGAGCGATATGATAAGGTGAGTCACAGATAAAGCAACCTGCAAATCCACGTTACGTCTACCGTTCACTTTACCCTAGGAATACTGTCAATTCGCAGCGACACCACAAAAAGGATTTTTTTTTTCCTGTGGCGCTGCGGCCCAACGCGGGCCATGGGCTCCTCATTCATGAGGTTTCTAGATCACACACAACGACGCATCACAGCCGGTAGGACTCCTCTGGACGAGTGATCAGCTACCTGACAACACACAACACTTACAACAGACAAACTTCCATGACCCCCGTGGGATTCGAACCCACAATCTCAGCAGGCGAGCGGCCGCAGACCTACGCCTTAGACCGCGCGGCCACTGGGACCGGCACACAAAGGAATTACAGTCATTAAAATATTTCTTTGTAAATATTAGGGTACAGACCAATGTGTCTTCTTTCAATTACTTAAAACGCTAACTGCATATTGAAAGGTTTCGTTTGAGGGTAAGTGAAACTGAACACCGAAATGGGGGAGTCTCTCTCGCAACACCTCCACTCAGTACCACTCACTAACACTCTTTCGCTCGTCGCATTGTTTAATTCAGAATCATCTTTTGAGTATGCACTCCGTCTAAAATGAAAATGAAATCCAAATAATACAGCCGAAATGACCCAGGAAATCGATATGAGTAGCCAATCCGGTTGACAAATATTCACTCAACCACGTACAGAATTACTATTAACAGCAGATACAGAAGAAAACAAAACACAAGCGTCAATCCAAAATACTGATAAACAATGCAAATGGAACATGCATGTTAACCTGCTACAAAGAAAGCCCACATCCGGTCGATGGGTTTTAGCTGACTTGATGTTTTCAAAGTTTCAACAGAAACAAACACCATATATCAACATAAGTACTTTCCATAAAACAAGCGTACTGTAATACTCCTAATGGGACCTTTATGTTCGTGTCTGTCAAGTTAATTGGCCAGTACACTACTTTACACTCATAAGCGACTGCATTACCGATGTGACTCTAAACGCCTTAACCCACAGGACATGTAAATGGCGAAAATACATATCAATGGGATCCATTATCATTAAAAAATTAAACATGTCGCCTCTAGATTTAACGGCACTTACTTATTTTCTAAGTGGCTTCAAACTGAAAGAGGCAAGGCATATACACAGCAGGTAGCGTACACGTACATGTTATGAACTCTGTGACATGAACTGACAGAGGACAGCTTATAATGCATATGTATAGCATATCGTGGAAACAAATTTAAATCCTCTTTTATGCGAAACAGTTCAAAAGCTTGACACACATGGAGATTATTACTGTGAAAGTACAGAGAGGTGCCAAATAAAGATTGCGTTTTTCTTTCGTTGTTCGACCCTTCGTGTGCCTAGGAATACTCTGAGTGGCTCGACGATCACACTCAAGACACTCTGCATCGTTAGGACTCCTCTGGAAGAGTGATCGGCAGGTCGCAGAGACCTCCACCTGACAACATGCAAATTATCACAAGCGACCGACATCCATGCCACCGGCGGGATTCGAACCCGCAATACCAGCAAGAAGGTTACCGTAGAACCACGTCTTAGATCACGCGACCACCAGGATCGGCTGAAGATAGTGTTATGACTGTCCAGCATGGCATGGAAACAGAAGCAACGGATAACATTAAACGAAATGAATTATCTTTTCCAGTGTTATGCTAAATATAAGCCACTGTCTGAAGTATATCTGAAACATCAAATATACTTCAGACAGTGGGCAATGTACAACGTAACTCATACAATGCAAAAACCTTCTAAAGAATGGCGCTTCCATATAATAAATATTTTGTGTAGACTGTACCCTATTACAATAACAATGAAATGGCTGAAAAAAATAGCTTCCGTTTACCTGTTTCTCAAAAGGTCAAATGCGAATTCTGTTACAAACCCAAACAGAAATACATACATACATACACACATACATACATACATACATACATTACATTACATACCTGTTCACACTAACGTGCACCAATTCCCAACACATATTCATCGCTGAAAACATGTACGAACGACTGTCGAATTTAAATTTCCACAACACTGTGCACTCACTGACGATACAGACTGTATGTCGTGTATCTTGCGTTATTTTGCGTCGCACGTATAATCACATGTTTGTCTACCTATAATTCTTATATATACAGAAATGCATGTACTTCAGCACCTCTCTGTTTCAATTACGGACCAATCAGAAAATGGAAACAAGCTCGTGGTCATGCTGTCATACGCAGTTCCCGGAAACCACCTCCAAATAAATAAAATTCATCTGTCTCTCTCTCTCACACAATTACCGGGCTTTTAATTATATACTTTTTAAAAGTTTCATTACGTTCACGCTAACTAGTACCTCCACGCCCAGCACATGGTTCAATAACGAACACGCTAACCACCATCTCCTTACCTAGTACATGGTTTGATTACGTGCACATTAACGAGGAACTCTACACCCAGCTAATGCTTTGATCACATGCTCGCTAACCAGTATTTCCACAGCAAAAAAATGGTTTGATTTTGTACCCGTTAACCAGTATCTCCACGCCCACAAAATGGTTCGATTATGTGCTCGCGAAACAGTATCTGCAGACCCATAAAATGGTTTGATTACGTGCTCGTTAACCAGTATCTGCAGACCCATAAAATGATTTAATTACGTGCCCGCTAACCAGTATCTCCACACCCAGAACATATTTGGATTACGTGCTCGCTAACCAGTATCTCCACAGCCAAAAACTGGTTTGATTATATACCCGTTAACCAGTATCTCCACACCCAGAATGTGGTTTGATTACGTGCCGGCTAACCAGTATCTCTACACCCAAAACATGGTTGGATTACGTGCTCGCTAACCAATATATCCACATCCAGAAAATGGATTGATTACGTACAAGCTAACCAGTACCTCCATAGGCCTACCAAACGTATGGTCTAATCACGTACACAAAAACCAGTATCTCTTTACACAGCACATGGTTTAATTACGTGCACGCTAACCAGTACGTCAGACATAGTTTTCTACCTACGAACATAGTGACCGCTGGTGAAGGATTAGGTTACGCTTAAGGCCCGGGATACCGACTGGCTACTATTGGATTGTTCTGTGATCGCATCTCGTTGGGATGAAATTTTCCGCACCTGTCCAGACAGGCCCTGGGAAAACCAAGACTCCTGTGCGATGGGTTTCAAGTCACTTCAACGGGGGTAAATCGGCAGATGTGTAGCGTTGATTACTTACCCTCATTTACCGCCGAGGTAAGAGAAAGAGTAGAGCTATGCCTCTTCTCCCCCTATGGGAATCCATGGCCTTTTCAAGGGTGAACTTTATCTTTACATTTATGTGTTACGTACTGAGGTCATCTCAGTACACATAGACTGGAAATATATAGTGTGTCTTGGCCAGATCTTCATTTCAAAGTTTAAGTAACTACTCAGAATGCCGATCGCGTTGGCCGCGCGGTCTAAGGCGTGGGTCTGCGTCCGTTCGCTTGCTGGGATTACGGGTTCGAATCCAACCGGGGACATAGATGTCTAACTCGTATGAGTGTTGTGTGTTGTCAGGTACAGGCCTCTGCGACGGGCCGATTCCTCGTCCAGGGGAGTCGTACCGATTATATTAGTGAGTGTGATCAAGTGCAATATTCACCCTCAAAACCCACGACAAGTAGGCAAAAGAGTTAGCAAATGTTTCAATTCAAATTACTTTAAGTATTCACGCAGGAAGCCTTAGAGCTTGTAACGTGAAAACGAAGTCTGTTGCAACCAAATTACATTTTCTGAATTTCCGAAACAATTGTAATCGTCTGCAATTAATACCCATTACCACGGTTTTTAGAATAAATTTGTTCGAATATTCAATGTAACACAAAACCACAATAAAAGTGAAAGCGACTGTTTGCAATGGGCGATTCTGTCTCCGAAAACGTAATTGACTGTCCGAGAAAGTGAATCCTGTAGACATCTTTGTGTGTGTGTGTGTGTGTGTGTGTGTGTGTGTGTGTTGTATCCTGTGTGAGGCATAAAGAAGGTTGACCGATAAATGCACATTGTTTGAGTCCCGGACGCATAGTCTGCTGCTAAGATATTACACACCATATACGGCAATAACACAAGTATAGTCTCGAGCTCCTGATGATGGGCATATAAGTGTCCGAAACATGTTGAGCAGATTCTAAGTGCAATAAAGCATTCAGTAGCATCTAGTTCGTTTTCTTCTCTACGCTTATGTGTGTATATGTATTATGGATACATACACACATACATACATACATACGTGAAGTTTGTCCAAGCATTTTAGATACTCACTCCTCCCCTCTGTGTGTGTGTGTGTATATATATATATACATACATATATATGTATAATATATAAATATTCGGAGAGACAGAGGGAGGAGGGAGTATCTAAAATGTTTGGACAAACCGTAAGACTTGTCACCCGCACATTAAAAGAAAGAAAGTTCACATCAATATATGTTGACAAATATTTAGCTTTCGAGGTACAGACATCAATCCTTTAGAATTCTTTCTATGGTAACACTTAAAAACCCTGGTGTTTCATCGCAAACAAAAAATTAAAATACACTGCAACAGAGCATTTTTTATGTCTGTCAAACAATTCAAGACCACAATGGGACTTCTGAATGTGTGGGACAGTCCACGGACAGAAGCACCACGCGTGCATTTATTCAAGTGGAGGACAATTTTGAGCATTTGTTTGAATTTTAACGTAGTCAACAATAATAACCCCAACGGACATTAAAGTCATTAAATTGGGAAAGTGTATTTTAAAAAGTCTTATGTTAGTTGCAAGTAAAATACTACAATCTTAAGGTACTTATTTTTGAATGAAAATTTTTTTAAGATAAACAAAACTCTCATTTCTGAAAACATATTTATACAAACAATTTTTTATTTTTGATGTGAAGAATTTATTCTTGCATTTTGTCCAAGAATTTTTGTTACACCTTGCACGCACGAACACATGCACACACACACACACACACACACACAAATATATATATATATATATATATATATATATATGCCATGCTAACTTTTTAAGTACCATGGTTCTCGCTGTTTATGTTTTAGAAGAACTAGTCATTAAAAGGTTCACTTGTTCAGGAATATAACTTTCGTCTTGACAGTGCAGGACCATCTAAACTTGCGCAGCAATTCCTCGAGTCTGTGTAATTCTGTTACAAAATCTCGCGTTTAAATAACAAGAATAATAGCCCTACTTCTTTTGCTAAATACAACGAACAACATCCTTCCGTCACGTAACAGAAAATACCGTGACATTTTGTTGGCTGGAACATTAGGCGATGTAATTTCTTTTTACGTCCGCTCTTCTTCCATTCTGGAAATATGTTTTATGGATGAAATGAAGTACACTGTCAGGAGACAAAGAAAGATAACGTAGGAAAGAGAGGAGCAAATTTCCTCTACCATTATATTTTATTTCCCGTTGTCTCTTACCAGCACTCACATCCTCCCTTCCACAGGTCGGTTAATCCGATTGGAGTAATTTTCAGCCAACTGGCAGCTGTCACCAAGTGTGCTGTTTCTTCGCATCGCTCGGAATCGCAATTATCTCTCACTTCCTAGCAATCTCTGGAGGGATAAAGATGGTTTCATCTTCCTTTCAGAAAGCGCAGTGTTAAGTGGCAAAGGGAGGACACCAGAAATACGAGATTCTGCCATGTATTATCTAAATGAATATCTTTCAGAATGCTAGATTGATTAATTCCTAATTTATTTAGCAATGTTCTAGTAACAAAGTCAGAGAGAAAGAACTTACACGTAATGGTCCTGTCTGTGGAATGTATAACAGGATTACATTCACAAAGTCCCCGTCATTTTGCATGACAGCCTTCAGCTCGAGTCTCACAAACCTTACTGCCCTCCTACCTCAGTCACATGATTGCAGCTTCTACGTAAGCAGACGAAAACAAAACACCTCCATTGTTCTGAGAGCAGAAACACACCATCTACGCGCACAATATTTCTGCACTGTCCCGATTTGTAACATTAGCCCAGGTTCGCTTGTGTTACTTGCGCCAGAAACTGGAGACTTTGTGGGATTAATCCCGTTATAGTATAATTCCGCCCATGTGCATAGATATACATTTCTCTTATCACCAGCACTATATAGTATTACCAATAACTCAACAATTATAAAGAGATAGAAGTGCGTTATTAATTTCGGGCAGTATTAAACCGCAAGACATTGAAAGGATAACTACCGGAAAGCCATCAGCGAGATCTCATTAAACACACAAGACATTCCTGCACACGCCCTCCCGCTGAACTCAGGACCTGACCTCACAAAGGTCAGACAAGCATTCACTGTATCATCTGGCCATTATCGTAGTACAGATGCGTAAAGAAGATCAAGAACTAACCGATAAAGCTGACAGAACAGAAATATCAGAAAACGGTATAGGATTTCTACTAACTATTTAAATGTTTTCAAATCGGCCCCAATAAATATCCTGACTTTAGGAAGAAAACGCATATAACACAAAACTTCAAACTGCACATATGTGTGTAAATTGTTATTATCTACAACTTGGAGTCACTTTCGCTGAAGTGAACAGCGGCGGTTCATCCCATACCGGTTCAGCCCATACCGGTTCAGCCCGTACCCTGCTCACTATAATAAAATAAACACTTAACAAAGAGGAGAATCTACCCCCAGAGGCATAACGGATAAAACAATCCACACAGCATTCAGTTTTGTGTTTTTTTTTTGGTTTATTGTTTTGGTATTTATTTAAATGAATTGAATATTGACGAAAAGTGCAAATATCAACACACGGGAATTGTGATAAGGAGAGAGTTTTTAACTGTTCGTTTTTATATAAATGCGCCGCAGAGCTGCGATGTGTGTTTTGATGAATCAAAATAAATAAGTAAATAATTAATTAAATTCAAACCATCCTCAAACATAGAAATCAACCGCATTCGCATACAACATAAATGTTTTTCTATATCGTAAAAAATGTGGCCACTTTAATTTATGTTCGAAATACTTGGTGCAACAAAACAACAAATCTGTAGCAAACGGAAAACCGCCATCATGTTCCACTACAGTCGTGATGATCACAAGAAGTTTTTAATAGACTGTATAGATATCTATGATTAACTTTTTGGAGCCGGAATTATTTTTTTTAATTTTAGCACACCCTGTATATAAAATGTGAATAATACAGGAACCAAATATGTTAGAATTATGAAACAAACTGCATTTTGAAGAGAAAAAAGCGGAAAGTATATACCATGTTTAAAATATTCAGTACATATATTTGTTGAATAAATATATAAAATGCAACCTTAGTGGTTAGTGGTGCGGTACGACCACTATAGTTGACATTAGGCGTCTAAAGGTTAAGACTGTGTACAGAGGTTTTTAACCCTTTAAACGCCAAATTAAATCCCATCTGCCATCTGCTGGCATTATTAGGAGTTCATCATGTTCTCCACATTAGCAGGTTAAGGGCTAATACAGCTTCACCACATTTGGAGTGCAGATCTTCGAATGAACCCTAAGGAACGTGAACTCTTCTTTATGTATTATTGACGCACGTTGATCAAAACTTTAAGTGGTTGATGAGAATGCATTTTTATATAAAGTCGAAGTGTTTCCTCGTGAAAGTCATGAATAAGTGGAAGTGCAAGTATAGTTTGACTTCGACACTAAACGGACAAGACGGACAAGCTTCATATTCTGGCCCTCCTGTATGCCTTAGGTGCGCTCCACTGAGGGCCTGGTACCTTTGGATAAGAGAACAAACTCTCGTCCGTGCCAGGAATTGGACCACGAATAGGTTACTTCATTTTCCATAACCTAGACACTAGACACTAGACACTGAATATTTCTACAGGATGCATTGTTAAAAACATTACAAGGGTACATCAATACTAGCGTAATATCCCTAGCAGATTCAAAGAATAAATCCTACCACACATTTCTAGCTACGGTTTGCAGCCTTTTTTTTCAAACTTTGACATAACAGGGCATACTTCAGGACAAGGATATCAACAAATACAAAAAAAAACTGTTATGGCGGAAAGTTCTGAAATATTAGCTTGCTATAATAAGCATAACAAAGTCACTTCTCTTATAACAAAGAAATGTTGCTGTTCTGCTCATTTATATTTGATCTGAGTTACTTTCATTTTATCTCCTAAACACAAAGCATAACTAAATATTATCTCAACAGTGTATAAGGCCTCATTAAAACTGCGCAATGGAGCTTCATAGAACAAACTTTGTTGTACGTTCTAATGGAGAATTAAAATCATTAGGAAAAGGATAGGAGCGATCGGAAAAAAAAAACAAATCAGTAGGGCCAGAGCGTGTCTCTGTAGAAATTCTAAAACTGGGTTGGGACCGCGGTAGCACAGTGGTTAAGGTGCTGTGTTACAAATCGGAAGGTCGCTGGTTCGATTCCAGATGGTGTCATTGGAATTTTTCTTTGACATAATCTTTCCGATCGCACTATGACCCTGGGGTCGACTCAGCCTCTAACAGAAATGAGTACCAGTGCGTGCCGGTGCGTAAGGCTGACAACCTTACCACCATCCTGTGCCGTTGTCATGCAATCTGGGAACCTTAACTTCCTGGAAGCCTCTGGGCCACTCCAGGCCTGTAACGAGACTTTTTACCTTTACTAGCCTACACACACACAGACTGGCTACCCTATGTGTCATAAGAAGAAAATAGTTTATTTGGTAGACGAGTGAATCGATGGAATAAGTACGGTACGACACTCTTTGCTATATACCACGCATTTTTGATGCCTTATCACAAAACATAGCTACTCCTTTCGTCGAACTATTTGTAATAGGCCACTACAATACCATCTTCTACATGCAGACGCTAACTCATAGACTTTATCCCTGCAAGCAGCTATTCTTGGCACAAAAAAATGCGCAGCAAAATTAGGTGGCAGCAAATCAAGACGACGAAATAAGCAAAGTCTATACTGCGTGTTGTGCTGAGCCAGTAGTCAGTACGAAGAGTTATTAGAAGAGAGTGCACAACAGTCACAACCAGAATTAAGGTCTCCCGAGGTCTGAAGCCGAGTATTTCGATAAATTAATACCATCGGTCGGCAGGAACCAGTTGCCTTCAAATTCAAGGTAGTGAAAAAGGAGACGGAGGCAAGAGTTTTGTCCTGAACTTTTGCAACAATCCATCGAAATTCTGAAACATCGCTTGCCAAAATACATTCATTGTGGCACAGAGATTTGTCTCCAGATTACAAAAAAGATTCTACACAACTCAGTGGCCCTGGTTTGTCATTTGGAACATGGAAATGATCTACCAAACACGTTACTATGTACATATTTTACTACGAACAGCTCTTACTGCTATTAGCATGTGGCCTTCAGTCACTATCAGTTTGAACTGAAGTGAAGCTGTTTAGTTCAAAATTCAAGAACTATGGAATATTACCCCATTCGAACTGGTAAACAGTTACCGGTTTTTGAGTTATAGTTTGTGTGTTTTTGGAGCGACAGCCCCCAGTGGGTCCAGGCCCCCTCATTCACGAGGTTTCTAGATCACACACGACGCATTACAGTCGGTAGGACTCCTCTGGACGAGTGATCGGCTCGTCGGGGAGACCTCTACCTGACAACACACAACACTCACAGCAGAAAAACATCCATGCCCCCGGCGAGATTCGAACCCACAATCTCAGCAGGCGAGCGGCCGCATTTTTAAGTATAGTAGTGCCCCTAATTGCAGGGTTAAGTGATGTTAATTGAATGCCAGTCCAACGCTGAGAATACCCTTCAGAAAAAGAAACATGTTGTGCATAAGACGTGATGATGGTCAATGTAGGGTTTTTACACCGCGCAGTATTGGTCTGTTCTGAGCTTACTCCGAAACGTCAGGAAAACCTTTACTATAGGGTGCAACAACAGCAACAGCCTTAACATGTGAAAAGTACATAAGAGAGACAGTAACTTTGTAACTTGCAGCAAACTTGGGTATGTAACCTCCTACAATACCGCCTTTCCAGTCCGTAATCATGTAAGCAGCTCAAATGAAAAACGCTTAGTCCTGTATACAGATCACTTCGTTTACGGTAGAAGGTCTTCAAAACCGCAGAATGGCAGTTAGTAATAACATCAGGCTAGAACGAGAACACTAAGGTCCGTCACCCTTCCTATCGCGACGCAGAATGCCCACAAATGTATAAACCCTTCCTTTACTTAGCATATGCATTCCGTTCCACTCCAGATGTTTGATTCAACCGCGTGCCGTCAGCACGTTAATACAGGATCTCCCCGTCACTATTCTACATTGAACATGGCTGCATCAACTGCGCCGGGTTTATTCTGACCCGCCAATAAGAATCAAACATACCTAATTAATAACCCATAACGCCTAAATTTAAGTTGAACCGCCTGACTTCCAGCTTGTAATTTGCGGATATAAAACAGTCATCCTTCGGCAGACGGTAGTTGTCAAACTGCTCAAAGTAGATTTGACTGGTGTTTTGTACAGCACATTATCCAACATCTTTGTTATTGGGTCTGAATTTTCTAATAAGAACACAAGAACAGAAAACTTCCAGCCGCTTCCAGATGAAGACTCAAACAGTCCAAACTGCAAAACGCGGTAGTGAAATTACAAAGTGCAAGACATTTATAAAACATTTAGCTGTAAGCTATAGCCAGAATATTTTAAAGCTGGCTGTTAAAAGTAATTCCGTTTCCATGGAACTGGAAAGTTAATCAATATCACACATCCACTGATTCATATGATGAGAAACCATCTGTTTTTTTTTAAACTTGAATTAAAAATGGTAATTTTTCGATTGCGGTAACGTGTTTTAAGATAGACCATAAGGATATCCAATTACAGAGGGATGGCAGTAATTGCTACGACCACAGCTATTAAATTTATGGCCAGTTTAGTACTTCTAAATGTGCTATTTCACTATGCACAGATATAGGAGATAAACTACAGTATTATAATTTATCTATAGTCTGTGAAACAACCAGAACTTAATCTCAAGCTAATAGCGGTAACAAATACGATGCTTCAAATGTTTTGATTAAATTTGCAGGATTATTTTTTATCCATGACGATGAAATTATCGATACAGTAACTTTATAATGACTGATAGTAGCCTAAACTATATTAAAAGATTCATTTCGTACCATACAATAAAAATATTCCATCTCCACTCCAGAAACAGTCGGTTCTGCAGTTCATTTATCGCTGTATTTTTAATGACCACAGAAAACACACAAATGAGCCATGCAAATAGAAAGCAGAATTTTTTAAAACAAACTAGGGCGCTCATAATCTGACCGTTGAGCTTGAAATGTTAATGACGTTCCAGACAATTTCAGATTCCTGTTTAAACACGTTACTACCCTGAGGAACTACGGTAAAGTAAAGTGATCCCGTTACAGGCCCGGTGTGGCCCAGAGGGTGGGTAGATGTATAGCTCTACTCTTCCATGACCGCGGCACTAGAAGGGGGTGAGTGGTCAGCAGCACGCCCCGGCCGCACTT
>Ga0123354_10001588_pt1 | contig 28018 bp, 18 predicted proteins | sample TergutLab28metaG_2_FD_97872 | JGI IMG/M metagenome (GOLD analysis project Ga0123354, IMG submission 97872) | Labiotermes labralis P4 segment gut microbial communities from Petit-Saut dam, French Guiana - Lab288 P4 | ecosystem: Host-associated > Arthropoda: Insects > Digestive system > Gut ... | reverse complement strand
TGTTGCGAGGCATTGGCTTGTCAGCGCTATAATGTCTTTGGGAGGCTGACTGTAGAACCTAAAGACATTAGCACAGCCTCAACAAGGGACCTTTGCCTCTTCATACAAGGTGCAGGGCTATTGTGGCTGTGCTGAATGAAATATTAGGGGTGTACAATAAGCCTAAGGCTGCGGTGCATTTGGTGCATAAGCTAACAGACCCTAAGAAGAAGAAGAAGATCATCACACACTGTAGGTGGCCGTCCTGTGCACAGGTTGAGAGAAGACTTCTCTCAACTTGTGCACAGGATGGCCACCTACAGGTGTGATGATACCAGATGCTGTATAATACAATTTTGACCTCCTGATGATAAGCACATAGTGCTAGAAACATGTAGAGGCATATAATAAACTTATTATAAAATATGATTTTGTGCATTAAGTTGATTTACTACTAAAATTAAGATCCTTTACTCTTAGTTGCACCTGACTACAATAACTGCCACCAAACTGGTCTTCGGACAGTACTCTATTTTATTATGTATTAAGACGTAGCATAGTCAGGTAAAACTGAGTTGCAAATACAACCAAATACAAAGAGAGAGCTAAAACTGCTTAAGGAAGCTGAAGAGTTGTGAAACATTTGCCAGTGAACAGACAAAAATTAAAAAAGAAAACCAAACTCCCACTTACATACCTGAATCGTACAAATGAAATTTATTCCCAGTACAAATTCTAACATCCTGGGTAAATTCTTTTAATGCCATAGATTGCTATAGTATATTCAATGATGCATAATTCTAACCTTTGTCATTCCCACAGTAAACAGCCACAGGGCTAGCAGTTAGAGTGTCACTTTTACAAAATAAACATTTTATGTACTGCATATATATATATATATATATAACTTATACATCATGTATGACTTTGAGGTAACAGGAAAGAAACAATATTTTATGTTCTGTATATAAATAAACTGTCAGCTACAACAATCTAAAACTGCTATAAATACAACACGGAATTTTATTGGGGGAATACATGATTTATGCTAGTAAACTGAACAACATGACTACAGCACCTTACCTATTAGACGCTATTTTAAGATCTGTGAGTTCCTTTAACAACAGGTAAATGAAAGAATCCATATTTCTTTTGTGTTTCATATTTCTGTTACACTCTTTGGCCTCTATTATGAACACAATGTCACTTGACTGAGGGACAGCACTGTTATGCAAATGCTGGAAATCTCCTTCCACCAGTTCAGTTCCATTTACCAATTCGCACCTAAAAACAACAAATCAAAGTTTGCTTTGGGAACAGATTTTGCTTACCACATAGGAATGTGAATGTAACATCTGCTGACAATGAACATGTATATGACTGTGACAGTTTGTGGCAATGAACATGTAAAATATGACTGCAACATTTGGTGACAATGAACATGTGAAAGGTCCTGTCTTATAACCGTCAGCAAGGGCTGTGCATTTACATGTGCTTTACTTGAGGAACTAATGTAAGGAAATATAATTAAAGTATACGTAAATGAGCGTACTTGACACATATATCAGGAATCCTTAGAGGAGTGTTCTCCATAAGGCATGCTTGAAGGTAAGCCATAGCTGTCGTACATGGACCTTTGCTGTCTGACCCTTTGCTGTTGAGGCACATCTTCAGGAAAGGCATGGGATCAACCTGACAAAAATATAACATGGGCAAAAATTAGTTAATAATAATCTACCATTTTGCAAAGTCAAATAGGAAACAGTTTTCTCTGATTATGTATCACAAACCGGCCAGTAAACAAGTAATAAATAACAGGTGAAATCCAAGAGTTATGAGAATGGAAAACAGCAATCTGTATAAATGAAAAGTATGTGCCCTATATACTCTTCAACCCAAATGCACCAAGAGTCAATTAATGGTGTACAAACACCCAGTGCACAGGCATGCATGTTTGTGCGCCCGACTCCACAAACAAGCACGCACGCACGTGCATGCACACAAACACACACACATACAGCTGTGGTGAATGTGAAGCCCATAAGCTGGTATAAGTTGAGAAAATGCAGTCTGTTATTATGATGGGAACATCAAACACAGCCAGTGCAAAATGAATGCTGAATACACACTGTACACTTAATTTCTTTACAATGCACAACACAAAGGAAGCTCCCACTTACATGAGTCACAGGTAATACTTAAGTATCAATACTTGAGCTGTATGATTACTGCCCACACACAATGGAAATATAATTTTTTACATGAAGTTTTATAGTAGTTGCAGATTAGATCCTGGCTATATGAAGGTGCCAGAATTGGTAATAAAAGTGAGTTAAATCCATACATACTTAGGGTACAGAGTGCTCTTCATCTATCAGCATCTGCCTTGATTACAATGGTTCAAATTCAGCACAACGCTCAGAGAAAAATTCCCTTAACTACTTTCCATCCAACAGTATAATAAAACCTACATCTGTATACATCCTAAATTACCCTTCAATATAAAATGGTTAATTGTAAAAATGAGATCTCATTAAACACAAGCAACTTACAAAGCAGTAATTCTTCATTGTATATTTGGATATATGTATTACCCAACAATGGACCATGGCAGCAGAAATACGTGGTAAGAAAAAGTTTCACACACATACAATAAACATTCTTAGTTGAGATTGACGTCGACGATGAACGACGAACGACGACGGGCTAAGGAGTGGGGAAGGAATCTGACTTCACCTTCTACAGGGGCATGTGATGTGAATATATAGCCTCTCTATCACAAGATCATCCGTGCATGATGAAGAATTACATCTTACAAGATGCAGCCCTGTTGATTAACATAACATGGACCTCAAGGAGTAAACCTAAAAACAAAATCACCTAGTCCAACTTCAGACACATCTGTGGTGGACGGTTAGAGACAAAGAATGGTGAACTACGAGAAATGGCGACCCTCGGTTTCAAGCAGCCTTTCCGTGGAAGACAGAGCTATACCGCAGTGGATAGAAGACATCCCTAGCTACTTGTGAGAGAGTGATGGTGATTAGAAAACAAAATGGTACAAAACAAGGAAGAAGGATAGAGCAGAGGTCCTCTAAAGGCACTGAAGAGAATGGTAACCATACCTAAGAAACTCAACAGGGACCATCTCCAATTCCAGCTAATATCAGAGTTGGGCAAGAAAATGGCTAGGAATGGAATAAACGAATTCAATGGAGCCAAAAGGAGGTGAAAAAGTGTTGTGATGTTTCATGTACATCAAAGACAAGACATTAGAAGAAAACTATAAGAAAGCATATTAATTATGTGGGGTGAGAAATCCAATGACAAGAATAAATATAGATGCAAAATTATCGTTAAACCAGAAAAACTACATTTTAAAAGCCAAAAGAATAACAATTGTTGAAAATGATGATAAAGGAAAATATTAGACTTAAAATATGGAATGATACAGAAGATCAGACAAAAAGGAATGAATGGTGACAAAATGGATACAAAGGATAAAGAGCAACAGAAGGGTAACCAAGAAAGTGACAATACTGGATTAGGTAAAATAGAGTATAACAAACACCCAGGATCAGAAGGAGAGCAGCATACAGTTAGGAATAAGCTAAAGAAGACCTTCAAATAATGTGGCATAAAGTGAGGCTACTACAAATGTCTGAAAGGCTGCCAAAGCTGCAAGAAAATAGCAAATTGATAAAGCTTAAGGAAGAAATGTATAGAATAATGGACAAACTTTTAGAAGAAGCTGAATTGGACATAACAGATATAAACAACTTGATACATGCTGCAGCTACAATTAAGACATAAAAAATTAATCAACCTGACAAAAGAAGCAAAATTAGAAGAAACGAAAATTTGTGTAAAATAATAACACAGAGACAGATAAGCAACTGGAAAAAAAAAAACATTATCAATAACAGCTGAAACTGGAACAGGCTCTGATAATGGAAAACTCATATTTTCCACTCTATATTTTAAAAAATATAGAGTGGCAAATGCCAGCGAAGTTGCACAGCTCACAGAGATATTGAAGCAGAAAGTGCAAGCAAAAGCCCAAAGAATTAGAAAATATGAATAAAGGGAAACCCAGTACATCCAGAATAATATGTTCAAAGGAGACATCAAACAATGGCAGAACTAGAGCCTTACTGGAAATCACTTTGGGGAGAAAAAGAACAGCATAATGAAACAGATGAATGGATAACAAGAGAGGAGAGAAGGAAAATCAGTAATATGGATTAGGGGGCCTAAACATATTATGGAAATCACTTCATTTTTGTCAAATGCTCACAATTGAAAATCTCCTGGAAATGACAAAATACAAAATTACTGGCTTAAAGCATTCCCAGCTGCCCACAAACATATCAGCTGGGGAAAAAAAAACTTCAATGCAATAATGGAGAAATTGGAGAAGATACCTGACTGGCTAACCACAGGAATAACTTATTTGCTACCAATATCAGGAGACAGCAAGGAAGTCAGAAACTACCAACCCTTTATGTGCTTAACAAACTTGTACAAAACCCTAACAGGAATAAGAGCTAAAAAAATTGTCCACACATTTGGAAGAGTAGAACATACTGTCAGTACAGCAAAAAGTATGTTACCCTGGAAGTAATGGCTACAGGGATCAATTAATGGCACCAAAAGCAATATATAAGAACTGCAAGAGAAGGAACATGAATTGAAGTATAGCCTGCATCAATTACCAGAAAGCATCATGACAGTATTCCACATAGCTGGGTAGAAAAGTGAATAGAACTGGTAGGAGTGAACAGTACAAATGTTAGTTGATGTTATGAATGAGACATGATTTAAATTTTGGAAAGAACTTTTCGAATTCTGACTATACCAGGAAGACATGCAAGTTTCATACAGTTGTCGCAATGAAGAAACATTGGTTTAGCTTGCTATGCAGTACTCAGCGCATTCCAGTTGGACTGCTCCACTTGCCCATACATGGTGGCCTACAGCCTGACTGACCCACTGAATTTCCTCATTTTTGTACTTGCCTTTGATTATGACCGTATATGGTCTTGTATGCAAATGGAAATGCTGAAAAGCGCACTTTCCTCTCTATATAACACCCCCCCCCCTGCAGTTACAATAAGAGACTTTCTTTTTGGCACGGTTACTCGACTCTGTATATACCAGTTAAGTATGTACCTATAAGAAGAAGAAGAAGAATAAATACTTGATATATTCATACAAGTGATTGATTAAATAACCATGACACGCTGAGATGTATCACGGTTTTCTGCTGGTGCAAGGTAAGCTTCGACAGTTGTGTTGTTAACCAACTTTGATTTCGTTACTAAATTCAGTTGAGTCCAAATTCTATTCCAAAATTCTAAATTAAATACCCTTTTGATTATACAGAGAGGCAAGAGTGTAATTTTGAACACCTTAAGCACAATCAGTCTTTAACTTATTTATGTAAAATTTTATACAAGTGTTAGTTCCATACAATATAGATTTAGACAAAGAGGTGACTGGTATTGTTTATTCCTGAGCTCCTACATGTAGTAACTCTTACAACTTTTTGCCTAGAATTAGGCTGGTGGCAGCAGTTAATCTACCCTAGAATTATTTCTAGACTCTGAGGACCTAGTGCCTCATCCCTCTCAGTGTTTACCTGGGCACAAGTTGGTGGAGAACAAGCCCAAAACCCCAGTAGGCATGACAACGGTACGAAGCTTGCATGTCTTCCTGGTATAGTCAGAATTCGAAAAGTTCTTTCCAAAATTTAAATCATGTCTCATTCATGACAATTTTATATATTATCAGTGCAGAAATGGAACACAAGGCTTCATTTAAAAACAAAGCAGGAAGTAATGCAATTGTAACCCATTCAGATACAAAGAGGGGTGTTCCAGGAGGACTCTCTTTCGCTACTCCTCTTTTCTATAGCACTTACTGCATTAACGAAAGAGCTAAACAGAGCTGATTGTGGATATCAAGTATGTGGAACTGAGAGACAAATAAGTCATTAATTTTATACGGATGACTTGAAACTGCTAGGTAGGAATGAGGACGATTTGGAGAATAAAATAACAATTGTGAAAGCAAGTAGCAAAGACATTAATATGAATTTTTGATTAGACAATAGTGCAAGAATATGTATAAAAAAGGGTAGGATCCAAAGCATAAAATATATATATAAAGCACATTTGAGAAGGACATTAAATAACTGGACCCAAGAGAAGAATATAAGTATTTAGGTACAGAAGACAGCCATGACACAGAGCATAAGAATGAGAAAGAAAAGTTGACGATAGAATACTTGAGGAGACTGAGATTAGTTTTGGGCACAGATTTAAGTTCAAAGAATAAAATTCAAGGAACTGGATCATTGGCAGTACCAGTACTTAGGTACAGTTTTGGAACTGCCTACTGGTGCCAAGAAGAAATATAAAAACTAGACAGGAAAACGAGGGAAATGCTAAACATCCATGGACAGCATTACCCAAAGGAAGATGTAGATCGCTTGTATGTTCCCAGAAAACAGGGAGGAAGGGACCTGATGCAGTTAGAAGAAGCCTACACAGTAGAAATAATAAAACTGGTGGAATATGTAGACAGAAAGGAAGATCCACTAATACAGAATATCAGAGAGCACCAACACTACAGCAACTCAGCCATGTTACAGACAACTGGATACCTCAAGACAGAAGTATGGAGAGGAACAAGACAAGTAGAGGACAGCATAGCAGAGAAAACAAAAGAAAGATGGGAACAGAAGAGGATGCGTCGACAATTGCCATGTAGATTAGACGAAAAGCTGGTGGATATTGAACAGTCATATTGATGGTTAAAATCTGGAGACATCAAGGGAGAAACAGAAAGTACAATAGTGGCAGCTTGAGACCACGAAATCAGTACAAACTACTTTAAGAAAAATATTTTGAAGGAAGAAACTGATAGTAATTGCTGGTTATGTAAACAACATGGAGAAACTATTGATCACCTAACCTCAGGATGCTCCAATCTGGTGAAGGATGAATACTTAATGAGAAACGATAAAGTTTGTGCACATTCGCATTACTCAATATGCAATGCACTAGGCATTGAAATGACAGACAAATAGTACACACATACACACACACATGAAGATGCTACAGTGTTGTGGAATCAAGCAGTACACACAGACAGGGAAGGTACAGAAAATAGGACAGATATAATAATTAAAAACAAAAAAAAGGAAACATGTATACTGATAGATATGGCAATATCCACAGACAGAAATGTTGTGAGAAAGGAAAAACAAAAGAAGCTAAAATACAAGAGTTTATGTACAGAGATACAACAAATGTGGAACCTGAAATGTAAGATTATACGGGTAATGATTGGAGCCACCTGAATAGTAACAAGAGGTTTAAGGAAAAATTTCGAAGCCAGACCAGAAAAACATTCAATAGATTCACTACAAAAGACAGCTATACTTGGAACATCATACATAATATGGAAAGAAATGCAGTCTGAAATTTGAAGCCTGAGCAGTGGGGATCACAGTTGGTTCAAGAGAAATAACAGGAAGGAAACACTTGTGGCAAGAGACTACTACTACTACAGCAACAACAACAACATAGTAGCAGTAAAAGTAATAGTAGTAGTAGTAGTAATGTACAAGTACAACATACATTTCACAGATGAAATAACATTACTCATAGCAAAAACTGTAAACACTGAACAGCTGCAACATTACATTCAGGTATATAATTGTAAATACCCTGCATAAAAGTGATAACAAGGATGATGATGATGATTATAATAGTAATAAGAATGGGTATAATTACACAATGAACTCTGGTATGACCATGTACCAAAATCAGTCAAAACAAGTCACGAATGTACAGTAACCATATTATAGATTCAACAAGTGCAAACCAACAGAACCATTCCTAACAATAAACTGGACATCATAAATGAAAATAAAATGTTAATGGATGTTGCAATTTCATGAGACAGAAATGTGATTAAGAAAGAAGCTGAGAAGATTCTAAAATATACAGACCTCACAATAGAAATTCAGTGCATGTAGATTATACAAGCAAAAGTGATACCAGTAATAACAGAGGCAATTGGAACCATCTCAGAATCATTCAGACAATACCTGAGCCACATACCAGGAAAGCTCAATAACAAGGCACTACAAAAAACAACCATATTGGGCACAGCACATTTACTTTGGACAGTGCTAATGTAAAAGTACAAAACATATTTTACATGTGAAATAATACCATATGTAACCCAAATTGCAAATACAGAACAGCTGCAGCATTATTCACCCTAGACACTTTTTTTTTCAGGTACATAATTGCAAATACCTTGCACAAAGTTGATGACAATGACGGTGATGATGACGACGACAACAACAACAACAACAACAACAACAACGGTGGCTGCAGCAGCAGCAGCAACAGCAACATGCCTACAAAAAGAAGTTAATCTAATAGAGCAAAAATGAGACAAGAAACTGCTGCCCAAAACATGAAGAATCAACTTAAGTCCAGCATGAAAATCAAGAAGATAGAAGAACTCAAGAGGAAACCAATGCATGGACAATTCTACCAGGACCTTGAAAGACTATCAGTAGAAAAATCCCTGGTGTGATTATGTAACTCAGGCCTAAGGGGAGAAATGGAGAGTTTAATAATAGCAGTCCAAGATCAAGCACTCAATAAGCACAATCATCTGAGTAACATCATGGAGCACCCAACTGATAGTACATGCAGGATGTGCTAAAAGGCAGAAGAAAACATAAAACACATTGTTGCTGGATGCACAACACTTGCACCATCCGATTACACTAATAGACATATTAAGGTTGCCGTATACATCCACTGGATGATATGTAAGCACATGGGGTTACAGATTACTGACAAGTATTACAAACATACACCTGAAAGAGTCATAAATGCCAATAAAACCACTATTATGTGGGACATACTGGTTATCACAGACTGAACAATACTAAAAAACCCACCTGATGTAGTAATGTATGATAAAAAAAAGAGAAGACTTGCCTACTTATTGATATATGCAAGCCAGATGATGCAAACCTTAGCACATGAAAAAAAAACTGAAAAACTAAGCATGTACAAAGATCTGGAGCTCAAGGTCAGCAGGATGTGGAAAGTGAGGACAAAAATTGTAAAGGTAAATCAGTCCCATTAGAGGCCTGAGGTGCCCATAGGGTTCCAGGAAGTTAAGGTTCCCATATTACATGACAAGGGCCCAGGATGGTGGTAAGGTTGTCAGTCTTACACACCGGCTGTTTTTACCCCCAGGAAATACTCCTGGTACTCATTTCTGTTAGAGGCTGAGTTGACCCCAGGGCCACAGTGTGATCGGAAGGATTTTGTCAATGAAAAATTCCAATGACACCATCTTGAATCGAACCAGCAACCTTCCGATTTGTAGCACAGTACCTTAACCACTGTGCTACAGCGGTCCCCAGGGCAAAAATTGTGCCACTTATAACTGGAGCATTAGGAACAAGCACGAAGGGATTAGATCAAATCCTCCAGTTGTCCATGTCATACATCAGCCATAGAGCTACAGAAGATCACACTAATGAGCACTGCACACACCATTCATAAAGTGCTGCGGTAAATCACTGTGATCTGTTGTTGAGATCTGGACTTACCAGAAAACTGCCACCTAATAGGTTAAAATAAATTTAAAATTAGTAACAACAACAACAACAACAAAGCAACAACAACAATAACAATGGTAAGAATCAATTTAAGATTAAAGAGCATTCCTTTGTCCAGCATATATCAATTGTGCTGTACTGGATTTATGATCCAACTAGGATCAAAGAGAACTATTTACTATTAGATGTCTGGATGCAAAGAAACATTAAGTAGAACAAACACTATACAATTTTTTACCTAATATTAGTAACTGTAAATATAAAATATTAATAATTCAACTATTCATTTTTAAAATGTATCACTTATCAAGCATAGCTGGTGACTATATGCTTCACCATCCCATGCTCTGTTGTGTCAATGATCTCCCTGCAGATGGCTATTATTTCTGGCCAAAATATATTGGAGAACTATTAACAAACATATTAACTGACAGAAGTGTAATTAGTTGGAAATAAATTATTACATATTTATATTAATTAAAAGTCCAACACACATTAACATATTTTTTGACATTTTGCTGACCATACATCTCAGTATATTTGACTCAGTAATTAACCAACTTGATGCACAAAATTTTTGTTTTACAATAAGTTTATTTCATGCCTCTGCATGTTTCGAGTACATGTGCCTCTGGTATCATCACACCTATAGGTGTGATGATACCAGAGGCTATGTAATGCAATTTTGACCTCCTGAAGGTGAGCACATGTGCTCGAAACATGCAGAGGCATGAAATAAACTTATTGTAAAACAAAAATTTTGTGCATCAAGTTGGTTAATTACTTAGACAAAAAACACATTAACATATTCTTGATACTGTTCATTATAATCATGTCATGCTAACCAATACATTTGTACTCTGTTACAGCCCTCTGCAATTCCAATGATGTTAAACTTGAGCACATAATATAATCACGACAAGACTTGACCATATTGCTGATGTCTCACCATGGGACTTCTTTAGTTGGACCTCACAATGTGGAGTTAACCTAAATCTCTAAGTGTAACTGTGAATACAATGAAGAAAGAAGCTAAATACGCAAAGTCTGTTACAGTAAATAAAAATTCAGATCAAGTCAGCTGATACTTTTACAGTGAGTTGATAGTGTTAGGATAAGACTGTCATCAATTCCATCCTCTTTTGACTGAAATTACCTGTACAAATATTGGATTAGAAACTTGTTTCCACATCCCTAATTCTTATTAATACATTCCCCTTCTTATTCTTAGTCAGTTGGGCCCATAGCTAATGCCACGGATGTACTGCAGCCTAGAAGGCTTATTGTACTCACCCTATCCCCCCCCCCCCGCCTGTTTGGACGTTCCCACGTTTGCCACCAGGTGCCTCCATGTCAACAACGACGCGAGAGATCCTAGTAGCGAAAGGTGGAACTGTGTGGGCGAGAATTGGCCGGTAATTTTGCCTCAAATTGTGACTTCCACGTCAATTCAGGGATCTTTTACATGCCGCAAATCTGTAACATGGGACCGATGGCTTTACTTCCCCTCCAAAGGAGGGCATGCTGAGGATTTTTTCACCCTGAAAAATCCTGATGGCTTCGGCCAGGTTTGAATCTGCAAACTTGGGTAAAGGCAGCACGCTACTCCTAGTCCACCAAAGCCGCTATACATTCCCCTTAATGGTACTTGTCAGTTATAAAATTTATGGACACTTACAACAGGAAAACAAGAACTGAACTGTGATGTCTTGGACTTGAAAAAAGTCTCACAGAGATGAAGGAGTGTAGGGTCAGGTTGTTGTAGATCCAGAGCAATGTTCTCTGACAAGGCACATTTCTGTGGTTCCAAAGCCCAACTCCTCGCAAATCTGCCCAAATCACTCTCTATTGTTTTTCTGGATGTAAGAAAATCTGTGCTTGGTTCATTATCCATTGTTCCAAAAACACCTGCAGTTCTGCCAAAATACCAGCCTGAAACAAACTCCCAAAAATATAAATTCTTTCAGGAAATGAATCATTCAGTGTCATAAATAGCTATTCAATGCCTTCCTCAGCACACTACATGGACCTTTAGCTCTTCACATCCCACTGGCCTCTGTGCATTGTATGTTTGCAGATGCATGGATTTAAAATGCCTCTGTCCTGCAGAATTTAAACATTTAATGTTATTGAAGGGCTAAAAATATTGTCAGGATGTGGGGCTGAACCTACAACTTCATGCAGGGCATGTAAAATGGAAGGCAGACATGGTTCTTAGCTCTTGGCATTCAGAGAAGGCTGTGTTTATACAGTAATGGATGATAAAATTTATATATTAGAAAATACATTACAAATTGTATGATTCAACACTGTCAGAAAAAGCACACATCTTGTTGCTCGGTGTTGTAAGCTTGTTTTATAATCTTCACAAACAATTTACTTACATTTGTTTTGAACTAGGTACAGAGCTACAGTATAGGAAAAATAACTCCCCTTTTTTTATTAATTTTCTTACATCTGTTTCTTTGAAATACAAAATTCATTTTGGTCACATGAACCAATAGTTCTTTGTGGTGATGCAGTGTTGTATCAGGCCACATGCCCTCTCTGACTGGTCTATCTCTATAATCTGTATCTAAAGCATTTTACAGGGTACAAAATTGATAACATGTATCCAGTTTCATATAGAACTCCACAATATTTCAGCAAACTGCTAATATTACTGTCAAGAGCATATGAATATTTCTATTACATGCTACACAAATTCTATTTTACTGTATGATCTACAAAGCTCTAGGAAGCTAATGGGGATTAAAAAACCGTGAATTATTGCTTACGTGGGGGTTTGTAAATGTGAACTATGTTAGCATTATTTTATTCACTGTGCTGTGCTGTGGACAGCCACTGAACCCATTATGGACTTGCCTTTAATCCAAAAAAATTTGAAAATGTTGTCTTACCAGACAAAGAAAATGTACAAACATCGAACTTCATGTTACACTGCATGGAAAACCCACGAGCACTTTCTATAATCAGTATGTGTGCTTCTTGATAGATATATGTGTCTTCTAATTCCATAGGTAATTGCCTGATGCCCTGCTTCTGGACCATCACAGACTGCAGACAAAGAAAAGGATTGTTACAGTCAATACAGCAGAACTGCAGTCTGTGCTATTGTGTGCACAAACATTACATCATCTTCCAATTATAAAAATGTGGCAAAAATGTTTCCTTGGTACCACTTTCTTTGTGACCAATTTCACAGTACAAACAAAATTACTGTGGGGAATTATTTGCAGAATGTAATGAGATGTGCACTAACAATAGGCCTTTTCACATTGCTTCCACCACAAGTTTCAATTTTCACAATACTGAGATATAAAATTACCAAATGAAAATATTATGAAAATATTTAGATATAAAACAATGTGCATAATACAGTGACTACTCGCAAATGCACATATGTGTGTGTGTGTGTGTGTGTGTGTGCACGCGCACATAACACTCAGAATGTGTCTGTCACATTCTGTACTTGAGAAATTAGTAATGAAATTGGACATAGAGAATTATGAAGTTGTTCGTTGTAGGAATGGAAACTTGAAAGACATTAAATTTGCTGTTACATACACTGGTTGGAATCAAATTCATTTCTTTCCTCACTCTCTCAGGCAGAGGAAAAGCATTCCAATATAATGTGGTCCATAAAGATGGAATAGCACTGCTGAATGTCACAATGTAAGCTTCTGGAAGAAACCCTTAGTTCTTATTCATGAAGGCAAGACATGGATGATTATGGGGCAAATCATCATATAAAACAAAAATTGTTCACAAACAGAAATGCAAATTTTTTCTGCATGGGTACACTAGTTTTTAACAACAGGAGTTCAATGCCTTTCTCTGCTCTTGTCACAATTTACATTGTCTACTTACATCTTCAAATACATTCACTCGCACCACATGTTTACCAACAATGAGGGCAAGTTCATGAGTGTTCAGCTTGTCCTTAGAACTGTATGTGATTACAAGAGAAAAGTTGTTATCTACAAAATCATGGGCCAACAGATAGGAGCAAGATCCTTGGAATTCAAAAAACTTCCTGTCAAATGTCATGTAATGCTGACTTCCTGCTATCATGGCTTCAGCTGAAACAGGTGTTAAAAATGCATTGGTATAACCAACATCAAGTGAGAAAATGTAAACAATAATCTATAAAACAATAGTTAATTCTATAGTGAATATTGCTAAATTATGCTAAGGCATGGGGACCGCGTTAGTACAGTGGTTAAGGTGCTGTGTTACAAATCGGAAGGTCGCTGGTTCAATCCCAGCTGGTGTCATTGGATTTTTCATTGACATAAAATCCGATAGCACTATGGCCTTGGGGTCGACTCAGCCTCTAACAGAAATGAGTACCAGGAGTATTTCCTGGGGGTAAAGGCGGCTGGTGTGTAAGGCTGACAACCTACCACCATCCTGTGCCATTGTCACGAAATCTGGGAGCCTTAACTTCCTGGAACCCTCTGGGCCTGTCCAGGCCTGTAACAGGACTGCTTTACCTTTACCTTTTTATGCTAAGGCAAAAAGACAGAGCTTATCCTTGTTTTGGGACAGGTATATATATATATATAAAACTTACAGATAGGTTTAGGATTGTTGGATTACAGGCTTTATATACATAATTCTTAACTAAAAATAAAAATTTATGCATATAAGATGAAAAACTATCATTAAATAGATATAATGATAACTTTTCATCTTACAGATAATTTCATTTATTTTATACTAAAATAATAAAAATGCTTATATTTAATACATTATACGCTATATGTTGGTGATTATATTAATATAAGTGTTCAATACTGAATACCTTTTTCTTCTACTATTAGGTAGCTATACCCGCTATACTGTTAATTGTACATAAATAAGATTGGATTATTCTAGAAATATACCTGGATCAGCAATTATATATATATATATATTAATTATTTATTTATTTTGTTCATTCAATCCAGCCCATAGCATATAGAAAATGTCAAAATTTGTGTAACATAAATAAGGCAAAATATGTACAAAAAAAACATGGAAAAAGACAATCAAAATATTTACATATTAAACATAATACATGCCACATTTTAGAGATAAAAAATACACATGCAAGAATTAAATACTAATGCATATCAACCTATGTTGTAAGGTTCATGTGGTGATCAAATAAAGTAAAGTTAGAATTGTGACAGACAGTAAGCTAAAGTAGCAGTCTGAATTTACAAAATATATGCTGTCTCTAAAAATATTTATAACATAACATTTCAGTATTTGATTAACAATAAAACAATGTCAATAAAGTATTATAAGTTTAGAATTTTTAGAGTCTATTGTAGTTATAAAATTCATTTAAGCTATAAAAAGAGGTGGAGTGCAAGTATACTTTCAGGGCTCGTTTGAATGATGATGCCAAAAACTGTAAATAAACTGATAATGTAATGTACTAAAACAGAAATGCAAGCTGCAAACAACCTAAGGTTGCACAAGTGATATTTCATATCAGATATACACTGATTTGTGAAATATTGAAAGTTTATTGTTCTTTGAGACCACATGCTGGTTTCAAAAATGAACTGGCCATTTACCTAGCATGCCATATGCTGGTCTCTGTGTGTTGATGTGATAACAATTTAACTGTACATGATAAGCCAGAAAAATTCAGACCATGAAGTGATACAAGTCTCATTTAAATCCATCTCCTACAGGTTAATGGCACATATTTTATCTTTTCAGTTTATGTAGCATCAAATGGCATGATAGTTGCAAACAATAATTTGACAAGGATGTAGCTTAATTCTAGATAGCAGTTTAGAATGTTCCCTGGCAGTCTAGTCAAAGATGAAAATCGTGATCTTTTAAAACTGTACCACATAGTAAAATGTGCCTGCAAGCTCTCATTAAATACCATAAAAGTCACTTGAATACAAAAAATATATGGGACATCTCTCTGGCATAAATTAATTTTTAAACATGGGGTCAAAATTACAACCCTGCATACTGTTGTTAAATATAAAAAGATTTAGTGAATATAAGAAATATGATAGATATAAAGAATGCCTCTATGGGTATTTTAAATTAACATACTCGTACTTAAGGTAGAGCACATTTCCACATATGTTATGGATCGTTACAGACTGCAAATGTAATCAAAATTTAAAATGGCATGAAGCTAAATGTACTACAGATATGTGACCGCTAATTAAGGACAGTCACTTGTCATATTTGCGTTAGCTCTCAGAACTGTGTCGTAGTCATTCACCATAGTGGCAGATATCTTACCTTTGAATGGTGGCAACCAACAGGATGGGTCTACCAGTGGTCTGTATTTGTAAAAGAGTGTCAAGAGAGTGAAATTTGACACAGTGAAGTAAGCCTGCAGTTCATTCAGTGCCCTGTATTCTGGAATTTCCTAAAATGATTTGAAGTCACTGTTACGGTAAACTTAAATGTCCTCTGCATCTGGATTACAACTATTTGGTGTAACAGTATCTTACACAAATCAGATAACTGTATAGCAGGATTAATTCCACAAAGTCTCTGTCATATTACATGATACCCTTCAGTGTGAGTCTCACAAACCTTACAGTCCCCTAACCTCAGTCACATGCAGGTTCTACATAAGCAGACAAATGCTGGCACCTCCGATGCTCTGACCACGGAAACACATTAATTTATGCACACGTGATTTCGCACATTCTCCCGACTTGTGAAATCAGCCCAGGCTCACTAATGTTACCTGTGCCTGAAGCTGAGGACTTTGTGGAATTAATCCTGTTACACTGATGTGCAGCAAAATAATATCTCCATCAATTCCAAAACCAAAATTCCATTATTATGAATGGCATACATGTGTGAGAAATTTAATTTTGCTGTGTTAAATGTATTGTTTTTCATATTTCTAATAGATACTAAGCAATGTGGAATGTAAAATTAAGGTATCAGTTTAAGGGCTTCTAATAACTCAGGATTTAACTTCAGAACTGTAGTCCTATTCCAAAAATTTGCATTTATTTTATGTAAGTTGTCATAGTTAAGGTATGAAATAATTCCATGACCGCACAGACAGAGTAATTCAAGTGTGGATTTTATTGTATGCTGTCTCTATATCACTGGGGAATATGCCATAATGAGGAAGTTGAACTATGGTGCTATAACAGTATCATTTGAAGAAAATTTCGGATACAAACATACTTACTTCAAATTTAGGTGTTTCATTGAATGCATGCCATGACATGGGAAGCTTCTGTTCAAATTCCACAATTCCAGTCTCTGGGTCAAACACAAATTTTGTTTTGGCTTCTCGGTACCTACAGGAAATATAAAATGTCAAAGCATACAGACATGTTTTATTAAAAAGATGTGGTCTTCTATAATTTATTTAAATTCAAATTCTTTATGACATATTCATTTCCATATTTCCATTCATCAACATTATCATAATATCACACCATTTCATGTCACATCACATCATCTTTCTGCTCTTCCTCCTCATTCTATTACACCTCCTCCTCCCCTTGTTGCTGTTACTACTACTACTACTACTGCTACTACTACTACCACTACTACCACTGCAACTGCTGCTAATACTACTGCTGCTAATACTACTGCTGCTAATACTACCACTACTACTACTGCTGCTATTACTACCACTTCTACTGCTATTACTACCACTACTACTGCTACTACTACCACTACTGCTGCCACTACTACCACTACTACTACTGCTACCACTACTACCACGCTACTACTACCACTACTACTGCTGCTACTACTACCACTGCTACTGCTACCACCACTACTACTACCAACACCACCACCACCACTACTACTACTACCACCACCACTACTACTACTACTGTTTATGCTGCTGCTTCTACCACTGCATGGATTATGACCTCTGGCCTGTTACATTTTAAAATTACTTCTAACATTATGAAACCTTAGACATCTGTAGTGATTATGGGGATGTGTTTCAGCCTGGTAATGAAAGCTGTGTTGACAGCAACTTGTTCCTCTGCAGTGCTTTATCATGCACCTACTGTAAATGTGGCACAAATTTTCAGCTGCATACAACAATGAAGAGGTGATACCAGCTATGAAAGAAAAAAAGTAAAATTGGAAGTCTTAATCCACACAGGCAGAGATTAACTTTCATAGCCAGTGTTTATACTCACTTGCTCTCAACTTGAAGGGCTGTCTGTGACATATCTGTTAACTTCTTGTGAATTATTTTTATTGCTGTTTGCATCCTTGTTCCAAGATCTAATGACTCACATAACCATACCACCTTAAAGACATACAAAATTTGTTACAATGTGTTAGTTTTAACTTACAAAACTGAGTTAGTAGAGGGTATTAGGGTTCTTGATGAAGAATGACAAATTTAATGACTACTGAATAAAGGTTATATTGGAAACCTGAACAGACAAAAAAGAAATCTCTTTCAGTGACCAGCTAACACTAACATCAGCCACTGCAAATGATCCTCCATGCTCATACTACAGTTCTCTGTCTCACGCCATTTCTAAACACCGTTGCAATGTTCACAGAACACTTAACAGTTTGTGTGAACCCCACATCTGGGTTGATTATAGGGGGCAAAGGGTGTAATAAGCATGCAGTACAAATGTATTTCACTGAAAAACACATATTATTTTTTCTGCAGAAGCAGTGGCCTACAGCTTACTTTCCGAATTTTAAGTAACTACTTGTAACTTCAAGAAAAGAGATGCACATACACGAATTTCTTTTGATGTTCAGATGACCATGTATTGTGATAAATTCTTATAATAAAACCAACTAGATGCATTAATTTCTCAAATTTATTTTTGGAATAAAACTCTACATGTTTCAGACGGTTCCTCTGTCCATCATCAGGAGTTTTTCACTGTACACACAGCAATGGTATATGTCATACAGGTTTGCTGACATTATTATAAGAATTTATCACGAACCGTCCAAAACATGTAGAGTTTCCAAAAATAAATTTGAGAAATTAGTGCATCTAGTTGGTTTTATTATAAGAACATGAATTTCTACTGTATTATAACAACAAAACAAATAAAATGTTTATTTAAATGCCTCTGCATTCTTGCAGTCCGTAGCAAAGTAGTCTGCAGCTTTAAATTGGCTTCAAACTATGGTGTGGACTTGGTATACTTCATGTTCTTGAAGTCTGCCTTCATGTTTGGTGTGAAAAAAAAACACAATGGATCTGGTTTGTTCTGTAAGTGGGATCTGTAGTACACAAGGAAAAATTGTGTACAGTGAAGTCCTGACATACATACATTTTTACATATGTCATACACCTCTAGTTAAAAGCAAGAACATACTGCACACATCATCCAATCTAACAAAATGTTACTCACCTTTGCATACAGCTCCTTTGATTTTTGGATTGCAAAATTTATGGAGGGCAGTTTTGTCAGTTCCTTAAATTCTTCAATCAACTCATTGGCAATCTGTTGAAGTTCCTTTCCTACAACCAGTAAAGTGTTGCATTCAATACACAGTCTTTTAATAACATAAAAAACTAATAATGGTACAAACAAAACAATTCCTAATCAGTACCAATTAATAACATACGTATAAAAAAGCACACTACCAAATCTATAGCCCAACAAAATACAAAATATACAATAATAGTCAAACCCACACTAGTAACAAAAAAAAGTTACATACAAATAACTAAACCACGGACAGTATATAAATAATTTGGGCCTGTAATCCAACAATCCTAAACTTATCTTCTACTTAATTTATAGATAAGTTTGGGATTGTTGGATTACAGGCTTTATATACATAATCCTTAACTTAAAATAAGATTTTATACATATAAGATGAATAATTACCAATAAATTTATTTATTGGTAAGTTTTCATCTTATATATAATTTAATTTATTTTAGTATAAAATAATAAAATTGCTTATATTGAATAAATAATATGCTGTATGTTGGCAATTATATTAATATAAGTGTTGAATATTTAATACCTTTATTTCTTCTATTAGGTAGCTATACCCGCTATACTGTTAATTGTACATAAATAAGATCATATTATTTGTATAAATCTTCCTGGATCAGCAATTACAATCAGTATAGAAATTGCAGAATACATAAATATCCACAGAACGTGCAATAAATGCAAGATTAGTGATTCATTATGTTTAATGTACTGTGGTTTACTGAATGATGCTTCATATTTATTTCAACAGACCTCCTAAAAATTCCACATAATATATGATATTATACACAATATTATACACATTATACATATTACATTATATATTATAAATATAATGTAAGACAATATACATTACATGAGGAAATGAAAGGCTGTTAAGCTTGCTGTGGTCTGAGTTTGATTTTCAATTGAACTCTCTGTATTATGCCACTAAGTATGTACATTTAACCCTTTAAAGAAGAAGCGCAGACTGCTTTATTTAAAGACCCAGTCCATACCGCGCAGTAAACACCTTTCATCTCGGTTATAAAAACCAATCAGTTTATGCTGTAAGTGGCACAAGTCGCTGTTTGTTCTCAGATAAATACAACATACATAAATACAGTTTGGGCACAGCGTACAATTGTTGAATGTTAAACTTGTTGGTGCATCACATAACCAGTAGGCTTTAAAAGGTTAATGCAGGATCCTGGTAACATTAGCAAACACAGCTTTCCACACACGGTAAAAAGTGGGGTGCAGAAAAAATAATCATATAGACTGAAAATGTGTCAGTGGAGGACATAGTAAGCAACAGTCCTTTTCAGAAACATAATGTAGCTTGAGGAATAATGTTAGTGAGATTCTTACCAAATGGCACCATGGTAAAGTATTTTTCACTTATGAAGTCATACAGTATTTTGGAGTATTTCCTGATGTTTGTTAAAATGTCATTCTTCATAATGTCTTTGTACAATTTATCTATATCTTGCCCAAGTTCATATATCTTTGAGAAATATGGTGATTCCATTACATCATTTTTTCTTTCATACAGGAAATCTGAAATAAAAGCAGTGGACATTAATACTGCCCTAAATTAAAGTTTAACAGATAATTCCATTCTGTTTAGACTACAATAATTTTTGTAACACAACAAAGGCTCCATCATTTACAGCCTGATTCACAGATTTAGCATTACAGATGTACTTGTAATGATATTAATGTAAACATGTGGTGTACTGCAGGACTGCACAAATCCCATACACTAGATTGCCATAGGGACTAAATTTTATATGGTGGTTCCTAACATTTGTGGACTCTCAGTACAGAACTTGCTTCATCTCACTCTTCCTGCATGTAGAATTTTGAGGTGGCTCCTAGATGTTGGGAAAATTTTTTTGCCCCTGGTGTAATGCTTTGTCAATCACAAGACACAAGAACTGTCCATCTCTGTGGTGCATAGCAACATATTGAAGAGAGCAACATGACTCATAAAAGACAAAGAATTTTCACTTTAAAACCAAATGTGTCATTTTCACCTGACGACTGTAGCCAGTTAAGTGCTTGCAGTGTAAATTTCAGTAACTCTCAAAGAGTGGGTACACACCACAAGGATACCTTCTTTTGCTTCTACAGCTTTATTAATCCATCCTTGTGCCTACATATCAGCCCAATTAATGCCTAATTGCACTTATAACCATTCTATCCAAGCAAAAATACATGAGAATTTAATACAGTTTTACAATTGTCAATATCTAGGATACTTGCGTTCATATACCTGCATTTAGTAGAAAAGTAGTTTTATAATTCCAATGATAAACCAAACAGGAATCTTACCTACGATTTCTCTGCTTGCTTTCCAGAGAACACTTTCAAGAAAATGAATAAACTTAATAAATGTAGGCTCAATTGTTTTTAAGAAATGGTGCCAGTGACTCCAGAATGAAGCAGACACTTTATTCCAAAAATTTTCCATCTGTTTCATGAATGCCACATGTAGGTCCTTGATGGTCTGTGAATGCAACATGGCAAAGGGTGTTAAAAGAGACAGTTGTCACATGTAATAAAATTAACATTTTCTCATTATTTACATAAATTTACTGTACTTACTCTGTCATATGTCTCGATTAACTTCTCAAGCAGAGCAGTTATTTGCACTGTGGCTTCACCTTTCAAGATGCTATTTATAAAGTCTATACCTTTCTTGTATGAGGTTTTGATCTAGAGAAGGTGAAAAATGTGTGTCATTACACCTCCAATGAACAAATATAAGTTTACATTTTAAATAGAAATACAATTTATCTGTACACAAAAATTGTGTATCTTACTGCACTGTACTGGGGTGCAAAATCTGAAAAAAAAAATTAATTAGACTAAGGAGAAGAAAAAAGGGGAAAAAGGGATCAAGAAGGAAAAACCTTTGAGTTCTTCACCCAAGGTTATGTGGTGGTGCAATTCAGATGAATCACTGAAAAAAAGACCAAACACTCATGACTGTAAGTGAGCCATATAAACAAATTACAGAAAAGAGCAATAAGAATTATCATGAATGTTGATAATAGAGTATCATGTTATGAATTGTTTAAAACATTAAACATTCTCCCACTACATTCTCAGTACATATTGTCAGTATTATTGTTTGTAGTCAAGAATATAGGTAAAGTGTTCCCGTTACAGACCCGGTGTGGCCCAGAGGGTGGGTAGAGGTATAGATCTACTCTTCCATGACTGCGGCACTAGAAGGGGGTGAATGGTCAGCAGCACGCCCCGGCCGCACTTTACCCCCAGGAAAGACCCGGTACCCATCGCACAGGAGGCTGGGTGGGCCCCAGGGCTGGTCTGGACGGGTGGAAAATCTCGTCCCCACCGGAATTTGATCCCAGACCGTCCAGCCTGTAGTCATTCGCTATACCGACTGAGCTACCGGGCCCATAGTCAAGAATATAGATGAGTATATATCTAACTCTGCAGTTCACTCTATTAACACTCAACACAGCTCGGACTTACATCCACCATCAATAAAACTGACTAAGTATAAAAAGGGAGTTTATTACTCTGTGATTAAAATTTTCAGTCATTTACCCCAAACTATCAAAAACTTATCTTGGAATGTAAAAAAATTTAAATTAGCTCTAAAAAAGTTTATTTTGATGGGTTCATTTTATACACTTGATGAATATTTTGATTGGATTTATAGAAGTGATCTTGGTACTTTTAGGTAACTTTATATAAATTTTATACAAATTATAAATATAAATAATTTTATTCCCAACAACTTTAATACATAATCTATCCTTAAATTACTTACATTTATTTCCTCTGATGAATTTTATGTAGTCCTACTTTCTCTTATGCATAGTATAGTAATTACACTGTCATAGTATTCATATTATTAGAGTATGATTGATTGATTTGTGTTGGATTGTTCTACTTTTGTGCTACGACAGATGCTTGCTATAGCACACATATCATGACATTATATATTGTATTCATATCTATGTTGACCATTCCTATATCTAAATGGGGTTTATCCCAAAAGATCCATGGAATGTAAAATATAAATAAATCAATAAACATAATTGTAAGGTGCACAAAATAATTAAGTTACACAGATGATAAGTCAACCTTCACCTACATGCTGCCATCCTATGCTCAACACAGCCTCTGGTTATTAGTCTAAAGAGCTCCTGACACAATTCAGTATAATTTCTCAAACCTTACCTTCATCATCTGCCTATAACAAGAAACACACACTCACTGCTTGTCCCATGTCAAGACTTAAAATGTAAGTCTGGCGGTTTGTCAAGGGCCATGTAACATACAGTGAAGAAGAACCACACAAGATCAAGGAACAGGAAACAGAGGCTTACCAGGTGATCCACATAAGCCCTGGGACACGGCTCAACTGCTTACTTTACTTTACTAGCTGTGAAGTTGACACAGAAATAATATAGGTCAATTTGTTTTAACTGTAACACACAACTGCAAGAGTTCTGATAATTCTGAGTGTTCTTGATCCTGTTAAATGTGTTAAAGACCAGATTTGTTTAAAAAAAAGACTTGTGGATGCTTGCATGGAAAGGGAAACTTACAGTTTCAATAATCCAAAGAAGTGACTTCCTAACTGCTTGTCCAGACTCTCCCATCACTTCCCATATCTCATTTAGGATTTCAGGCACAGATTCAATATGGTCCCTGAAATTTTACGATCATAAAATATACAGTCATTCACATATCCAAATATATTTCAAGTCAAATAAAATTATTATTTTATACAAAAAAGCCTAATACATACCTGAGTGATAATTCATCAATGACATACATCGTAATACCTACGATATCTCGAATATAAAATTCATTCGCATTGTATGACTTGTTTAAATAGACCCTGAATTCCTCCAGATCTTCAGACAAATTCTTCAGTTCACTGAAAGGATAATGCAATAATTAGAATTTAAATCAGAGTTACATATACAGTCAGTAAATACCATCAACAGATGAGTAATAACTGAGGAGCAAACATATACATATATAAAGCTGATAAACTAAAGACGTACTGATATGGAAAGGCAGAACTGTCCGAACAAGGTCTATCAGGACTGTATAAAAACATGAAATTTTGTTGGAGTATGAGATCATCTACATAATGGAGTACCAGAAAGGAAAGAAATGGGATAGTGTGGTTAATAACAGGAGTGTGGAAAAGGAAATAGTAGAAAAGTGGAAAAAGGAAGACACCAGTTGTGTTTAGGTAAAGAGGACATTAAACATACATTGTTCAGCTGTCTGGAAAGAAGAAAATGGAGAATGCATTGTCCAAGTAAAAAATGGTTGGATATGAACAAGGTGGCAGCTTAAATGACAGTATTATGATGAATAAATAAAGCATTTGTTAGTGATGTAGAATGATGCTTAGCAAAAGTAAAATACAAGTAGTTAAATAGGTTAAAATATGTACAAATAATGCACGTAGTTAACTGACAGGCAACCACAACAACCACCACCACCACCACCACCACCACCACCACATGGACCTGGGGCTAAATGGAGAGTAGTCACAAAAAACCTTAAGATGTGGTGTGACTGAACACAACAACAACAACAACAACAATAATAATAATAATTATTATTATTATATTATTACAGACGTCCTTAGAGCTTCACTTCACTTAATTTGCTTTTACCATCCCTTTGGTAAGCACTTCCTCATTTGATTTAATTACTTCACAACTTTTCTGCAAGTCTTACTTGTATTTATTGCTCCTCTCAACTCCTATTATTTTTCTTTGGCCAGCTATTATTACCAATGTACACTACAGCCCATATCTGAACATTATTTTCATAATTCATTGCACATGAAGTGGTCATGTTTCCTTCCTGTTGCTAAGACTGAAAATCATCAGAATAGTTTTCCTGCCTTGGTTGAGGCGGCTAGAAACTGTAAGGTCGCAGGTTTGACTCACAACTGGGTCATTAGGATTGTTCATTCATTTAATACTTCTGGCCACAATACAGCCCTGAGGCGACTCAGCGTTTACTAGTAATGAGAACCGGGGATATCTCCTGAGGGTAAAGGTGGCCAGTGTGTAGGGCAGACAACCTTGCCACCTTCAGGGGCCAATTTTCTGAAAATTCTGGGAGCCTCGACCTCCTGAAGCCCTAAGGGCCTCTCCAGGCCTGTATAAGGATAGCTTTATTTTCCTGCCAACACACACACACACACACACACACACACACACACATATGTAGTTCAAGCACATACAGAAAACAGACTCTATGCTGCAGTTATAAAATACCTGATATCATCCAGAAATTTCTGTACAATTGGTTTTGCATCCAGCCAAATGTCATTTACAGCCTCTGTTGTTTCAGACTTAATGTAATGCTTCCAGTAATCAACACCACTTATAACAGAATTCCATATTGTATCAAAAATGTCATGAATCCCAGTCTGAAATCAAAAGTAATGATAATTAGAAAGGAGGATAATAATGCAGAACAATCATTATAAAAAGAATGCTTCCAATAGGGTAAACATGATTGACAAATAAAATTATGTTTACAATCCTTCAACACAAATACTACATATGGCTTGAGCTTTCATGACAAACCCAATTCAACACATTCTTCCCGGGCTGACATCTGTCCCAAGTGGTTCAAATCACTTGATGCAGCTGTTGGCCTTAGAAAATTTTAGTGAATTTAACATAAATGACACATTAATTTCTTATGCCAACAGCTAATCCACTTTGGACCATTTCTATTGTGTTAAGAGCTTAACAACAAACATAGATTTCAGAGTGCTCAAAAGAGCAGCTATTAACCTCAGGGGCCAAGGCCAAACCCTGGTGCACAAGACATATGACTTTTAATGAAGAAAATAACATCAGATTAGATTTTCTCCAGCTGATCAACACTACTGTCGCATAATCATTTATCACACACACATGCACATGCACAAACTACAAACAAAAGCATGCACGAACATAGTGTGTGCGTGCACAAACACACACACACACACACGCACGCTTCTACACAATGGGAATCAGTAATTACGAGATCCCAAATACAATTCCGTATTGATTCTGGGTTCAAATGTAGGTCAGAAGGAATTATTACTTAAGTGTGAGAATGCAGGAGATGTTACGCTTGGGGTGTAACTCTCATAAATTCTACCACCAGTTTCTAAAACATTGACAAACCAACCACATATTACATCATTATTTGTCAATATAACATCACTTTATGGAACCATATTACAGGAGAGGAACAGCAGCATGGATCTTGGACAGGCAAACCAATTGGCTTGCCTTACCTCTGTCTTCCTGATGTTTTACAGGGGTTATGTTGCTGCCTGTAAAAATACTGCAAGGTTAAATTCCTGTGATTCCCTTTTGGGAAATGTATGTTACTTGTTATGCTGCAATGAAATTACTTTTGTCTGCAAAATGTGTTAGTTCCAAAGGTATATGAAGAAGGGAAAGGAAGAAAGAAGTGTAAACATAAGATGCACAGAAAAATTAATTTATGAAATTATAAAATAATTACAAATAAGCATACCACTATTTCTGTTTTAATTTCAGGGCGCCACTTGAACTTTGAAGTAATAAGACGTGAGTGATTCAAACGCAGATAAAAGGACACATCAGAAATACGTATTTCTTCATAATCTCTCCAAACATTGAAGATAACATTTCGAGCATCTGGAATTTTTCCAATCATATTGAAACTTTCTGAAGCATCTGAAACAATAAAGCCACAGCTGTTTGTTCAAAGAAGTCTTGTAGGTAAGATAAATTTCTTTTGCTTCAAAAGAGGAAAACTATATAAGAACTTGTGTTACTACACTAAAACACTGTTCGGGTAAGTGAATCCATAAACACATAAATAACGAATGGGAGAAATCTGTCTGGTGTAAAATGTTGTATGTTTCAATTTCTCCCTGCTTGATGGATTGCTGCTGGCATCTGGTATGTGACAGTCACTTTGAAATATCAGTAAAATAATTTAAAAAGGAAAGAAGCATGCAGGAATATTAAGAGCCCATGAAGTTTTGGGAAAGTTGAAAAAGGTAGGCAACAGGAAAATAAACACAAAGAAACGAAGCAAACGGTGACAGAGAGTGTGTAAGAAATGAAGTGAAATATCTTGTAATACCTGGTGTGTAGTTGACATTTCCTTGTAACAGTTTCTCATCAAGGTCAATAAAGAAATTGGCTGTGGCATTGAGGTCTCTTCCTTTTATAACTGTACCATTTATAACATACAAAGGACTTGCGCCTGTGTACTTTCCTTTTAGGTAAGTCACGTCCCTCTGTGTCTTCTTCTACAAAAAATAAACAATTATATAACATATATAAGTAAAATTAAGAGAGTAATCATGAAGCATAATAGCTTTGGGGCTTACTCTCAATAGAATCTACTTTGTCATAGATTTAGCACTGAGGTAAAGTCATGTGCACGGAAATTATTGTCTATATTTGTTACTGTTTACACCACACAGCACCATGTCTATGCATGCTGCATTGTCTAACAATTAAGTGCTTGAAGATTCAAGGACTGACCACTAGCTCCTAAAAAAGTAAAGAAGTGAAATTTTCTATTTCTAGCTGACACTGACATTTTATAGAATTGCTGTGAGGTAAGTTAAAAGTAAAGAGCCCATTTACAAAAAGGGTGAGAGCAATTACAGACCTACATCCATTTTATTGGTTTTCTCAAAAATTTTAGAAAAACTAATATATATATATATATATATATATATATTAGTTTTTCTAATATATGATAGATTAATACATGTTATAATTAAACATAAACTGCAGGATTTTTCAGAAGCATTTATGAAAGAACCACAAAATGGATTTCGAAAAGGACGGTCATGTACAGATTCAACATTTTGCCTTAAATTACTAATTGAAAAAAGAAGGGAATTTAACTTGGAAACACA
>Ga0123354_10001587_pt1 | contig 28018 bp, 22 predicted proteins | sample TergutLab28metaG_2_FD_97872 | JGI IMG/M metagenome (GOLD analysis project Ga0123354, IMG submission 97872) | Labiotermes labralis P4 segment gut microbial communities from Petit-Saut dam, French Guiana - Lab288 P4 | ecosystem: Host-associated > Arthropoda: Insects > Digestive system > Gut ... | reverse complement strand
GGAAGAGTGATCTCCTGATGATGAGGTTCTAGAAGGCTCGAAACATGTAGAGAGTGAATGACGACTGCCCATGAAAGTAAAGGATGGTCTACAAGTGACATCGTGTTGGTTATTTTAAAGAATTACAATGATGCACGGAACAATGAATGTAAGAAAAAAAGCAATTGTCTACTCTAAATAGCAAATCTTTGACATAATTAAACATAATGTAATTAATTTGATTAATTGAGGAGGCATTTCCTGCCTTGTTGTATAAAAATGTTACATTGTCTACACGTATATTACAGAACTCTTTAGAGTTAACATGTGGTTCACACACCCCCCTTGGGCATGCCTCAGTTATATTCATACCAATTCCAAAATTGTATGCAGCAGGTTACCATAAAGGAATTTCCTTAATGTACATAATGCTTATGTTTTGATGGAGACACATGCTGCTTTTTCATTACACAACAAGGACCTCTGTAAAGTGTTTCTGACATTAAGGATAACAACCTTAAGTCAAACATTTATCAGTAGTGGGACACAATGACAATTGATGATGTAGGCAAGCATGTCATGTGTTGGAAGTTCTCAAGTTTCAGCATACAATGCAGTAACCATCTTCAGAGTGAATGAGTCAGGTGATATGGCACCATGCTCCACTTGTACCCTGAAGAAGGTGTCTGTAGCATACATCACAATGTCTGAAGAACAGAAACACAAGATGTGGCTGACCCCAAGGACAAGAAGCACAATATATCTTGTACCTTAACTGATAGAATACAGTTAAAAATATCATTTTTAAAGTGTATCACACTGACATTTGATATATCTCATTTGATTATTCAGGTTTTTGTACAGTGTGACCATTATGGCTGTACTTGTTGTGACCGTTGCAAGCTTATGAACAAAGTGCCCATTTCAGTTGGATGTTACAGCATATGTGATGAGTCTATGACACCGATTAAACGTCTGATGTACACAGAAAATGGAAGTAACCTACTAAGATCTTCCCTTGTCTCAGAACTTTCCCAATCTGTGACATCACTCATACACTGAACACAATTTACTATGGTGCCATAACTTAGACATGAAAAGTTAGGACTTCTCAGAGACAACTGGGACATGTTCATTTGTTGTGGGTGATGCTGTTGATCCGGCAGTGTCTTGTTTGGATGAGGATTTGGCCTGGTCTTGGTTTATGTTGTTGTCTTCTGTGGGGTTGTGGTAAATCTGTAGAGACTTCAAGCCTAAAATCTCAGGGTTTTCTTTCCAGAACACATCACCAATCAGATCTGTATAAAATGGAAGTACAACCTGACGAAGTTTCCCATCTCCAGGTGTTTTGCACAGTTTCCTAATGAGGACTGTTCCCTTCCGGAACATTGGTGGTTCGTTGTTGTAGTTCAGACCAAACTCTGAAAACAGAAGCTCATTTTTGTCTGATGCCAGTGTTCCACGCAACCTTTCTTCAGCCTGAAAATTAGAGCAACAACAGGAATGATGCTTAATAGACAACTCATGGCCAGTACTATAGTTTCAGGGGTTTCTGTTTGTTGCTCATCATGGATGACTGTATAGCAACTATCAATGTAAGAATAAGTGACATTACATCAGCAGCACTTTGAAATCATGCTGTCCGTCATGAGATATTCTGTATGCTTTAAATATCATTTGTATTTGAAATGTACAATGTCTGTCCTGATGTCTACAGTGGTTTCATTCAGTCCCAGTCCTGACATTAGATAGTGCACTGGCTGACTGACTATGGCCGTTTTTATTTGAGAGGCACAGAGGTATTCTGACTAAAGTTATGCGTTGTTTTCTTGTCTATGCACACACTTTTTACTGATGCTTATTGATGGGTTCGGCAATGGCTTGCTGGTTGTTTTCCAACTGCTGCTAATAGCAGAAAGTGGAACGCAGAGATATCATCAAAAACCCTGAACACTGGTTGCACAGCTACATGGTTATCTTACCTAATTTGAATATGCAATTGTAGTTACCTAGATTTGTTCACTTATTTCTGCTAATATAGCAGATTCACCCAAAGTATAAGGCAGTACAAAATCAGAGGAATCAGAATTAAATGCTTTCAAATTATATGTTCATGTCCTCAGAAGAAGAAGAAGACTCCTCTTCAGTAGACTTCAATTCCATAATGCTATCAAACACTTCAACAACCAAACCAATCTTTTTTTACTGTACCCCTTTTCCAGTGTCCTGGTGTGATGGTAACCTTTTGCATTTCCAGTAAATGAACATATGCCAGGATCAGTCCATGAAAATGAGTTAAACCTATGCTGTGCTCTATGATGTGCCATTTATTGTACCCGACGCCAGTACAATTCTGTTGTGATCATAGTTACATGGTGATAGTCTAAGACTTACACATCCATAACCATGCAGAGTCTGGCTAATTCTGTAACAGTATTCTTTGGGTTTATTCATTTCTAAAGGGGCATGGTGGCACAGTTGGTTAAGGCACTACACTACAATTCTGAAGGTCACGGATTCAATTCCTGGAGATGTCATTGGAATTCTTCATTAACATAATCCTTCTGGTCACACTGTGGCCCTGGGGTTGACTCAGCCTCTAACAGAAATGAGTGCGAGGAATATTTCCTGGGGAGTTAATGTGGTTGATGTTTAGGGCTGACAACCTAATTATCTTCATGTTCCCACTGTCTAGATATCTGGGTACCTCAACCTCCTGGAACTCAATGGGCCTGTAATAGGCACGCATAGGATTGCTTTACCTGTTTATTAATTTCTAAAGTTCATGTATTCTGATGGAGCTACCACATATGACACCACGCCTTTGAAGTCAAGGAATCAAGTCTGATTTCATGGTATACTTGACAAGGTTTGTCCACGTCTACGTTGTTGCGGGGTACATTAATTAATATGGCAACTGATTCTCCCTGGCAAGTTTTGTATTAATGTTTCCTTAAAGTTATTTCTGAAAATTATGTCCATTCATATGGCTGTGGCTGTCACTGCTTGCTGTCCTGTCACTATCAAGATAGTTCTCTGACAGGCATTTTTACTACAAGTAAGTCTGTGCAATAATCCCATAGGAAAACTAATTTTATCTTTTATAGTTGGAAGAATTTTTTATAGGTTGGTACAGGTTTGAAACCTATACATTAATCCAAGAATATTGTTATCAAAACACTTACTTACTCCATGGTGCAGAGTACTTTTTGAGAAGTTAACTGGTTTGCAGCTAGTCAAGAAATTCCCCGCATTTTATGGAACCCAAAGGCTCATTATCTCACTCACAAGCCTCCGCCACCCATCCCTATCTTGGGCCAGCCCAATCCAGTCCATATACCCACATCCCACCTCCTGGAGATCCATCCTAATATTATCCACCCATCTACGCCTAGGTCTCCCCAGTGGTCTCTTCCCTCCGGTTTCCCCACCAAGACCCTATACGCCCCCCTCTCACCCATATGCGCCACATGCCCAGCCCATCTCATTCTTATAGATTTTATCACCCGCACAATATTGGGTGAGGAGTACAGATCATTTAGCTCCTCGTTATGCAATCTCCTCCATTCCCCCATTACCTCGTCCCTCCTAGGTCCAAATATTCTCCTAAACACCATATTGTCAAACACCTACAGCTTCCTTTCCTCCCTCAATGTCAGTGACCAAGTTTCACACCCATACAAAACAACCGGCAGAATGTCACACAAATCAAAATTGTCCAGTTTTACATTCCCATTCAAGTTTCTGAGGTCTGTGTTTGTCCACAGTCTGCAGGATTTACTTTCACTACAGAAAAGTCACGTGGTCTGTTCTCTAACTGGCACAAGACTTTGGCAAAATAAGTATTTTCTCCACCACTTCCCATTCCCATTGTAGAATCCTTCTTGGGTGTGAATAATTTCCCCTTACTTTTAAGAGCTAGCCATTCATAACATATAAGTAATACATAAAAGCCAAATGCAACTAACAGTAATTATAAATAAGTTATTACTAACTACCAAAAACACAACTGTATAAGTTAGTTAAATGTACAGCCAATGGACTACACACAATTTGTAAAATTAACTTTATGTGCATTCCTCATGGTATGTCATCAGTGACTAGCACAACATATTTTTAATTGGAATAAAATGAAGTGACCATATTTTCCATTACGTTATCCTCTCCCACACCTCCAAAGGCTGAAGACAATCAACTCCTTAGTTAATGAAAATAGGATATTACCTAGGGTTTAGTGCCCACCATTAGTCTTCTTGTCATCTGATTCCAAATAGTCTCTGTTTTTGATAAAGTGACATTACAAGACCTCATACCTGAAGTGCTTTATACAATACCTTATTTAACGGTCAGCACAGACATTCCCCTACTTATGCAATTCTTTTATAATTATCATTTAGGTAAATACATATTTTCATAGTAAATACTAATTTTCTCTTAATGTTTATTAGTATACCAACAAATGCACATAGAAGTAGTATAAAATTAATATTACAATAATTAATACTAATTTTATACTACTTCTATGTGCATTTGTTGGTACACTTATTATTATTAACTGCAACTGAGTTGTCGCTCGTGGCAGTAGTAAACATTGATTAATCAAAATGCAAGGTATGAACATAAAAATACTCATTTTCTGTGTTTATGATCTCTAACAGCAATACAGAATGTGTACACATACTATGTACAGTCTGCATACACATACATAGTTGTCCATATACTCAGTTCAAACTTGCACAATATTTTACTTGCACTCCTTCAGGAACCTAACTGCTACATAAGTAGGGGCATGTCTGTATATACAGAAAATTTTAATGTTCATATTGCTATTTATTATTTATTCTAGCACATTCAAAATATGTCTAGCAACAAGATTTACTGTGATGTTCCATTTGCAATAATATTTCTTTGTTCAAAATTCAACATGTCATCCAAGCACCCAAATTGTTCCACTATTTCATTTTTCCACCTGGCACAGTTAATGCAAGATATTTATTACGTAAGTCTTAGCAACATTTTTTCATGACATATCATGTGACGTTATTGAAAAATGAACATTTTCCTATTCAAGTAAATATACTTTACAAGTGCACTAAGAAAACCTGCAGTCTTCTACTACAAAAAAGTTGACTAAGAACCTGTATCTTCCACTGGAGTACAATGGTCATAACACCGCAATGTCACCTCGTATGCAAGCACAAGTGGAGACAACATTTTTTCCCACAGACAGTGACATGATAAACCTACTCTGTATCATGATATGCATAATGCTTTCTCATAATTTGGCCCTGATAATCTATTACATTATCTCATTTGACCATGAACAACCTGGATTTTGATACACTAGAACTTGAAAAATTACATATCCCATTGTATTACTATCTAGCTACAGTGCTTACACGAAATAATGACATATATATATGTAACAACACAGTTCTTCATCAACACCATCATACTTTGCAGAAGTTTTACATTCTGTTATGCACATCACTCAATGTCAGCTTGCAATTAACACCTTAATTTGCAATTCTACTTTAGCATTTATGATATATACAAGGCATGTGGGCAAAATGCAAAAAGCTCTTATACCTGTGCATTTGAAAATCCTTTCTTTAAAACCAGGCCCCAAAATGCTGTATTGTATAAATTGTTGACATGAACATCGGCCTGGCGCCAACCCAAATAGTCTCTCAGATTCTTGTCTGTTGGATACATCACAACTCGAGCATCAAACGTTGGTGGATACTGCAACCGAATGGGTCCAAAAAATCCTACCCAATGAAACACAAAACTTGATGAAAATAAACTGTTCACTGTTGTCATCAGCTTAGATGACCGACGACTGAAAAGATTTGTATCTTTTCTGAAGACAAAACTATATTCATCACTCTGTCCAAATGCGAGACAAATGTCTCGAAACTCATCCATTACACACATAGCTGCCCTGGTCATCAAGTTAAGTCCACGAACATCATTTGGTTTCACATAACCATGTATGTCTGCAAACCTACTAAACCCGCGTCCATCAATCCTAACCACAATCCAGCAGTTTGGTAAACAGGGATCAGGAAGCTCAAAATTCTTGACATATTCATATTTACTTTTTGCCATGTTCCTTTCCGGAGTTGAAAAATGTCTCTTTGTCGGGTCACGCCTCTCTACTTTCATAGACCTAACATTACGACACAGTTTATGTCTGAACATAACCGCACCTCCTTAACAGGATGCCGCTTTCTTTAACAAATCCAACTTGTTTGTTCACAGTACACAAAAATAAAAAATATATAACGCTTAAAAATACAGATATAAACAACAAGCACATGTCGTTCACCTACACCAGGTTACTGTATTTCTCAGCACTCATCAGCATCCGTGGATACAATGTAACCCTATCAATCTTCCGTGTTCGAAAAAAAAATCCGGGCGAGCTACACGTTCAAGAAATCAAAACTGAAAGGCTTGCAAGTCCATGGATGAGATATATCGAGCGGTTCTCTTGACTGGTTGTTGAATAGCCACAAGCTGTGGATTCGCCATCACGTTTAGGTGGTTGGATAACCAACTACACCGTGTTTATTCGTGTCGCACAAGTAGATGTGTGACCACAGATCATCTAGTACGTGACCGCTCACGAAAAAAAAACTTTCACGGATGAGTAGTTCGTGATATGCTAGAGATCACAGACGATCTTGTGATCGACCCTTTTACTTATCCGTGCTCGCAATGTATAGAGAAAACCGATAGGTGTATATCACTGACGAAATTTGGGTGGGTGTAATCCGTGTTTGCAAAGCTATCTGGTAGCACGTGCTAGAACGATATTGTTTGTATATGGGCGATGAAATGAGGTCGTTTGGTGTGTGCATTTCAAATGTAAATAATTATTGATAGGAAAATATGAATGTGCACAGACTTCGTTCACCTTCTTCTGCGAACACAGCCGTAATGTTTGTGCTTATATCTTATGCTGTTTTTGTACGTATATTTTGCGTTATGAACAGCACTGAACCCTGTGTAACAGTTACGCTTTCTCAAAATGCCCGCGATTCGGTAATAAAAAGTCAGAATATGTCGATATATTTTGTATATTTAAAGGGAATATGAGATGAACTTTGTGATTTTCTGTATTTGTAGTCGTTTAAAGCGCAGTGGTTGTTACGTGTACCACCGCTTCAATAATGACTATTTCGAATTTGCTCGTGCATTGTGATTTATTGATCCAGGTGGTTAAATTTCAGTCTTTGCATGCCATTCGTTAATATCCAGCAGCACTCACTGTCAACAACTTAAGGTATATTTTAATGATCATTCCAATTTTTAATAATAGGAAGTAGTCAGCTGTCACATACAAGGTGTGACCCAAAAGTTTTCGGACGAGTTGTTTTAAAAGAATACTGAGCGTTACATCTAGCGGCCGACATCGTAACTAGATGATCTGTGACCGTAACTACATGCTTCATGTAACACGTGAACAAGCTTATTGAGGCTTCTACGGTTTTCGTTCAGTGGTTTGTGAGTACGAAATTGTTTTGCAAGTGAAGATTTTTTTTCCTCGTCATCGGCGTCATGGAGGAACAGAGAGTGGCTATTAAATTTTGTGTTAAAGCCGGTAAAAGTCCTGTGGAAACGATCGAACTGATTAATAAGGCTTATGGTAGCGCTGCCATGAGTCGTGCTAATGTGTATCGGCGGTATGCTTGCTTTCGAGACGGAAGGGAGGACGTGAAGGACGATGACAGAAGTGGACGTCCTTCGACTGCCAGAACAAACGAAAGCGTGGAATCTGTTCGTCGTCTGCTGACAGAAGACCGTCGTACCACTCTCCAAGTGATTGCAGATCGTTTGAATATTGGTAAGGAGACATTTCGCCAGATTGTAACCGAAGAATTGGGAAAAAGAAAGATCTGCGCGAGATTTGTTCCTCACGCCTTGACCACAGAGCAGAAACAAGAACGCGTTGTTTACTGCCAGGATCTTCTTTTAATGGGACAAGATGAACGTTTCTGGGAAAATATCATTACCGGTGACGAAACATGGTGTTTCGCCTACGATCCTGCCACCAAACAACAGAGTGCAGAGTGGATGGGGAAAAACTCTTCAAAACCAAAGAAACTGCGATTTAAAAAATCGCGAGTGAAGACGACGTTAATTGTTTTCTTCTACGCAGAAGGTGTAATTCATCGAGAGTTTGTCCGTGAAGGGCAGAAAGTAAATGCAGAATTCTACGTGGGTGTTTTGGATCGGCTACTGAAGAGAATTCGACGAGTTAGAACGGCCAAATTCCAATCCAGCGAGTGGCTCCTTCTTCACGATAACGCGCCATCTCATAACGCTGCAATTGTAAAGAAGTTTCTGGCGAACAGGAACGTTGCTGTTTTCCACCACCCACCTTACTCGCCAGATCTTGCACCTGCCGTCTACTTTCTCTTCCCCAAGTTAAAATTTTCCGTAAAAGGGCGGCATTTCCAAACAGTGGAAGCAATTCAGTGTGCAGTGACAAGGGAACTTAACATTTCAAAAACTGCTTTCCTGGCAGGCATGAAGAAGTTGAAGGAACATGCAAACAAATGTATTGATCAAGGAGGAATGTATTTTGGAGAATAAAAATAAATCATGTCCAAATAAGAAGTTATCTGTGTTTTATAACACATGTCTAAAGACTTTTGGGTCGCACCTTGTAGGTTTACATACATGTGTTATATTTAATAACTGCATTGAGCAGAGTCCTTTGTAAGAAGCAAGTAGTTTGAACCTAGTAAGTTCCCTATGGTTCACGGAGGTTGGGTGTTTATGACTATGTTCACAGGCACCGAATATTCATCCCATGTCCTGAGCTACATCAATCCAGTTCATGCCCTCCTTTCCAAAGTTTTGTAAGATCCATTTTATGTTATCATTCTGTATATGATAAGGACTTCATTGTGATTTCTTTTGATATCCCCATCAAAACCTGTATGCATGTGTAACTGAAGAATCAAGCACATGGACTGTGCTTAATGTTTGCATTAAATATTACACAGTATGCTATGGTTTGAGATTATAAATTTTGTGATCTGATACACTGTAGCTTATCCTGTATTGTTTTTTAATCAGAGTTTGTATATTGAGGTAACCAATTGCATAACTTACTTACTCCATGGTGCAGAGCCCTTCTTGAGAAGCTAACTGGTTTACAGCTAGTCAAGAAATTACCCGCATTTTATGGAACCCGAAGGTTCATTACCGCACTCACAAGCCTCCGCCACCCATCCCTATCCTGGGCCAGTCCAATCCAGTCCATATACCCATATCCCACTTCCTGGAAATCCATCCTAATATTATCCACCCATCTACGCCTAGGTCTCCCCAGTGGTCTCTTTCCCTCCAGTTTCCCCACCAAGACTCTGTACGCCCCCCTCTCCTCAACCATATGTGCCATATGCCCAGCCCATAACCAGTTGCACAACACTTTAATAAACTTACAAGGGAAGAAAACCATTACTTCATTCAAGCACCAAATGAAACTATCAATAATAACATTGCTAACCTCTTGGTTACAGAATTAAGTGCAGTTTGTGCTCTGAAAAAGCCAGGCATTAAGATGCCAGCCATTACTTTGTATTCCGTTGGCAATGTGTATATGACTTCAGGCATTTTAGCCACACACTGTGCATCAACTGTAGTCAGCTTCTGGATTGAAATGATTAAACACTGGTTATGAGAAAACAGTGTACTGAGGTGTGAAATTTTTAAGCATGAACCATTCTTATTCCTTAATTGTCTAGTTCTTTATCTTCTCAGTTTTTTGGCATTTGTCAAGGAACTGATCATGTGGTTTTGCTTTTCATCTTATTGACGTAGTGGATCACTAAAAGAAGATTTGTTAAATAGCAGAAAACAAATGTGTAGACTCTGGACTGTCTTTTGGAAAGGTGCCATTACTCCTACATGTGAAGGGAGGAAAGGTAACATTTTGAAACTGAGTTTTATATAAAAATGTGCCATAGTGCTGTATAGCAGCTTTAACAGAAAGCCTGGTCCTAGTCTTGTGAGTAATGTGAAGACTGTTTAATGCGCATAACAGTTGTTCAACTAACAGATCAAACTGCTGTATTCATCACTGTCCTTACAATGTGTGATAGGCTAAGCTAGCCATCAGTCAGTCCTTGATTGGTGTTTCAGTACTTTGCTAGGTGAAAGCTTTGATTTATTGACCTCTTCTGTTATGCCCATCATGTGTTTGACACTAGAGTGCCACTGTGCTCAGTACCTCCTGAATGTTTAACACTGGATGAAGTTTGGGAATGCATAAGCTTATTTTCAAGTATTATATTTTCTTTGCCACACTTGATAAATCTGTGGCACTTTTACAGATATATATAAAAGCATACCTTTTACAGTTGCCTGTGTAGGAACCTCATTACAGTTTCTAGGAACTACAGCAAATTTTACATAGGATTTATGAAGTCTTTGTTAAGGATACTCACAGTTGAAGTTTCAATAGCCATAGTTAGTAATTTGTTATAAACATGACATTATACAGAATGTCTTTATTAGAAATATTAGTAAACAGGGAGGGATGCCTGTTGTCTTAAGTCTGATGATCCATATACATGACGGACTTCTTAGGCTGAATTATTTTTCATGAGATTTAACAGTGGAATTCCACACTGGGCAATATGCACTAAACCTAATGCATGAAGATGTAAGTACGTAAAACGTATCTAGCTAAATATACAGCAAGCCAAAAACTATTCTAACAGAATTTTTAGATTAGACTGCTGTGACAGGTATCATAACAGCTGTGTTAGTATACTCGTCCAAACAGTCCATCATGATAATGGCAGAGCCAGTTTCCAAAATGTTGGAAAATCACTTGATATTGACAGAGCTGATTCAGAACACTATCTGCATTCAGTTGAAAAGTTACAAATCCAATAGAATGTTTGGAAATTAATGAAACAATGCCTCATGTTCTTAACATACGCTTCTTGTTTCTGGTATTTTAAAACTGGACATAATGTGGACAAATTCCTTACATGAGAAGTGTGCACTCCAACTCTTACCATTTGAGTATGTCACAAGTATATATGTGGCCTCTCTAAGCATGCCAGTGCCACATATGACTACCGACTGACAGTGTTAACAGTCAGTCAGGCTTGTTACTGCTGTGGAAGATACTTGTTGACAAATTCAGCCAAAGAAGCAAAATCAGTTAGTGCAGCTCTCCCCATCTCTTTTATAGATTCTTCAAGTGCTCTGATTTCAGCATCCATCATGTCTTGTTTCTTCTGCTGGATACTGCACTCCACTGTTTCTGTTCCACACCGAATGAAACACTTGTGTTCCAGGTATACCATGTAGACCATGTGCTGTAACAAGATGTGTTTTCATTTAAAATTTTCTGAAGCATATTTCCTTGTAAAATATGAAAACATCTTGCATATTCAGGCTGCCTTATCCCATGAGGCAGAGGGCTCATTACCCAGTGAGTATGAGTTTGGGTGGGCATCAGTGCTAGTCTGGAAGTTTTGGAGAAGGGAAAAATTTCTTGGATCGGTCAGGAATCAAACTACTGTGTGTTGGTCATCCAGCCCATGATGGAGTCACCTGAGCTATCATAGCCCCTATATCTCAACTGAATTTTCCTTTAAAATATGTCACTGATCCAAACTTTGTGGTGCTCTTCTCATAAGATGGTTTCCATTTACACAGTAATATAGCTATCACTGCTATCTGACAGTGTAGCTATATGTCCAAGCTTATTTCAACTGTGGTGGCTTCACTGAAGCTGAGTTTCATCATATGCTTCTAAATTGTCACCCATGAAACAGTTTGGATTGCCCAGATGGTTTCAGCACATACTGAACTAAACTGAAAGTCTTTTATGTTACATACTATGCGGGTATTGACTGTGGAACTGAAACCCATTCACAGCACTGATGTGGCAGTTTTGATAGCGTGGCTGCACTTATGACTCATTAAACACACCAGTAGACACTTTCATAGAGCAGTACAGTTGATTGGGTGATTTGCTAGTAGAGACAACATTACGGGGCAGCTTAGAGATACCATACCACCTGGTAATCAGTGCAAACAGGATTAGAGGTCAGTGATTCAGTCTCTCAAAGGAAGATGTGTGTCATCTATGTTGCTGCAGGTCTACTGCAGCCAGTATTGTTGGATTAGATCTGTATGTTTACATGGACAAGCATGAATGATCTGTGTGCCAAGACTGGGATTGTCCCACATTTTCCCTAATTTGGAGAACACTGCACAAGTCAGTATGCGGTATGCAAGGACAGGCACTGGACTGTTTGTTCCCTGCTTATAGAATTCAGTACAAATCCATCAGCACTGTGCATGCAGTTTTACAGGATTTGGAGTATTACAAGGTATGTTGCCAGTGGGTCCCATATTTACTGACATCACATATAACACCATCACATGTCAGTATCAGCAGGCATGCAATGGAAACACTACACTAATCTCCAACTGAAGAAATTCAGGTCACAAACATCTGCTGGTAAAGTGATATTATGTTCTTTGAAATCAAGACACCCCTGCTTCTGAACTTCAAATTATGTAATGATATTATCACAGCAAACCATTATGGCCAAACTCTTTAAAAGAAGATGCACACCCATGGTCAGGAATAAATATCACAGTACATGCACTGATAGCATCATCCTGTTGCAAAAATGCCCATCCCCATGTTGCAGACAGAATTCAGGACCAACTGAATTCCATGTGATGGGAGATGCTCACAGCAGAGAAGATTTAAAAGGCTGTGCATTCACATAAAATGTTGACATGCAGGAGGGTATGGCACAATGGTTTAGGTAGCAGCTAAGGAATTATTTGCAGATGGGATATGCCAACCTCTGCATCAATGGGACTCTTGTGTAAACTCCTGCTCTGATTTTTCTGTCACAGTACCTTCATCTGTGAGCATCCTCATATGAGTTTGTTGTGCATACCTCTTTTAACACTGCATCAGTAAGAAACAACACTTCTAGCCGGAATTTGCCTTTCAGTATTAACATTTAAATGATCTATGTTCACAATTGCAAACACATGTAAGAAGCATCCTTATAAATTCATTTTATATGCTTAGGTAACAGGGAAATTTTCTGCATTTTTAAGATGTGGTCCACAATCTCTCTTTCATTTTCCATAAAACGCTGTTTATTTCATAATTTTATATTTTTATGTTCAAACAATACTCGTGTTTTTCATAAACCATCCAGTACAATTTAAATACCAACCCAGTTGTTCATATGTTAAGCTCCAGTAATATAACCTGTTGCATAAGCAGGGACTGTGTATCCCACTATGTAACAAAACTTATGTTATGTCCATAGTATATATGCTTTCAGGATGTTACACTGTGTAGTTCAGTATATAGGTGCTGTTTGCAGGGACCTGGTGTCTTCTCCTGTGAAATGGAGGCAGCAGGTTCTTCCAAAATACTGGGCCTATGTACCAAATTCTATGGCATTACATCCTGTGGGGCCGTAATCTGCATGCATATTGATGTGAGAATTTGAGATCTTAAAAACATGTATCTGTCTTGTGTTGATGACTCACCACCAAGGGATGGATTCGTATTTCAACAATATAAAGGCTGTGCCGTGTGAGGTCTACTGCCTTCTCATCCTGACGCAGAACAGGAGTGAATACAACATCATAGGACTTAGCTTGCACTTCTGGTATTAAACATTGATGCATGATTCTGTCTATCCCTGAAAATACAAGAAGATTTATGAATTCCAAATATTAATGGCAAGGAGACTGTATATATAAAAAATGCACGGAAACTAGTACTGTATCATAATTTTAAAAAATTACTATATTTGAGCAGGTTTTAGCCAACATGTATATCTCTCTCTAATGGTATGTGAACTCAGTGGTGGATTGTCATGCAACATGGTGTAAACATCATGTCACTGGAGGCCACCCCAACTTTTCACTTCTTATTTTCATAATTTTCTCCCAATATAGTGGCCCTACCTTACAGATAAGTGCCATTAGTGCCATGTTTTGAAGATCCTTACATTTTGTGTTGTAACAACATCTTCAAAATATATTCAGTTACATTGTTGTAGAATGCAAAACCATCAACATTGCAGCTGTGTTGTGGGTACACATTTTTCTTACAACTTCATTGTAATAACTGACATAGGCTGGAGTTAGGTATGTCAAATTTTGTGTTGCAATTTATTGTAAACTCCTCCCCAAGTGTTGTTTTGCAGCACTTTTTACATGCAAATAATTATTACTGTTCAACAAATTGTATTTTTTTTTCCTCCCTGCATGAAACTTGGGTTTCTGTATGATCTGTGTGATCTCCTGAATCAAAATCTGGCATTGGAAAAGCTTATCATAGGAGGTTTCCAGGAAAAAGGTTACTGATATTTTCTTGGTTTGAAATAAATTTTTCATTATAATGTTCTTGTATTTAGGAGAAAAATTGGATACTTAAAGTAACTGAGGGTCATTTAGGATTATTAACTATTTATTACAATCACGTATAATTAGTTACTATTAGTTACTTTCCCCTTTTACTCTACTAAATTAGAATGAATAAAAATTTCCTACCAAAAAACACAAATTAGCTGAATTGTTTTACATTTGCTTTCTTCTTGTATGTAGCTGGAGTTTCTCTCTAGTTACCAGCAGTAGTTGGCAAGCATTGTTGGCCTCCAATTCTCTTGGTATCATTTTTCCATGGTGGAGATATCTTGTTGCAATCTCTCAGTATGTGCATCACAGACATCCCTAAGGTTGCTTTGGGGAAGGGGGAGAGGGGACCAGATGACTGAGAAGGAAGTGCAGTTTGAGTGTCATGTTGCCTCCCATATTTCTGAAGGTTTTGTGCATATTTTCAACAAGTGTCTTATGGTTGGGTGCTTTATGTTTGCCAAAAAAGACGTCAAGAACTATTTTATTAATGCTTCCCAAGCAGCTTTTTTACTCCCACTGAATTGTGCATCAAAATTCATGTCATTCATAAGATCCTGAATTTGAGGACCAATAAAGATTTATTCTTTGATTTTTGAATCACTAATTGGGGATTTTCTGCTGCAGTTATTGGAACAACTTTCCATCATGGTCCACAGCTTTGACAAGATCATTCATACCAAGCTTGATACGTAACAGAGGTAAAAATATTTTTCTTGATGTACTAGTGGTTCTTTTCTGATGTTCTTTTGTTCATGCTGAAATTGTTCACATTTGGGCCGTTCTTTTACAGAAAAGTGACATTCTTTTGCACAACTATTACATTCAATTAAAAGCAACAGAACTTTGTTAAACCAAACTGCATGCCAACAAGGAGAGCTATCATTTTCAAATAACTAAGGAGAAGATGCATGTGCTCACATGATTCTTTCATCTGAGTAGCACGAAAAATGAGGACTGTTAGAAATTCATTTCCTATGTGAAGGAGAACACCCTTCAGGCTTACCTTAGATGTATCAATTGCCTTTCTTCACACTTATGACCATGTCCAAATTATTTCATTAAGCTATAAACATCATTACAGTATATTTGCAGTTGTACCCTGCTTATGGTTGCCAACAAAACAAAATGCAACTTCTTATCTATGATGGTTACAGAAATAATCAATATGAAGCACATGAATAAATATGTAAAAAAAAAAAAAAAAACATAAATTAGAAAAATGGGCATTTTTAAAAAGCTATGGGTGATAGAAATAAACTATAGGCATATCTGGTAATCTAGAATTATACTCTTATTACTTTGGTTATGTCCATCCAGGAAGCAAAACCTTTGTTGGACAGCGTAATGGCAAACACAGCTATGGCATGATTCTTTTACATTATGTTTGTGACCTTAATTCAGTTAGAATCTACATGAAGTCATATATCAAAATGGTGTACTAAATTATTATTTATAGTTTATGCCAAGTCTGCCATACAAACTGAAGCATATTAAGAGAAGTAGGTGTCGAGTTGTTCCCATAACGTCATGTATTGAATACTGGAACATGAAATGAGTGATATCTTTGTGCATTGTCTTTTTCCAGGCTTGGTAATACAGAATTAATGTTTGGCATGGATTCAAAAAACACAATAAAGGGTTATTAGGATTCCTGTGTTGCAGTAAACTGATAATAGAATTTGTCTCTTCAGAGAACTAGAAAACTATTCTCACATCATTACCATTCCTGAACACATTTTTGTCCTTGCGTCCAAGTCTCACTCCTTCAATCATCGAGTCTGCAGACAAGCCAAAAAACATGCTGCCTTCTACGTTATTATTCAACAAGCCACACAGTTTCTGCAACACCAAATATATATTACATAACTTTACACTACAGCAAGTATAATGGATCAGTACATCAGCTATTTATATATTTGGTTAGGAGAGATGCATTAACATTGTCAATGAATTTGGATTACCAAACAAACTCAATTAAAATTAAAGGTTAATCAAAATGTGTATATATGATCAATATGATGTCTGTAAACATGATGTCTAGAATATGCATAATGTAGCAGTGTGTTGTTGGATTTCAGATTGACAGTAAGATTAAGTATGCAGATCTTTATTCCCACTGACATAATTGTGCTTTCAAGTATATTATCAGGAATGCCCAAGAGAACTGGGAGTACCTGGTTGTGGCAGTGAGGGAAGATGATAAATTGCATCCTGACAGAATGTCAGGAAAATAAGTATCAAGTTGGAAAGCGTACATATAATTTAATTTGGGTAATGAGATTGGTGGAGAACACTGGGAAAGTAAACATTTGTAAGACTAATGAGATGATAACATTAAGATGGATATGAGGGAAACAGTGTATGAATGTTGGAGGTGAATTGAACTGGCTCAGCATCACATCATATGGAAACTTTTGAACTGTTGAGGTTTGGTGCCAGTGTTAGCTGGAAAATGGTTAATGACATCTTTTTAATTATACTTAACCAGCTGGTAGGAAAAAATGTCACTAGCAAACACTTGTCTGTATCTAACACAATATCCTCATGTCTGTGTCCACAACCTGTGCAAGCAGAACCTCCTTAATTTCCCATAGCTTCTTCTCTAAGACCAGTTCATGAGTCTTGTCAGATATCACATCTGCGTTGGTTCCATATATCAAGTAATCAGTGGCTGAATTCAGATTCACTTTGTCCATATGCTGCATCACTGGCAAACAGAACAAGAGCATACCATGCCATAAGTAGGATGAACGTGACAAATGAACCATGTTACAGCCACATCATGAAATTAAACTTAATGTATCGTTTCTCAAAAGCATACTTCTCAAAATCACGTAATCCAGTTAGTACTTAATGTGATCAACTCAAATTGTATATAAAACATCTGTTTACCCCAAAGTGCTGTAATTGTGAACAAAGTACCCACGGCTGTAATTTAATTATAAAATTAAAGTGTACTTTACAATGTTGTTTTTGTATGATTTTTTCCTCCTAAGCCACAGTGCCACCTTGCCTGCATTGCTGTTTCTCCTATATAAGTTTTACTATATTCATGGTTTTTTTAAAGATGTTACCACACCAAATTTTAGACAGTTTTAGGCAGTGGTGTCACTCCAGTCACAGAAGCTCATATGGTCACCCTAATATTAATACTAACACATGCTATGCAGTATATTAACCAACAAATGCACTCAGTAAAATACAAATCATGAAATAAGGTCCATTGTAAGTATCAAGTCCTACTTGTTTTGGTTCTTGGGTGCCAACTTCAGGGAACAATCAGGTGTTTAGGAGTTGACACCATGAACTATATTTTATGATTTGTATTTTATTTTATGGAGTGCATTTTTTGGTTAATATACTAAATATAAGAAAATGCATGGTATGAGTAACATACAGTAAAATTTTCCAAATCTTGTTGGTTAAAATGTCGAGTTTGTGAATAACTGTTTCCATTTTATGTTAACTGTTGTGTAATATGTATTTATTATGTTACTTGTACACACTTTGTACAGTAGAATTCCTTTAATCTGGCAGCCATGCAATCGGACAGGCACCGTATTATCAAATGTTCTGGATTATCTTACAGTACCTAAATGACTCAAGTTCTTACAGGTAATTTTGTGTAACTGCTTTTATCTTCGTTCTGCAAAACTAATTGGAGGACTATCCCATTTGGATCTCCTTCATCTGCTGATTCAGGTGCATCAGATACTTATTCTGTGTTTTCTGGTGTCACCATAGCTGAAGACGCTGCTGGAGTAGGAGACAAAGGGTCAGCAAATACCACAATGGTCAGTGTAGATACACCCATGGAGACCTTTCCCAACATCTACTGGACTTGGGATTATTTTCCTCAACTACTAGGTATTAGGACTTCTGAAGTATCAGCTTCTGGATTAAAGGAATTCGACTATATAGCGCATGGGTGCACAACAGGTGTCACGCCTGTCTTCAGTCCGTGACTGGATGTAATAACTTGAGAATTGCTGATCTTTTTTTTTAAGTTATGAGATAAAATACCTTGTATTCTTTCTTTTGGGTGATTACCCAGAATCTGAATTTTATGTGCTGATGTTCCGTAACACACTGTCTGTTCCATCTCACATGGATCATGTGAACCAGAAGAATAAGTGGGACCAGTATGCTAGGGTATTTATACAGGTAAAGGTTTGGCTCAAAAGAAGCCTGGACCAATCGGAAGGAGGAGGGATGGGGAGAGGGCACGTCCGAGTACAGGGACAAGCTGTGGAGGGCAAGGCCCCAGGTGAAGGCCTGTAGTAAGACAAATATGTCAGGGAGAAACAGTCTGGTGTCAGAGCGAGGAAAAGGAGCCATGGGATGATAGTGATCAAACTATTGTGTTTCAGGAAGTTGCCTCTTTTCTCTAAGCATGTGCAGAAGGGTTTTCCAAGATTTACTTAAGATCAGTCCATCTTTTGTATTCATGTTGTGTGGGTGCATTTCCAGTTCAATGGCTTCCCTGATGAGCTGGTCCATGTATCCAGTTTTTTGCCAAAAAAGATTTGTTTCCTGTGGTTTAATAATAAAATACCTTGCCTGATGTATCAAGCCATTTTGAATTTTTCTGAAATCTTAGCAGTTGAACTGTTTATATGGGAGTAATTACATTTTCAGCATAACCAGCCTTGCAATTAAAATATACTACACAGCATTTCGAAAGCACGCTATTTTCATCATCAGGTGAAGCTCAAAGCAGTGTGCTTTCAAAATGTTGTGTAGTATATTTTAATTCAGTGACAATGGAAAGAGGTCAGAATCATGTCAATGATGTTTTGTATGTTACTCCTTTGTCAAAGATATACGTGGTACAACTTACCTTAGCCTTACTGAACATTATGTCAAAAAGTTAGTTTTCCTGTGTAAGATACATTTTTCCATTCTGCCAATATTCCCATAAGAATAATGTTAAATTTCCTGCATATAAAGTTCTTGTGTAGAGAGTTTTTCTGCCTTAGAAGTTAACTTTCTTCAACACTAAAAGGATGGTGAGGAGCATTATTACTTATTATGAGGGTGAGTCAAATGAAAACCTTAAATATTTTTTATTTTTTATCATGGACAGTATGGTGTGCTGATCCATGACTCATATCCAGATATGTGGCTATTTCATTCACTGTTACACAGTGATTTTCCTTCACGATGGCTTCAACTGCTGAAATGGCCTCTGGTGTCGCTACTTGGTGTGGCTGACCAGGTCGAGGAGAGTCTGTTACAGAACTAATGACATTCATGAACTTCCTAGCCCACTCATACACTTGCTGTAGTGACAGACATGCATCACCATACTGAACTCTCATTTGTCGATGAATTTCGATGGGTTTCACCCCTTCACTATAAAAATGGATGACAAAACGCTGTTCTTCTTTGATGCATATTGCAATCGGGGCCGCCATCTTTACACTACTACTGCACCATTGTGTCGCATTCCTGCATTGTACTGCCACCTGTCGGCCACCCTTCAAATCGTAAGTATCATTGTTGTTAACTTACAAGACAATCGAGCTGTGTTTCGAATTTTTATCACACTTTTAAAGTTTTCATTTGACTCTCCCTCGTAAAAGCACATGTTAAGGTTGTGTTTAGCACTGCCTGCTGTGAAGAAGGGTGAAAGATTTTCTCTCACAAGGTGACAAGGCACTGCCACTGCCACCTGTACTTCTGATTAGATCACCAAGTCACTGGTAATGCTGCTTTATGCAGTGACTTTGGGCTGGAGAATATTGAGTTATACACCAGCAGGTGCTGCATCTGTATATCATCCTGAAGATTGCCATGCCACCAAAAAGAAGCATAGGATGGTACTTTGATACTTTGAGGCCTAGTGCTTTATTTTGACTCCTCAATATAAATGCAAGTGACAGATTTTCTTCTAAAAAAGTCTGTTTTGTCTACACTGACCTGTTTTGACAAACATCTCTCTTCCTCAGTGATTTTTTTTTTTTGCATGCTGTATGAAGGCTATGCAAATTTTCACAGTTCTTAAGTCAGTCACACAAGACTTGACTGGCCTTAAATTCAAGGTCTTCATACCAACTGTCCTTTTCTTCCTCAGCCTTCTTTTTCGAGGACTCAATCTGTGCAACATCTTTCTCTGGCCTAACAGGAAGCTCAGGTTCATTTGTTTGTTTGTTATGGCTGTTGATCAGTTGGGTTAACAGCCTCTCTAATCTCCATTTTTATATCCAAGTTATTGTTGCACCTGGCAGTTTAATTCCATCAAAAACATTTAGTTAATTCTGTCAGCTTATCCTTTTAAAAAAAAAATTTTGCACAGTTTTTCATAGCAATGCAAATGTTTTTTTTATCACTCTCCAGTTTCAACTCCTGTTGTTATGTCTTAAGTTTCTGTGCCACAGTTAATGGGCTTGTTCCTTTCTTGGTTTAACCAACACCAGAATCACTGGCAACATGTTTTGGCCACACAATTCACATAATGAAATAAAGATGTTAATAGGTAAGGTATAATAAGAGTATTCTGGGAAGTCATGCCATCACATTGTCACATTATAATAAAATATAGCTTCTTTAGTATGCCAATACAAGTCACACATCAGCAGAAATTAAAAAAAACAGTCACTTATTTTAGGAATGTTAAGTACAAACTTTGAAGAAACACTGTCCATCCAGAAAGGCCAATAGGAGGGAAAAATGCACATGATGCTGTAAAATTATTATTCTTAATAAAATAAAGTATGCTACACATTAAGATACAGATCTCAATGAATTGACTTGAAAAGCCCATAAGTACATGAAAACGCAACACCTGGTTCAGTGTCATCCACTGGAGAAGGGTCACTGCCCAGACGTAACATATCATACGTTGCTGCTCTACGGTTCGGGACTGAAGTTGGAGGCTTTAATGTGTTTAACACAGCCAACTGAGAAGTAGTCTGTCTTGATGGGCCTCCATAATTCAATCTTGCCTCATCATTCCCACTAGTCACAGACATTAACAACCCATCTCCTGTTGGTTGTAACTGAAATTTGCTGTTTGCTTGAAAGCCATCCATATGAAACCTGTAAGACCTGGATTTGTTTCTCACATCAATATTATGTGTGCTATTTGAAAAAAGATTAGTCCCACGATGTCTTCCATGTCTGTTGAACCATCCATGTCTGCAGATTCAAGATATACAAACTTCAGTGATCAAGTGAAGGATATGATGTGGGTTCAACCCAGCTGAAATAACTGGATTATGTATGACATCTAGTTTCTTTTTGAAGCATTTTCTGGTAAGGTGAATTGGAGTAGATTTTTCCAGTCTTATGTAACTGAACAAATCAAACTACATGTAAATGTAAGAATTTTGCTTTCACTTGTAAATGCATGTACAGGGTGATTTAGGAGGAAAGGTCAGTATTTTGGGAGGTGATATTATTGGTCATTGTGAGAAACAAAGTTAATATGAACATGCATATAAATCAATGGTTACTGAGTTAGAGCTGTTTGAATCGCCAGACCCAACTCCATTAAATTTTTGTTTGTGGGGTTGGGTTAAGGATGAGGTTTACAAAAGAAAGGTCCATACATGAGATGAATAACTCACTACCCAAACAAAGAAACATGAAATCAACTCAGATGAACAACACATGAGCTTTGCACATAAGTTGTAAGGTGCACTGAGATAGATGGTGGGATTTTTGAACATTTATTGTGAACTGTAGCACATTTTTTTATGTCTATATAACAACTTCATCATTTAAACATTAAATTAAATTTGAAATAAAATCAACAGTAAGTAATTTCTCTTTCTTCATTACCATTCACAAAGTTTTGTGTATATGTAGATTCAAACAGCTATATCATGGTAAATATTCTGAATTAAACACATGTTCATATATTAGCTTTTTTCTCACAATGGCTAACACTAGCTCCTCCCTAAATATTGACCTTTTCTCCTGAATCACCCTGTATCTGGCCACCTAAATGTAATTCTCATTGTTTATGTGGATGAGGACTGACCTAATCTTAAAATATGCAGAACGTGCGGGAAACTGTAATAGCATGGATATGGGTTAATCATAAAACTGCAGTGTGTGTTACTTTTTTTTAAAGTGAAGTGTGTGACTGTACCTCAGAGTCTGGCCGTGGGTGTATATTTTTGTAGATTTGCCACTAAGAACAGACAGACATTCCTCCATTAATTCTTTCCACAGGCACTTCTTGTCACAAAGGAACATCCAGAGTACTGTAAAAGGGAATGAACATACCACAAATAACTGCACACACTGTACACCACATGTATGAAAGTATGTCCATTACTGGTTGTTTTTAAGTTTCTATTTCTGAAAATTTTAACACAGTGATTCCCACCTTTGTCCCATTATCTTTCTCATTTATAATGTGCTGAAAAAAATTTAATAAGTACAGAACATTGCCTTTCAATGTTAATAAGAAATTCTAGAGTCCAATGTGCACTTCACTGACTGTCATACTTTCTGTCCGCAGAAGTGAATGGCTGTGCGTTGGAGATGAGTTTCGTCCCCACTTTCAGCAAGGAATTTTCCCTTCAACTCCATTCCCTGGCCTGGTTCAAGGGCGGCCCAGCCTGCTATCCAGTGGGTACTGTTGTCTTTTTCTGCAGGCTGGAGAATGTAGCAAACACTCTGTTACATTTTGACTATCCATTGGATATAAGCAGTGCAGAGGCGTCAAAATGAAGCTAGCTGTCCATTGATCTCCATGTAATGGAGGACACTTTACCTCCATGTCCCTGTAGGCCTTGTTGGCCTGGGGCTCTGTATAGCCTTACCTCTTGAAGCCCTTCCAATCTCAGACCAGTTTCTCCAATTTTCATTCTGCTCCAGTATGACCTGCAGTAACATCACCATCTTCTCTATTTCTTTCTCCATTGAGCTTTTACAGGTACAGAGACCTGCTATGTAAATGTGACCATAGCATTCCAGTTTACCTGACAAAGGGCAGAAAAAACACATTATTTATCAAACTGGTCAACCTGAAGCCTGTGACACATGAATTAAATTAGTAATTTTATATGAACCATGTTAAGTGTTTATTTATAAATTATCTTTCCCATATCAAAGATGTGCACAAAGGAAATCACACATGATTTAAATAATGGAGTTTTCCTTTGCTTATTAAGTTTGTTGTTACTGGCTACATTTTATGTGCCTCTTATGCGGAATACAACAAACAAAGGCATTATTCAGTTTCTGCCTGTGTATATTCCTTTGTCACAATATTTATGGCACGTGTTGTCTAGTACAGGCGCATTATTTATGCATTCATTCTTATCAGCACAAGAGACATCTTGTGGCACATGGCTGCCATTAATTCATCCACTGCTTCCAACTCAGAATTCAGGAAACATTTTGCCTAGAAGTTACCATACCACTGAAATGATGTAACTTCATTTTGCAGAGGATGGACAAAAGCTCTACATTGGCAGCAAGCAGCAATGTTCTATATTATGGCATTTGTCTGGTACGGGTACATTTACTGTAACTCTGAAAATAGGAACATATGGCCTTGGCTTGTATAGGTATACTAGCCCAAACAATCGCTGATATCACTACAACCTGAGTCAAGCTGTGCGCTGTTATTCATATCATATTACTTGTGAATGTAAAGGTGGTCTCGATGTACATGTTAAATATATTCAGCTGTGCGTTTTAATACATTGCAAAGTATGCATAATGGAAGAAATATTCCCAACATGTGTAAAATGTGTCACGTACTGTGTAAAAGAACAGTACACAGAGAAAAATAGAACATTTTTTAATGGCTCTATGCTGGACATAGAATATGAAAGCGTTCGTTTTGTCAAATGGTGCACATTTTACATTAAGAGGGAATGTAAACATCCAAATAACACATACTGGTGTTCTGAAAAGCCCTAAGCATAAGGTTCCTTTGCTTAGGCGTGAAGTCAAGAGTCTGGTATATAGTGAGTGTGTGCCAGATTATGAGGCCTGTCTGCTCTGAATAAGAAAAAAGTTTTAACTGTTATGTTCACTTAAGTGTGGTGCCATTTGGCAGGGAATTAAGAGGAGAGGTGAAAATGTACTTACTTCACGCAGGACATTGCCTTGGCCAAGATAGCAAATTTCTCGATTAGAAGAGGTATTTGGCCAACAGGTTTTACCTCCAAGACTGTGGCTTCATAGATCTCCTGATCTGAATCTGTGTGATTATTATTTGTTGGGAACACTGAACGTAAAGAGTACATACGAACAATCCACATTGTTTGAAAGAATTGAGAGACAGTATTTGAAGAGATGGTTAATATTTCAAGACAAGGTCTCTGTCATGTGTCAAGAAATTTTTCAGGAAGTGTGAGTTGTGCTCTGAAGCAGTATGTTGGCACTTCAAACACTTCTATAAAATAAGGCCGATTGAACTGCAGGGGAAAAGTGGATTCTAAATTCCTGGTGGATGCAGGTTTCCTATGCAGTTTCCATAATAACTGCAGTGCTGAGGAACATAATAAAAAAATCACTGTATTAGCTTTGTAACTAGTAGGAACATTTACAAACAAAGTATATTGTTATTGTTTAGTGTGTAAGGTAATGTTTACATGTAAATGCCATAGATGTTGTATGGAAAATTGATATATGCTTTGTGGCACATTTTTCAACTTTGTGTGATCATCTGTTAAGCTCAACACACTCTGGATGACCAGATTATAATGAAACTTGATAATTAAAGAGTGTTTCCTAAAATACATCAAGTGAATTGAACTCTGGGGAAATCAAACATCTTGGGCTACTGATTCATGATGGAGGGCCTGAGAACATTTTCTGATATATTGTGATAAATACCAAGTAAGCTGAAAAAAATGTCTGACCAAAGTTTCATATTACTTTACCAAGAAGGGTCATGTCAAAGCAATGGTCCACTAGAAACTTGACAACATCTTTGGAGTTCTTGGCAAGACAAAGAAGCAGATCCAAAAAGGCAATTTGGATTCTTGCTTCTGGATACTGAAATGACCATTCAGATATGTATAAGTTTGGTGGCATTCCTTCACACTCAACATGACTAAGTATGTATTAGTAGGTCAGTTTCCCCAAAACCCTGCTTTCATTTGTTTCTTCACACTGCACCCTTCAGCTGCAGAGTAACGGGACATATTTCCCTCTTTCTTTCTTCTATAAAAATTATATTGAACAGCCATACATTAATAATAATTGTGTTTTAGATCATGTGTCTCACAAGAAATGGTTCATGTTTACACATATTTGTTTCTCCAACTGTGCTTCACTCACCCAGTGTGATCAAAAATTTGAGGCAATATTTTTTTCGCCCCCAGTAATGAGACCACTTACATGAGATTCCATGCTCATCCCTCCAAAATAGTCCCTTTGTAGTTGATAACAGTGAGCCCACTGATTGCACCACTTTTGGTAGCATCTGCTATCTTTCAGTATTCTGCAAGTGTAGCCCATGATAGTTCTTGAATTCTGTTGGTATCATGAAATCTCATTCCCTTCAGTGACAACTTGAGTTTTGTTAAATAAAAAAAATTCAGTTCTAGATCAGGGGAGTGTGGAGGTTGCAGGATGACAGATTCCTGTACAGAGTGGCATGTACAGGAGCATTGTTATGGTGGAGAAACTGATCTCCAGTGTGGTAATTCTCAGGTGATTCTCACCACACGTCTTCCCACAGATATCGCAAAATATCTGCATATAAATGTTGGTTTACATTTCACCCCAGCAGAATTAATTTGTTATGAACAGTCCTATGCATGTTTTAAAAATGATCAGCATGCATTTCAAACTGAAATGAACCTCTCTGGTTTTCTTTGGGTGTGGAGATGACGGCCTCTTCCATAAAGAAAACTTGTTTTGTTTCTGTAGCATCTGGAATATTTTTATAGCATTTTTGCCTAATTCAAAGCAGAACTTGGTACACCCATACACACTGTGATTTAAAACAATTTTCTAAAAGAGCAGAGATCATAGAGGGCACAACATGCAGTCACATTTTGTAATGAGGTGTAATAGAACACTGATATTAACAGCAAATGACTCCACAGACTCTAATCTACCTCCACCCAACAGGTGAGCTCCCTGTTAACTGCAGCACTGTGATGTTGTGGCCAGTCTTGAAATGTTCCAATCACACCTCCCATCACTTAGTCTTATGTGTACTATATGCTCAGTTGCCTTTCATTCCACAAGTGACTACTTGTACTTAGTTACATATTCCCAGAAACAAAATACACATTACAGCCATAAATAAGACACAATACACTCTTTTCAGGCAAACCTAAATTCAATTTGTATGCCTCTCATTACTTCAGAAATGCTTAAGAGATTTTCATGAAATATATTAGGGAATTTTGCAAGAAATTGTCAAACCATTTCACCTCTGATGAAAATCAGACAAACATGCTGAACACTGTACATGAAGACATTTCTGCATGTATCTCCAGAGTACATACAGCCTACCCATAATCCCACAAGAAAAACAGAAGGACTACAATTAAACAGCACTGAAAAGAGGTTTGTGTTTTTTCTTTTAATACAGTATTCCAATAAAATACAACTCCAAAGCTTCACTTTTCTCTATTACTACAATTGCTATATATTCAAACAACAGTAGTGCAACTGAGCATGACCACATTGTCAGTGTTTTGCTTGAAATCATTAGTTTTACATTATTCATAACATAGCATCAGAATAAGTTCCATCTTCCATGCATTAATCAGATCCATAATATGTAAGTAACTAACAAAACACCCTACAATGTTTATGATGTATTTTATTCATTATATTCCCACCAACACATATCAACTGCTGTTGCAGCCACAACATATTGGTGAGAATATAGTGAATAAAATACATCATAAACATTGAAGTGCATTTTCTTGGTAATACAGGGGGGCGCGGAGTTGACTCACACATTTCAAATGGTCATAGATAATATATGGAAACAGGGAAAAATAAGCAAAACCGTCTATAAATACATCTAAGTATGCTATTTATTACCCACAGATTACAAGCTTATTTTCTGAACATCAGGCAGATGGCCTCCGTTTACATCAATGCATTGTTGAAAGCGCGTCTGGAAGTTGCCATACACGCACCTCCGTAGGTCCTCATCATTAGCCACAACTTTGTCAACAATGGCTTGTTTGAGTTCTTGAATAGTCATGATATGCCTCCGGAACACACGGTCTTTCAGGAACCCCCACAGGAAAGAATCTAGTACAGTAAGGTCAGGCAACCAAGCAGGCCAAGCGATGTCACCAAAACTATGAACACAGGTAACATGTTGCACATTCCAACGCTCCATTGTGACTGACCATACGAAATGGCGTTCTCTCCTCTACCATTCTCCTTCCCGCCAACCACAACAAGCTATCGCGCCAGCGCAATATTCAAATCTGAAATGTGTCAGTCTGATCCGTGCCACCCTGTATATATATTATGGAGAGCACCAGAAGTTCGCATTCATCAAGTGAAAATCTAGGAGCCTTGATAGTACCTCTGTAAAATGCTTCCTGCATCCCCCCCCCCCCCCCCCCCCCCCTCCACTCACTTTTTATTTACTTTATAACGGTTTATTTCTCTAAAAAGTGAAAGGAGTGTTTTCCTCGTG
>Ga0123354_10001586_pt1 | contig 28024 bp, 16 predicted proteins | sample TergutLab28metaG_2_FD_97872 | JGI IMG/M metagenome (GOLD analysis project Ga0123354, IMG submission 97872) | Labiotermes labralis P4 segment gut microbial communities from Petit-Saut dam, French Guiana - Lab288 P4 | ecosystem: Host-associated > Arthropoda: Insects > Digestive system > Gut ... | reverse complement strand
TGTATAAAAAGAAACTTGTTCCTCTGTGCTTGTTACTCTACTCAGTAAATTAATAAATACGAAGAGAAGCACTGAGCAAAACCTCGGTTTGTAATTTGATTCCGCCACTGTTATAAGCCGTCATATTATGTGACCTACTACTCGCACAAGTAATTTCATTAAAAAATCCTTTAAAGATCTGTGGTTAAAGGTGGTCCAGTACACCGCAATTGTATTGGGCAATGTCCGCAGTTTAGTGCTTATTACAATTACGAGTATGTAGCATCTTTCGCTTTGTCTGATGTACATCTTTATTTAATACCCAAGTACCTGTTAGGACAGCCGATCCCGGTGGCTGTGTAGCAAGTCGTGGATCTGCGGCCGCTCGCTTCTTACGATCCTGGGTTCGAATCCGCTGAGACCACGGATGTTCGTCTTTTGTTTTTGTTGTGTGTTGTGTAGGCTGCAGCCCCTGCCACGAGCTGATTACGTGCTTAGAGGTGTCCTACGCGCTATGTGTGAAGGTGTGCGCGCGTGAGTGCGTGCGCGTGTGTAATTGTCTGTGCTCTAGAAAGCTCAAAAGAGGCGGCTTGCGCCATATTTGGTCTGTTGCGCCCCAGGAAAAAAATTATGAGCCCATGACGGTAGAAAGTAGGTATCTTGAGATTCTTTTTCGGCAATCCTTGAATTAGCCCCTAATATTCTCTGCCATATGCCCCTTAAATTCACCGTTCACAAAATGAACCCTGCGGTGTTCACGTTCAAACCCCTGCTTGCCATGCAGAATATCCCCGGCTCAATTCCCGCTCCATAGACGCCATATCATAAACATTTCTGTGTTTATTCCATTCTCACTTCCCAGTGACTGGCGAGGAGGGCCATCACTTTTCGAAACTTGATGGTACCGGCTGGTCTAACATTAGGAACTCCGCATTATGCCTACACTGTGTATTCACGTTTCTGCCTGTACGAGTATGAAAGCACACAGCCACTATGCCCCTGCACAAGCACACAGCCACTATGCCCCTGCACAGTCTTCAGGGATCAGATTTAGAACGGAAGCACAAGTACTGAATATTCATAATTACATAATGTAGTTAAAATTCAGCCTTGAAAGGGTCAAACTATTACTTCTTTTCAATTTATCCTTTTGAGATACCCTGCCACTGCACTGTTAACCTGCAGCTGACACACTATTATTAAAGAAAATAATAAATTTGACGTTCATAGGGCCGTCCATCGTAATATTATTTCTACAGTAAAACCAACTAGATGCATCAGTGTACCAAATTTATTTTATTTTGGAATAACACTCTACATATTTCGGGCGGTCTTTCCGTCCATCATCAGGAGTTCAAGACTGTACATACAGCAACAGGCATTTGTCAAACAGATACTGCTGTCTGCTTGCTAGCGAGCAGACAGCAGTATCTCTTTGACAAATGCCTGTTGCTGTATGTACAGTCTTGAACTCCTGATGATGGACGAAAAGACCGTCCGAAACATGTAGTGTCATTTCAAAATAAAATAAATTTGATACACTGGTGCATCTAGTTGGTTTTGCTATAAAAATAATTAAATTAAAACTCGCAATGTGTATCAGTAACGTTGCTCATGTTTCCCCATTCCGAAACAGGTAAGGGCCCATGATATTTATGGCAGCGTGGATTGGCTTTAAGTACGAAAGTTGTGGATCGGTTTTCGTTAACCACAAAACATTCAGAGGAGGGAGAACAGAAAGATGTTTCATACTATCACAAATATTTAACTTTGAACGGCGTAACGGCTGTTCCTTCCAAAGTTCAAACTGCAGCCACTCAAATGATCAATGATTATACATTCCTTCCTTCCATGTACCCGGTTGATTAGTTTACTGTATATGTATGAAACTAACAATCGGTCACTGTTAATTCCCATCAAATACTTCACACCTCCAGTAGCGTAATTATGCACTGAGAGATGATTTACTGTACAGTGTGGTCGCGATATTCGCGTGGGTTTCGCCGCTGGTGCGCGCGCAAAAGCAAAGAAAAGCGAAAATTAGAAATGAATATACCACTGAAATTATGTAAGCATTTTTGAAGCCGCGTGAAAATATAATAGTTATTTTAATTTTTACTTGCAAATTAATATCCGTTTATTATTACTGCTTACATTACAGCGGAGGGTTATTTCAATATCTCGCAAGAGACCGCATAATTCACGATCGCGCTCGACTTTACTAAATCATTCATCGTCAAAAGGGGCGAGATTTGCCGCCAACAGAGAATCTACCTTCAAGACGGTAAGAAAAAAAAATTTCCAAAAGTGTTAATTAAAAATTCGAGTCTTTTGAAATGCTGCTCCGTTTCGACTGGTAGTTGCCGACGTTTCAGAACAGTGTGGTGTCTCCATCATTAGGATCAAACAGGGAAAGATGAGTCTTCCAAAAGAGTTATGTATTTTATGAAGTTGTAATTTACTTCGCGATGCTATCAGTAACTCCTAATATACAGCGCCGAATAAATGAATAGTGATCGATAAAGCGTCAAAAAACGTGGAAGGATGTGCGACAGTGTACTAATTTAAGGCACTATCCCATTATATACCTGGCATGGCTAAGGACAAACACGAAACAAGACAGGCAATGTACCTATACTTAATATTATAAAGCGTTCGCGTAACCACTGTTGCCACGTAAACGCAATGATTCTTTCAGTGCACTGTTTTCCTGTATACTTCACTGCCAGCCATATAAAATACTCAGTTATGTAACGTATTGTTACCTACATTTCGTATTTAAACATACCGAATGCGTTGATATGGCAATGTAACAATGCATTAACTTCAGTATTGTTGTTTTCTATATTGGTGAGTTACATGTGGCTGTCAGCAATATAAAACTAACATAAATCTTAATGAAAACTGCCCAATAATTTTGTCCGATATTAACCACATCTGAAATTTGCTGACAGATTTTTCGTAGTCTCCAGGATAAAATTTCAAGAAAATGCGTCCAGCGGTTGCCGAATTGAAAAATGCGGACAGACGAACGGAATGGCATAACGAAACTAGGAGGCGCTTTCCACAACGCATGTGACCGCCCCTTCAAACCACAAAATTGACAGTTTTTCGGTCCGGATTCGAACAGGGAACTTTCCTAATTTTAACCAGAAGTGCTACCACTAGAGCTAACTTGCTCGGTTGTACGTGAAACAGTAGGCTAAATGCTTCATTAAATTAGCGGCTAAGGGGGGAAAAACTGCTGCTTGCTCAGCCTACGTGCTACCCCTCAGAAACATGTGAAATGCATGAATAATCAGTTCACTTAGATAAATAATATAATTTTATGTGAAGGAACTTCTTCAACTTTACATACGGAGGATTTGCTGTATTCCATTTTAAATACTAGATATTCAATTATATTTTCCTATATCCAAGAATTTTGTATCATTAAGACGGTCCTATTATACTGTAGATGTATATTGCCACTCGCCACTTCTCAAAAGACACAAAACAAATTGCTCCACTTAAGTGGGCAACACTGTACCACAAAAGTCAGAAATTATCCCCATTACTTTCTGTTGCATAAATGCAAATGCAGACATCATGGCCGAGGTTTGTGTGTAATTTGCGGCACAGGTCACTTTCATTTTTGGATAACAGCTAACAAAGAGGGGCTTAGAACGTATAGTGGGCAAAGCACTGATCCATACAACAAGAGCGTAATTTAACTAATCTGCGAACAATTATTCACATTTAGCACCTACATTAACACATTTTCAATAGTAATACTTTGTTACATTCTACTTAACAAAAACCAACTATGACATTCACATAAAATGTTAATTACTCTCACACCTAAAACTCAAAATTAACCTGACAGCCTCAAAAGGATTAAATACAGAATTCCTCGGGACTGCCTTCGATTAGAGATGACATGCTTGTAATCGCCAACGAACAATTATGAAATTATGACGAAACAATATAATGTTGTTGATGTTGATGGTACATTTGGGAAAACTTCCTTCAAAAATGTCTAATGCCAATCCGCATTGAACAGATACATTTTCTTTCTACGATACATGATCCTTGCATTATTCGCATATACAGTAACAATAATAACAACAAATGCACACAAGTTAAATTAAAAAAGACAAATTAAACTAATTTCAATCTTTTTTTTGACAAAGCATCCCCATTGTTGAAGAATAAAAGACCAACTTGATGTCACTCGCTATTTTATTTCACTTCTTATGTGATCAACATGTTTCGGACATTAATAATATCCATCATCAGGAGTTTGCGACTATTTTGTTAAATTACCACATTGGTCGTATTGTTCTGTAAAGACGAAGGATTTAGCATTAGCGTAAATTATGGTGTGTAGTGGTGTGTGCTTGGTGTGACGTGCTTTGTCGCTTTATTGTAGTTGGTAAGCGTATTTCTGTTAATACTGATCATAAGTCAGTATTAACAGAAATACGCTTACCAACTACAACAAAGCACACACCACTACACACCATTATTTACGCTAATGCTAAATCCCCCGTCTTTACAGAACAATACGACCAATGTGGTAATTCAACAGAATAGTCGCAAGCTCCTGATGTTGGACATATTAATGTCCGAAACATGTTGAGCACATAAGAAGTGAAATAAAACAGCAAATGACATCAAGTTGGTCTTTCATTCTTCAACTATCACAATGATGCACGGTCCAATAAACATAAGATTCATCCCCTTTGCGTTTAAATTATACGTATATAAGGAAAAAGAAAGGATACAGAATCACAGTCTAACACAATGTTGTCTATGTATCAACCACCTACATGTTTCGGTTATATATAGCCACCATCAGGCGAAACACAGAACCATTAATGTAAGATAAGATCTCGTCCATACAGTTTTATTGCACTGTATTCTAGTTTTTCGTATTTATGGTTCTGTGCTCAGGCTGATGACAGCTCTATATAGCCGAAACATGCAGCTGGTTGACACACAAAGTTATTTTTGTACTGTAATTCTGTATCATTCCTTTTTCCTTATATACGTACAATTTCAAACCACTTTTGTGCAAATGTCAGTATCAATATTGCAGCTATGTGAATAGTGCACAGGCCAGAGATCACAGAGCTTACAAGCGCCCGACAGGTAAAATTTATACAAAAGAACTAATTTCAATACACTTGTGTGCATTTGTCAGTACCATTATTTTATCTTTCATCTGTAGTCAGCGGATGAACTATATGGCCCACAGACCACAATAAAACCTGACACCATACATTCTACGATTGGCTATTCTTTCGACATTACTGACACATAAAGCCCTGATTCCTACACGCACCTGTAATCTCACAGAGACAACAAATGCCTGAAAACATACTGGGCAGCTTTCTATTTTATTAAATCCTCCAGCAATACGAAACGCTTTGAAATAAATATTTCTACCTATACGTCCCACAGAATACCCATCCATTGATTCAGTAGCACGCCTATATATCAGATCACAGTTTCACTGTAAATCAGACTGTAAACCTGTTTCTGTCAATCACTGAAGCTTGCTAGGCCTGCCGCCTGGTGGCCCCAAACCTAACCACTTATAACGATTTTCACTATGAAGTTCTTCTGTCGGCTGACACAGCCCGTTCCCAATCGTATCCCAATTGTAAGAATAAATTTGCTTCATGACGACAAAATGACAAAATCCCAGCTCTTAGACACAAACATTTGTCTATCAAAATACTGCGTGTCCGGGTTAGAGGTATACAAAAATACATGCTTATGTTTTAGTGCCTAAAAGCTTTATGAAATTTTTGTTTTCAACAGTGTACAGAGTAACTCAAGAAGATTTTTATGCACGTCCGTACACTTTAATGTGGACACCTGTTGTAGCTCGACAGATATCTAAACGATATTCAAGCTCTTGCCACGTGTTTATCAGCACGTGAGCTGCTTCAACAATACGTTGTCCCAAATAAGCCAGATCTCGAACTTTTCTCCTGTACACAACGTCCTTAATAAACCCCCATGCAAAAAAGTCTAATGGTGTCAAATCCGGAGATCTAGGGGGCCATGCAGTAGGACCTTCAGCTTATAACACCTAACATGCTGCTAAACACGTGGCAAGAGCTTGAATATCGTTTAGATACCTGTCGAGCTACAACAGGTGTCCAGATTGAAGTGTACGGACGTGCATAAAAATCTTTTTAAGTTACTCTGTACACTGTTGAAAACATAAATTTCATAAAGCTTTTAGGTACTAAAACATAAGCATGTATTTTTGTATACCTCTAGCTCGGACACGCAGTATTTTGATAGACAAATGTAAGTACATGTACACGAAATATTCTCACGGAAAACAGGAGACGTTTAAGAGGGTACTAAGTTTTTCGTGGACATAAAAGTTAAATTTGTCCCTGCCCACTTTATGAAAGCATATAGGGCTAGTACAGATATAGACTACAGTCATTCCAAACCTCGAAACTAGTGGAGGTGTTTGGTAAACTTCACGCTCCAGCCGCTTTACCCCAGGGAAGAAAGCCCATTACTCATTGAATAGGACGCTGCGTGGGCCCCAGAGTCAGTCTGGACGTTTTTCACTTTCCCTGTCGAAATTATAAACTCAGATCATCGGCTCATAACCTAGTCACTACACCGTCTACGCCACCACGATTGTTTCTCGAGGGGATATGATTTGTAATCCCTGACGTATGGGCGCTTCTTCGTAACTTCGTTTCCAGTTGTGCAAAATGTAACAAATTCACTAACGGCACCTAGCGGGTTTCTTCAGCGTATGAATTCCGTTGAAACTCCACTAAATATTGATTTACCAATTACTGTGCATAACCGAGTAGCACAAGGTATTGTGACCCTGGTGTGCGCGCGAATATGTACTGTATATACTAAAGGTAAAGTTACAGTTCACTCTATAACAGGACACGAAGGCCCAGAGGGGAGTAGAGTAATAGCTATATTCTTTCTTTAACCTCGGCGCTAGACGGAGGTGGGTGATCAACGACACGCCGCGGCCACTTTACCCCCGGGCTACAGACCCGCTTCCCATTGTATAGGAGGCTGGGTGGGCCCCAGGGCCGTTCTGGAGAGGTGCGGAAAATCTCGCCCCCACCAGGATTTGACCCCTGGACCGTCCAGCCAGTAGCCAGTCGCTATACCGACTACGCTATTCCGGCCCATACGTGTATATACTATATATATATATACATATATACATACATATATACTATATATACGTATATAAATGACCCTACAAACGATACACGTCAAAGGTCTCTATTATTACAGGTTACTGTAACCCGTGCAGTAGAGAATCAATTATTGCTTCATAATAGATTCACTGCCACCTATGTGTTACGTATTGTATTCTTGTTTATACCAATCAATAGCTGCTAAGTTTGTAAATCCACAGCGCTCAAATTAATTGCTTTATAATCATTCGTTAAGTAATTAAACTGGACGCCATTTTCATTTCAAGAAACTTGTATATTATGGCATGAAATTATGGCCGGTAAAATATTAAACACATAATTACATAGGATTAAGTATTCAGTAAAAAATAGGAACAGCGAAGAACAAACAATGTTTATGGTAACTGTGCTCAGTCTGGGGTCCAGTGGTGGGCACTTGCAAAACGGTAATGATCCATGCTGTTCCAAACAGAAAGCCAAAACGTATGGACTAGATGAATGTCATAATGTGCCGTGTCAAGAAACACGCTGTCTCGTGGAATTACTTGATTAATCTTCAAATGCACTGTGTGGACAAAATGCTAAAGTTTCAGTGTTACAACTTTCGATACACAGACACCACTAAACTTAAATCAGCTGTGTGTGTGTGTGTGTGTGTGTGTGTGTGTGTGTGTATATATATATATATATATACACACACACACACACACACACAAAGTTTCGAGACAGGACTGAGCAGCCGCCATCTCTCTGTCACGCCTGTCTTTGTGCTGACCACTAATCACATCCGACAGAGGGTAAACGAAAATTATATTACTAGAGGCAATCTCAGCTCCTACACGGGATGAAATTCACAAGATGGTCTCTTAGGGTCCTTAGGAAAAACTGATCATCCTACCCGGTGGAAGAATACAAAATACCATCATATGAACAACCCCCCCACCCCCCGTCCAGTGAAAAGCTGAACAATTAATGGTATGAAGCTATAAAAGGTAACTGCATCCGCTTTTAACATGGACTGCTGTGACGAAACACAATGTAAGTGTACAGTATTTACTTACAATAAGAAGTTGTGTCAGTTACTATTCTTAGTCATGTAAGATGCACATGAAAGGCCTCACCTGAAAGAAAAAAGAAATACGTGTTAGAACAATCCATAACAGCTATGCCCTACATTTCAAAGTGACCAATGAACAAGCGCATGCCTTCTTTGAGTTACATCTTTAAAGCGCACCGATATTACGTTAAAATAAACAGGAATTTGTTCCTACATATGACGGGACGGAAAACCGGGGAGTGTGGGTGCAGATCCAGTCATTCTTCACCTTGGCACTAGACGGAGCTGAGGGGTTAAATTCACGTCCCAGTCGCTTTAACCCCAGGAACAGAACTCCCACTACCCAATAATACTTTAATTTTCTCCTGCCATCTAAGCCTGAGTCTTACAAGATGTCTCGTTCCTTCAGGTTTACTTACCAAGTCTTCGCACACACACACACTTCAGTTCTCTGTATGTCTTACAAGTCTTGCTCATATCATTGTCTTTTATAACCCGAGTAATATTTAGGAACGAGTACCAATCACGAAGTTCTTAACTAGTGATTTTATCGATCCTCCTCTTACTTTCGCCCACTTGGGTCTAACTATTTCCTACCACCCTATACTTGATCTCTGTTCTTCCCAAGTTCCAAGTCACGGATCATTAGACAGAAACAGAAAAGAAATATGCATTTAGGTTATGGTGATGAAGCGTGATAAAAGACGCCACGTGGAAGACCTTGAGCCTAGAAGATAATATGAAAACTTATCTTAAAGAATCTGAATGGGAGGTAATTAAACGTATAATTTTTGTTTCAAAGCAGGGAGAAGTAAACTCAGTAACGAACTTCAGATTCCATAAAATTGGAGAATTTCCTGATTAGTCGAGAAAATAATAGCTTCTAAAGAATGACTCTTCCCCACGCAATTGGTTAGGAGATAACGCATTTTCTGCTCTGCCGGAAGAGCCAAGACCCCCACCACTCCTATGTTCAATTTTATCTGCATGTACTTCTATAGAAAGCAGCTGAACAGGAGGATGTTTGTGGGCCAGAACGTTGACCATTATGACATTACCTCTCCGTATTTTACTCTGAATATTGTGACTTTTAAACATCGCCGAAGCTGACAAAACGGATCTGTGTTCAACATCCAGAATAAACCGGCATATAAATCTAGATTTCCTGTTTCAAATCGCTGCTGTTTAAAATTTGTAACGCCAGGCAATGGCAAAGCCTCTGTCAAAGTTTATAAACAATGTGAGATATTATAAAAGATAAAAAAATCATGCGACTAATAAAACCATACATATAATATACATTACGTTTATCGAACTGAAAAAGGGATTTTTTTTACGTTCTGTTGACCTGCATCCTAATATAAGGATAGTCTTTTTTTTTAACAATTTGATGCACAAACTCTTTATTTTAATACATTTATTACATTCCTCTACGTGTTTCGAGCACTATTGTGCTCGAAACACGTAGAGGAATGTAATAAATGTATTAAAATTAAGAATTTGTGCATCAAGTTTGTAAAAAAAAAGACTATTATGAAAAAGGGACGTTGAATAAATCATACAAAAACAAATTTTACAAACTAAGTAGAACGCAGTTAATTATAGCACTTCAAATAAAACATTCTAATATTATATTAAATCCATGAGGCCTACTTAACAGCTGGTAATAAAGTTACGAGTCATTTTTTAGCTTTGTACATTAATCAACAAGAAAAGAAGGGTGCGCCTTTCAGTATCCTCTTAAACTGACTGCAAACTGGGCGTTTGGCTGCATAAGGTTTGCGAGTCTGTACGGTAAACTGTCGAACATTTTGATGCCAGCTCACTATGCACGTTTCTGAAAACGTGAATGGTTGTTAACTAGTCTGTGAAGATGGTACCAATTCCTGGAATTAATAAAATATTTACAACTGACTTTGAAAATTATCTTTGCCATTTTAAATGAGTTTTTAAGGAAAATATTTACTCATTTGGAACAAGTAAAATTTTATACACTCTTAAAATCGAATTATACACGAATTTGTACGTTCTAGATGAACCATGATTTGAACACTTTCGTGTTGTAAAGCAAATACATTTTTACTGCAAGAGAAGTTACTTGAAAATTAATTCACATTTAATTATACAGTAAAAGTAAAGGCAAATAAAGGTAAATCAGTCCCATTTCAGGCCCGAGGTGCCCAGAGGGTTCCAGGAAGTTAAGGTTCCCAGATTGCGTGACAATGACCCAGGATGGTGGTAAAGTTGTCAGTCTTAAGCACCGGCTGCTTTTACCCCCAGGAAATGCTCCTGGTACTCATTTCCGTTAGTCTCAGTCGACCCCAGGGCCATAGTACGATCGGAAGGATTTTGTCAATGAAAAATTCCAATGACACGATCTGCTACAGCGGTCCCCATACTTTAAAAGTAGGCAACATAAATTATTTTGAGACCGTCAGTACTGTCGAAGTGAAACGCTGTACTGCAGAACACGCTAAAAATAAGAGTTCCGTGGCCAAGAGACTTCTTTAATAAATAGCAAATTATTACAATAAATGACATCACAACAGTAACCTTACTCACAGTTCACGATTTTACCCTTTTCAAGCTTATAAAATTTCTTTTAATATCTACAAATCTCTTTTCCTAAAACAATTTTCAGTATTATCCTTCCACCATGAATTCTGTCAAATAAAATCTTGTTTATTTTCAAACCGATGTAGTTCTTGAAGATGTAAGTCTTCAGAAATACTGTCAAGTCGACTTGTAAATGTTTAATATGATTTCAGTGGAGTTTTCTATCTCCTAATTCAGCTTATACGCACTATTTTATCAACCGAAGCGGCGTTAGATTATCCTAGAAGGCTTGAAACTTCATCACCACCGCTGCCATTACCTCAAACCGCGCTATGTATTTCACGACAAATTCCTAATATTAATCCCCCGAGTAGTACTCACGTGCGGAGGAAAATTATGTAGCATTCTTGTAGTAATTTATCCACTCGCCATCCGTTAAATTAAACGCGAGACTTCACAAATACGAATCTACGGATAACTGTTGGATTTCCAGAGCATGCCCAGATCGTTTGACATTACCATCTAATAGATAACATGGCCCAAGTTTAAGAGAGAAACCGAAAAATAGGCGCAGAGTTTTCCACACCTTTACACCAAAAGCCATCAAAACTATGGAAAATTTGGAAATGTCAAGGACCCCTATGCAGCTCAGTGTCGTCCTTCTAATGAATAAGGTTCGGCCTCGCACTTAATCTTGTACAGGTAAGTGAGGCAGACCATGTGCAGGTCATGAAGGTGTATGGGGAGTGGACGTACAACGTACATCATTCTTAATCTCAGCACCAGAAGGAGGCAAGTGGTCAGTTTCATGCTAAGGCCGTTTTATCTCCGTGGAAAGCGCATCCGATAACGATTAAACAGAGGCTGCGTGGGCACCATACCCAACTGGAAGCTTTGGAGAAGAGACCTCTTGTCCATGCCTAGAATCGAACCACGACTGATCGTTTCTACAACTTTAGTCCAGTCGATATTCTGACCACAATGTCCAGGCTCCCACCGTACGTAGTTGGTACGACAGAATCAATGCAAGATGTATGAGTATGTCTGCATGACAAAGCACACGATCTGCAGCAGCGGAACGTGCGTCTTCTTCGAGTGTTCAGTTAGTTTTAATCCAACCGAACCAAAAATACACAGAATTATTTGTCGCATAATTCTCAACCGACTTATGAGACGTCTCTTCATCTCAAAGAACACTGCAAAAACGAATCGAATCTATCACCTTATTTCAAGCGGTAAATCCTCAGACATATTAGAGGTGTCCTCATCGGAATCTCCCCCAGTATACAGACCAACGCAAGGTCTCTTTTTCTTCCTGTCAGTCCCTTTAGACAAATTGTGGGTAAGCAGACCGACCTTAAAATCAAGCCACAAAAACTACCTTCCACACCCTTCAAAATTAGTAATTCTGTACCATCCAGTCACTTGACACTATATACCGTACATTCTGAATCACTGACAGTGTCGCGCAAGACTACAAATTAAACATACTGTGGTCTAAAACCCCCCTTCTTTATTACAGTTCTTGATGGAGACAGCTGAACCACGACTGCACGGAATTTGGATGCGTTAAATACCAGCTGTCGTGTACCTAGAGAGAAGTTTCAGCTTATAGATATGATATCTTTATTTTGTGAAACTTCAAAAAATTTTGAAGTAATATGGAACCGTATTCGTTCATTGGACAGCTCTTCTTTAAAAAAATAAATATTACCCCATTTTTATTAAAGAAACAAAATGAATCTCTAGTCGGATAAAAGAATTAAAGTTAATGGGGCTTGTGAGAAAAAAAATGGGCTGCGCCTCTAATGGAAGTTCCTTTTACAGAATTCTCAAATGAAAATGGCACTGTAAGTAACCAAAGAAATGTTTAACTGCCTCTTTTTAGGTCAATACCATATTCTGCATTGCTAATGAACACTGTGGTAATTCTAAATGCAGCTAGTGCGACATGTTTCCACGACACATTCTCGTGAAAAGAAAAGGGCTGGTCACAAGAGAAGTGGTTAGGTGCCATAATTCTAGTGCTAAATTCATAGTTATCGGAATGAAATACTATAACAACATATTATTTATGTCATAGTGTAATATCCGTTCAAAATTCAACAGAACTTCTCCTATAAATTCGATGCCTTTACTCTCTTTCTCCCTGCAAAAGTATTCCTTTTCCATCTTCTGTTTCTCGCCCCTGTCATCATTCCTCTCTCCTTCCCTCATTACTCTTCTTTGCCTTTCAATTAAAGATGTAAATATCGCTAAAATCATGCCGTCAACAAGAGGTTAAGAGTGCTGCTTTCCATATTATTTAAACGTTCTGTTTATGCTAAGGACAAATTTTATGTCATAACTAATTTACTATTTTTTGTTATTTTAATTTCTGTGTACAAGAGCTGCATAAGATGGAGCTGTGCTAGAGATTAAGGTGGGAATCTGACGTCATAGCGTCCCTCCTTTGTGTTACACGTGGCGTGATACGGTGTGCACGAAGCTGTCCATGGGGGCGCCAGGCATGCAGCTCGTGTCGTTACATTTTGAATAAGTATAACAAAGGGTTATATACATTTGGAAACTGTATAAGTCCGTGAGATTATTATTAGACTCATAGGGAGTGAATTCTGAACACATTACGTTAATAACTACCAAATATCATTATGATTAGATGAACAAACAGTGTTAATAACTGTTGCATAAGAAGGTTACAAAAATGTGTTATACTTACATTATTCATTGTACGTAGAAGACTAATTATTGTATCAGACAATTCAGTATCTGAAAGAACTACATCATTTTGACAAGAGTGATAATACGTCATATGTTACTATTGTTCACTATGCACGGCACATTATTAAGACAATCTTCAAGAGTGAACCTCATATCATTAGAATTGTAATAGTGAATTTAGAGAGTGGCATTACAACCATTCATGTATTATATTCTGCCTATATTAATAAATTTAAATTAGTAATCCTTGTACCAGCATTTATATCGGAACAGACTGTTCAAGCGCGTTATATACGTACCAGAGCGTACACGTTCTCCTGGAAGTACGCAAATAATAGTAACTCGAAAATTTTACTATATATATATATATATATATATATAGTGGTCAATCGGGGCCTTTTGAGGATTATGAGCATGTTTCTGGCGATGGATGTTCCTCTATTACTGTAGGGAAAACACATCAAATTAGATTTTTCGCATAAAGCCTGTCAGTATTTCAAAGAGGCACGTAATATGAGAATTCTCTTGCCCGCCTAATTTTCAAATATAACCGATCTATTCTTCCTTCAATATAACACAAGGTTTTCGTATAAGAATGGTAGGATGTTCAACGTCAATAACATACCACTCTTGCGATATAAAACACTAAATGTGGCAACAATGGATTCCATCCCTCAAACAGTGTTTTCACTCACCAGGCGTCCCCACCTAATGCTCGCTCAAAGTCACAAAATCTCAGTGTCTGCCTGTCGTTGTCGCCGTTGCATGCAGCTGATAATGTTTACGTGCCAAGATAAAGCCCAACGCGTCTTGTGGTTCCGGGAACAAAATGGTGCCCATATTGAGGTCTATTAAATGTCATACAGCCAATGAGAAATTATTGTGTTTTTCTAGTACAATAAAATATTTTGTTCTTTTTCCCTACGTTTTCTTCAGTAGACGCCTTAAATCCTACCATTCTTTTATGAAAACCCTGTATTGTAGTCCCTGAGGATATTTGAAATTACAATACAAGAAATATGCGCGCTATGCAGCTTTTTCACCAAAGATCGAAACTGTAGTGCCGAGTGAATCATACATACCTCCTGCTGCCAAATATTGCTGCCATTTTTGATGTCCTGTGTGACCACAAACAACTGTGTTGCTACATAACAACAGACTCAGGATAGGATGGGATATTTAAAACTTGCATATATATATATATATATATATATATATGTAGAACTTTCGCAAACATCATCTTGTCCATTCGCTAACTTCGGTTCCCCGTATACAGTTAGGCTATGCACAAACGTTTCTGGTTATATTTATATTTAAATTTTAAATTTAAAAGTTAATAGTCCTGTATTTTAGTCAGAGTATAACATCTTTTTTACTTTTTTTCCTCATTCTACTGACAGTTTATAAGATTCTCCCTTCATTGTTCCAATGAAAAATAATTTGTCCCCTTTGGTTCACTTACTCAATTAAAATCCTCCACCTACTCTTAAAGCGCATAAACTTCGACCTCAGATTTATGCAGAAAAGTTAAAAAAAATTATAAAACTAAAAAAGAGAAGAAGTACTTCGTAGACTTTATGGAAAACCAGCAGATCCTCCCGAAGGCGGAACTTTGGCTTCAGCAGTGAAGGAAGGCAACTGCGCGAGCCGGTAAAATTATGAACGATTGCAATACTACGAAAGACACAATGTTAGAAGACCTGTTATGAAAAGCGCTATGAACGATAGTCTGCGAGGAAGAAGAGATTTCGTAAGACCTAATGCACAATGGACGTAAGTCTAAATTCGCTTTCAGCATTTAAATTATTCGTAATTGCCTTACGAAAGGTTACAATGATCATTAATAAAATGTCATTGCTGCACATTTGGAAAGTGCACTAAACCTCCTCTAACCTTTTACAATGTTACTTCGGACCGTTTCGGTCGGTGTCCTGACACAACTGGCAAAATCTTGCACATACAATATCAGGAAATGCTGCCGGCTTTGCCCTTGTACATACATATGTTAACAGCGGGATATTCTATAACTTCATAACTGTAAACTGTTGGTTAAGTATACGAAAAACCCAGTGTCGGGGCTACGTAATGGTATTTTGAGTGTCTGAAATAAGTCAATTCCTCGGGTTGGTTCGGGCGGATTCTTAAAAAACTGAAACTTATAATAAAATAAAATTGTGCTCAAGAGTTCAAAGCGAGAAATTTAAGACATACTCAGAACAGATGAAAAGAAATTTCTACATTTTCCAACACGTGCATTACATTGGACAATATTAAACAAGGCTGACAAGATTCAAGTCTTCTGGAACACTGTCCTGCTCTCCAAAAGGCACGTCGTAATTTGCCGTAAGACTTGAATCGCCAGTAGCATCGCTGTGAGAATTTCAATATTGCAGGAATGATGAGGTCGATTTTGCCGAAGTAGAGACCAGGCAGTTGGCCGGGATAGCTTAATCGGTATAGCGACTCGTTTCGGGCTGGATGGTCAGGGATCCAATCCCGGTGGGTGCAAGATTTTCCGCACTCGTCCATACCGGCCGTGGGAACTATTCAGCCTCTAGTACAACAGGTGCCGGGTCTCTTTCTCGGGGAGTAAAGCGCTGGGTATTGGCTTTGATCGCTCACTCCGTCTATCAGCGAGGTTAAGTAAAGATTATAGCTACATCTCCACTCCTCTCTGAGCCGTCATGGTCTGTTCTAAAGTGAACTTTACTTTTACTTTACACTACAGACTACAAAGACCTACTGCATAAATGCATTAATTTTATCACGAACATGCTGCAACAGACAGCAGTCCTAGACCACAGGCTGGAATACCGAGTAACTGACATTCGATTCCCGGCAAAAGTAAACGTTTCCTCAACAGGGTGCAGGCATACTCTGGGATCCACCAAACCTCCTATTCAGTGGTCATCGTGAATCATTCTCAGATGTTAAAGCTGTCGGGGCCTGAAACTAACCACTCACCTCTATCTAGTGACGAGGTTTGAAGTGCGTAAGACCTACACCCCGACTCCCACAAATGCCGTCTGGTGTGGTGATTAATTGACCACAAGGACAGCAGTACTATCGCCCTTAAAACGTGCGTCACTCGCCTCTATTTGAAACATGCAAACGTGGTAATGAATCTTCCGTTACCATAACAGTTGGGGAATTTCTTTAATGGTGCCACCTATATCAGCTTCTTAAAAGGGACTATACTCTGTGGCAATATTTTTTAATACCTACAAATATTCGATTTACAGTTTTTTCCCGTATCCTATCCAAAAATGCGAAATATTAGATTACTAAACTATAATACAAGTCTGCATAACATTACGTGTTGTTTCAAACCCCCAGGTCTGTGTAAGGTACGAGATGTTGATTACAAATAGCACTCTCTCACAAAATGTGACGTCATGTATGTTTGTAGGTATGTATCCAAGCTTCAGTGCAGCCACCATGAGGAGAGAGGATGAAAGTATAGTATATATCTATCAGATTACAAGGCGTTACATTCTAGCAATTGTTGATACAATTAAACTTTACAGGACTCTGGCGATGGTTCAACGTGACACATATGATACCTATATTCTGGACACTTGACCACTGTCCCACGCTGTTAATCCTGCAACGAGTTAGAGAATGGATCTTTCTCCGTCTTCTGATGCAAAACGCGAAAGAGAAGACCAACAATGGTGGATCGCTAGGAACAGCTAGTTCTCTAAACCTGGAGGTCCAGACTGGAGCTTAGTACATCACGTGAAGAATGATTTGATACGTGGGGACAAAATAACGACAAAATTTAAACTCTTAGGCTTTCCTTACAAACTAATGTACTTTACATGAAGAAATAACGACGCCTTGTCAGTAACCAAAATGACTTTGTTTAAATACTACCCGCTTACAAATAAATATTTCATAATTGCAAGCCACATGTGAGGATACAAAAGTATGAGCTGTTCAGTGCACGGTGGGTTTTGTTCATACATTAATCGAAAGTCTGTTAAGTCTGCACAGTACACTCTGCACAGTTACTAATTCTTCAGCTATTTAAGTAACACACCAACAAATGCACATATATAGTCTTTAATAATTTAAAATTTACATTAAAACACTTAAAACGCTCCTACATGTTTCGATCATACAATCATCCTCAGGGAGCATACTTTGTTCCTTGCTAAAGTTACAGTTTAAAACACTCAGTTTTTTACTTCGTTATATTAATTTGGTGCTGTGGCAGCATGTCGTGTGTTATGTGTGAGTCGTACGCTGTTCAGTTGAGACCGGCTGTCGAAGTGCTTGTTATGCCGTATAGCGTGAGACTGGCCAGAAGGCACAACAAGCACTTCGACAGCCGGTCTCAACTGAACAGCGTACGACTCACACATAACACACGACATGCTGCCACAGCACCAAATTAATATAACGAAGTAAACAACTGAGTGTTTTAAACTGTAACTTTAGCAAGGAACAAAGTATGCTCCCTGAGGATGATCGTATGATCGAAACGTGCAGGAGCGTTTTAAGAGTTTTAATGTAAATTTTAAATTATTAAAGACTATATATGTGCATTTGTTGGTGTGTTACTTAAATGAACTACAAAATGTACGATGGAACGATAAAGACATTCTTCAACTAGTTACACAAACCCAATTTTCCCTTCAAATATTTTAAAAATACATCCTCATTATCCTTACGCAATATCATCGGTAAGCCACTAGTTTCTTCACAGTTAGGAGAAGCTTCTGTTCTTGAAAACCTATGCGACTTACTGTTCAAAGCTTCTTATCGTTTTTCCAAAATCGAAAAAATGAAAAAAAAATGGTACTCCCCAGTACAAAAGCACTAATTTCTTACTTCTTTCTAAAGTTGAAAACACTGTCTCACCCGAGTGGGCGTAGGAAACTACAGGGTAAGATTGTTCTGAACAGTGAAATTTAAATGGTGTGGTGGCAAGCTGTCGTGGACTATTTCATGAGTAAGGTACTATCAAAAATGTATCATGTGGGTCAAAAAAAGCCACAACGGTTCAGAAAGAATGACAGATATCGGGTATATAGAATCATACCTGGGGACTTCCAAACATGCAAGAGGTTTCTATTATACCACCGGCTACTTTCAAGTGTTATGTTCAACACTCTCTCAACTATGAGTTACATAGGATCGGTTATGGAGCTTTGGTAGAATGATACTGACAGGCAGAAACTGAAACACACAAGGAAAAATGTGTCCAAGTGCCACTCTGTCTACCATATATCCCACGTGGACTGAAGACTGAAAAGCGGTCCCAGTGGTAAAGGTCAAAAACTAACTCCCCGAGTAATGGCAAGGCTCACCACCAGCTTCTAAATCATCCTATCATCAAATTGGACACTACATGTAACTCCATAAACAATGCAACTTTACTAAATAAATTCCCTAGACAACAAGATAGCATGAGATGTTGAGCAGCATGATATCCGATATAAACTGCCTCCAGAGTACTGATCGAGGTCACAGAAGCAGATCGTTGTCAAAGCCGGATCTATTCCAGTCTGATATCACTAGGCGTCCCGTTTGTACTCCGCATATAACAGGGGTTCGTACATACAAGAATTGTGTGTCTGACATTTCAAAGAGATAAAAGTTCCTTTTCTGTTCATCAGGTGTTGCAACAGTCAGTACTCTTGCTTTGTAATCCAGACTACCTGGATCCGAATCTATGCGAAACGCAATGGATTTCCCCAGTCTTTTGAGTCAAATGCTGGTATAGCCCCTTAAAACAGACCACGGCCGCTTCCGTCCTCATTACTTTTACCTTGTAATTCTCTTTATCCTGCAATCTTACGATAAATTCCCACATATGATGCACTTCAAGGAATTGTGTCAGAAAATAATCACAAAACATGCGGCGATCTGGATAATTAACGTCACTTTGGTGCCATCTTACCATTTTTCAACCAACTACAACTCAAACTGCAGTCCATTTGCATATGAGAAGGCAACATAACATTTCAGCCACGCGCTTAGGAGACCCCGTATTTGATTTCGAACACACGGGTTTAAAATAGCGGAGGTTCCCAGTTATTTTTGCAGTCAGTGTAGGCACACTCGATAGAACATTGTTTTTCCATAACTTTCATAGAAGGCGCAATCGTCTTAAGACTGCTTGCTATAAAACTCAAGCATTGGAAAGAATTTTAAATGAATTCAGAAGGGAAAAATAAGACAGCTGTAGACGGAATATGTACAGTGTCGTAGGAAATACATTAGACTGCTGAAACCTAAACAAGCGTCAATATTATTTGTTAACACAACAGATATATAATCTCCAATTAATTTACCTTTCCTAATTATAATGTTTTTAATGAAGTATTTTTTGTATACTCATCCGCTTTGTCAAATAAACTTTTATTCCAATCCATGTACCGGGTTTCATACATACAAAAATAGGCCAAATATCTTCATACGTATGCAGACTTTTCTAAAAACAGGCACTCCTCTCTTTCCTTCGACCCGAATAAGGTTGTTTAGCTGCAACCATGGGTGAAGAAATCCCAAGCGCCTGGCCGCCTGGATGACTTAATTTTACACAGTGGCGCCTGATGTTTTCAGCCTAAAATACTGCAGGTTTTTCCATCTCCCAGCTCACACCCATTTCGCAGAAGGCGCCAGATGGAAATGATGTTTACTGTTCACTCCAGAACTGTGAGATCACAAGTGTGGAACTTGTTTCATGCCACCCGTCTGGTGCCAAAAATTTGAGGTGACCCCTAGTTTTACGGAATATTTGTGCACCCTTGTTTTATACGATTAACTCTTTTAGTAAAAACATTATAAATACTTTACCCGGACTCGGGATAACGTTGCTTTTTCTGGTATTTTAATTAATAGTTAATTCATAAGGGAGTAATGTTCCGTCCTACATTGTTTTGTTCTAAGTCGCAATATTCGGCAGCAAACACCAAATACTAAAGGAGGACCTAGTTAGTCCATATCTTTGTTTTAGAAGGACTATATTATAATAGTAAAATAAGTTGACAATTAAATTCTAATATTGCAGATTGGCTTCAGCTGCTAGGTAAAACATAGGTCTATTTCGCGGGTGATATTTTTAGAAAGTGAACACCTATTTTCCGAAAAAAAATAAAACCACGTGTGTAAACATGATGTAGTTTATAGAGAATTGGCCAGAAGAAGGAGAACATTTTAAGAAACTATTAGTTTCTGAGGAGTTTATTATTCTTAGTAACAGATCTACAATTTCCAGACATAAAACGCCATTCATCAGGGCGGTAAGATTACAAGTTATGGGTCCGCATAAAGCAACTTCTCAAGGATTAACTGACATGTAAATTTGCACAGCACCAAAGCGAAACCGCACAGACAATGTAGTGGAGAGTTTAAGACTAATATTTATGTAAGAATCTAATAGTCTCTGATTTTCTATGGCCAAGGAACAGTTTCAGGTCGTTATATCAACCAGCTGGCACACCGATACTATTCATGATATATTCAAGGTAAATTACTGCAAGAACAAACACAATTACGAACAAATATATCAGTTTCCTTTCATCTTGGTACGGAAAGCACAGAATTAGTTTCCTTTCATCTATAATTTTCTTTGTATTCGTGCATAACGAACCTTGAATTGGAGGGCCCGTAAATTCTGGGCACACTAGACTGCTAAGTTCCAAGTTTTCATCTCTCACAGCAAATTCCTGACTGCGCATAATAATCAGTTATATTCGTATAGCATAAGTAGCTGCTCAGGATAGGAACAAGTGAATGCAGTAATGAACCTTCGGGATCCAATACAGGCTGGGAATTGCGCATAATAATCACTTATATTCATATAGCATAAGTAGCTGCTCAGGATAGGGACAAGTGACGGGCAATTGTGAATGCGGTAATGAACCTTCGGGATCAAATACAGGATGGGAATTTCTTAACTACATGGAAGCCTGCGAGCTTCTCAACGACTCTCCTGTATGCAGTAAGTAATTAAATAACAACATAAGCAGCTATGCGTTGCCGGATGGGCCATGCAGTCGCTAGCCTCACATCACGGAGAATCGGGTTCGATCGAAGTACAGTCCAAGTGAAATTTGTGTTTGAAAATGTGGAAATAGGACAGGTTTTCCTTCATGCACCTCGGTTTTACGAACACCACTATTACACCAACGCCCAGCATCCATTCATCTAATACCGACGCCGCTAAACTTCAGCAACTGACAGCACTAATAAATGAAACAATTTCCCTCTCCCCCCTCCCCCCGCCCCGTTTTCCTCACGTCGTCGACTGCGGTTTTAACTCCCCCGGTTACTTCCTACCTACCTAACTAACCAGCCAACTAACTAACCACTTACTCCATAAAACAAGATTCTTCCTGAGAAGCTAAACGATCCTCACCTAGTCCAGAAATTCCCCGAATTTTACGGAACCCGAAAGTTCATTACCGCATTCACAAGAGCCCGTCGCCTGTCCCTCTCCTGAGCCACACCAATCCAATATTCACAATCAAATTCACTTTAATCTTATCCTTTTTGCACACGTATGTCTTCCGAGTAATCGCTTTCCCTCACGTTTCCGCACCGCACCAAAACCCTGTAAGCACCTCTATTGTCTCCCACGAATGCGGTGTTGCTCACAAGTAACTACAGTTCTGCGTTAATATCCATACCGGAGTGTGTTGTTTTACATTGGTGCGAACTGATGAGAACCCGCTGATTCACTACACTCGAAGAAGTACAAGCTGTATAAAATATGAGTGTTTTAATTCAACTGACCTCGGTGCCTAATTAATGGTCACTACCTGATAGAACACAACCAGTTGTGTTACAAACGCAGTAAGGAAAAGGATAAACCATCAACTTACATTCTTTTTCTTGTGACTGTGGCTACATGTTTCGGGATTAAATCAATCCATCATTGGGCCCCTGTACAAGATTAAATGGACGGTATAAGGTAATCACAAGTCGAATACGTGATACTGTCATTGTGTTTTTGAGTCTTTTTATTGTGATGTGATGTGGAATCCCACAAAAACAAAAAACAAATGCACAATCATATATTATACATGTAATTACATTACACCTGTTATTGACTCTTTTATAGGGACCCGATGATGGCTTTATTGAAGCCGAGAAGTGTAAATAAAGTCAACAAAAAAGGAATGTAAGTTGTTTGTAACGGAAGGTTGAACCTGTTCCTTATACATGATCACTATGTAAAAAGTCAACTACTCATAAACAATGCCATTTCTGAGATTTTCACAGCGGCAGAGTTGAGAATCCCGCTTTTCTGAGACATGGCGTTTCGTCACTGGGGTCCTGACGTTTCAGAGTAACGTTCACGTGTTCGAGATTGGAAATTTCCAAGAAGCTCCTTGTTCGTCTAGAACCTTTAATACGATACAATCCGTTACCTTGAAACGTGGGAATCCGACTACATATTGAGGCTGCCTCGTATCAACAGAGGAAGTTCTATTCACAAACTACATAAATGAGTCGATAGAAGATGGTAACTACAAGCTGGCCGCAAATTCTCTTCTTTTATAAAGTCCAAACTTTCATTAACATGATCGTAAGATAGTGGACGACGACGACAAGAATCTGGTGTCACGCATTATTTTACAATTTCTTAACACCGATTTGGAGATTAAATTATCAGTTTTTGTCATCTTCAAGATAAATAATTCTGAATGCGCCCTGAATACGTTGAATAAAATGATTACTGGACGGTCGGAACTGTTTCAAAATACGACACGGCTGAACTTCAAAAGCCGAATTCACACATTAAAATTCAACTTTCTGATACTAGATCAGATATCTAACGAAAGGTGGTAAATGAATGGTTTCTTATATAATAGGAAATATGACGAAATGAGAGAAGCCTCGTGTTTGGTATTCTGCATTTCGCAACGTGTGTAGTGGGTCGCCTTATGCTGCTACAGAAGGGCTGTGTATGTGAAGTCCAACTGTAATACGTTTTATAGATGTGGTGATGTTGCTAGTCACTTAATTTATAGTACCTTTTTGGACTTGTCCTTCTTCAAAGTAGTTATGATGATCAAAGTCACCGCCCCGTCTGACAGAACAATATTCCCACAGGTCACCTAAATGCACCTTGCAGCACAGCCGATTTACACAATACACTTCACAAATTCCTGATAGAGAGGTATGCAAAAAGGCGAAAAATTTTAAAACGCTGGCTTGTTATAATGGAAAGGTAAGGGAAAGAACTGTACACGAATATTTGCTTTGGTAATATTTAGTCCTTGCTTTTATTCCTGGAATTCAAATGAGAATAAACTATCCTGTGACAAAGTAAAAGAGATCCATTCACTCCTGACTACGTAAACAATATGTTTTGCACAAGTTATAGGCCAAAATGACCATCCTCACGTACGCTGTAATCTGCTCTGAACAATTCGTTTTCATTTAATTTCAGGCAGTTCTTTCATGCTGTATGCTTCCGTCTGGGTAATTCTCCGGGGTCTGAATTTTATATGCCAACGTTTCGGAACACACTGTCTGGAACAGACAAGAGTACTCCGAAACGTTAGCATATAAAATTCATACGCCGAGGAATTACCCAGAAGAAAGCACACAACAAGACAGAACAAGGAGAAACTTTAAAATCAAGAAGAGTTTTTCATATTTTATACTACTGGTTTTCAGTAATCGAAGATTTTGGTTTCCATCCTGGCAGTGGCCACAAAACGTGTCTCTTTTATATAAGTATTCAGCTCGCACCGCGGAATAAACACTATCTACTTCGGTTATAGAAACTGATCAGTTAATGTGGTATAAGGAAAAAGTCGCTGTTTTTTTTAGATCTATATACAACACATAAATACAATATGAACAACACGTAGAATTTTTGAATGTTAAAACTGATGGCAGGTAAAGCAACCGTTAGGATTTAAAATGTTACTTTTTAACAAAGCAAGAAGCATTACAAAATACTCAACCCACTTCAACTTCCACCAAACCAGGCAATGTTTGGTACCCGACTCACCAGTAAAGAAAATAAAAAGAGCATATTCAATTAAAGACAAAGTCACTGGCCTGCGAGCGGTTGCACTTGAGATGTAATTGATTCGCCATTCCGCTGTTTAGCTGGATGGTGCACCAATATCAAGCGCCCAGAGAACGCCCAGAACTTCTCCACAAACTAATTACTGACGCCAGCATCTTGGGCGTACATCGGGACTGTCTTGTCTCAATGGTATTATCAAGAACAGAACATCATGTCCTGTGTCTGTCCTTCATTTTTCATTCAGCCTTCTTTCCCTCCTTCTCTGTCTATGAAGATTACGTTCTTCTCGGCTACGACACCCTGTAGTCTGACATATACATATTTAGGGCCTACAGATAATACAGAGGTTCTAACCTGCCCTCCATTTTTCACCACCTACCTTCACAGCGCCGACAGCAAGACACACGTACTCCGAAACACGACTAATTTCGACCAAATTTCATGGCTTCGCATTCCAGACGAAAGCAGTTTCGTAGGCAACGAAATCACCGCATGAATTATCTTTATTCTTATTCTAATTGCCATCTTTCAATCTTATTTATTTCCTCCATTTTTCCTCTGTCTTCTTTTATGTCCTCCCGTTCCAAGTCTCTTCCTGTATCTGCAGTCCTACTTTCCTTCGTCCTTTTTCTTTCCATCCTGTATGTTTCCTTTCTCCTCTCATACTGCTCCGTTAATTGCTCTTGTTCTCTTTCCCTTTCTTATTTTCGCACTTCTGTTTTTTTCAAGGCAACTGGTAAACTGGCCTAGATATAAACTGCATACCTCCCACAAACTTCACTACCCCGCCCGGTGACACATTCTCATTCACGTGCTATTACCGTGTATCAGTTTCCCGGCAACCGCGAATTGTGCGAAGCTCCAAACATATGGTTATGTGACGACAAACCAAAAATCGACGTTTCGTTGTTAATAGGTGAGGTGATTATTTTAGTAATTTCTAGCTGACCTAACACATTATTTGACAACTGCTGAAAGTAATTTCGTGCTGTCCATTGTAAACACTTACACACATACGGCACTATAGGAACGGCCTGATAATAGCCTATGTTGTTGGTAGTAATGACATATCATGTTTTAATTAAACTGCCATTTATAAGGCTGCTGAAAAAACTGGAAATTTCACTTCGTAAATTTACACTCCACGCACTTGCAACCATTCAGACTGTTACGTGATAATAAAAACAGGTTAGGGATTTTCATGTTTGTACTGTGCATCAACGACTTTATTATCCAACAGACGCACAAATATATAATTCGTAGATACAATTAGAATTATTATAAAATATTTAAGATATTTAAAATTGCTCCAACATGTTTCGGATCACAAGGGTTCCATCATCAGGGAGCTCTATACAGTGCTTAGCAAAAATTACAGTAACGGTTCTATCTTGTCCGTTGATATGGACATAGTCGGTGTTATGGCAGCATATTTGCCCGTGCTGTGTGTGTGTGTGTGTGTGTACTGCAGTCTAGAGAGGCACTAGAGTGCATGTGTGTACTGCACAGTCTAGAGAGACACACTCTAGACTGTGCAGCAGGTAAAGATGACACTTCGCTTCCGTTAGAGACTGCGAGAAAACATTTCCACTCTCAGCCACTACCAGCTTCCCGCTCGATCTGGACTTCATCAGAGGCCAAATATATTTTAGACTTGCAGCTTGGTACAAACAAATCTAAATGCAATTCTTGTAATGTCCCCGTCACAGTAAGTTCCCAATTCAACAACAAAGTAGCACACTGTTCGTAATATGGAGTTCGTTTTACTTTTTCCGTATGGTGCACACAGCTTTCAAATTTACCGGCCCTTCCGCTCTGAATTTAAATCGTTTTTGTAAGATCAGTGAAAGACACGTCCGTTGTCATTATGGACAACATTTCAAGTGTACGAACACAAACACAGCAGCAAAAACCCTATTCGGATTAATTTACAGTGTTCGTCTTACTACTGCCTTCAGGTGATATAACCAGTTGTCATTTACAGGACACCCAACAGAGGAACCCCATAATTTTACAGGTTAAATGACGAGTTAGGATGACAGAATAATTCAGTGAAGTGGGCTAGGCATGGAAGAGATAAAGACGTGCGTAAAAAGAAAAGAGTAATTCAGCATCAGTTCAGGTAGGAAATTATTGGAGAGGCCTAGACGCTGGAACAGGGTAATATAACCTTGATTGCTTTGTGAGAATACAGGATGAATTAAACTGGCTTAGGGCAGTGTCCAGTGGCTAGCTCTTGCAAACACTGTAATAAACAATGAAGAACACAAATATCGCAACAACATATTACATTTCAAAATTTTCCGACAAGTTCCGTCTTATAACCCGTTTTCAAGAAGACCTTGGGAAAAGCGTGTTTTTGTGTGGAACCCACAGTTTGTACTATTTTTGCCGTCTCGAGTGTAGATACTAATAAATTAGGTCGAAATGTATATTGATATTAAAAAACCCCAGTTTTATTTAAAAACTCAAATTTAATTAATGCAGAAATAATTGTTACATAAAACAGTTTTTATCAGATAGTTTCCGCTGGATTTATTATTCATGCAATAGACGTCGCACGACAGGAACATGGCAAATTGAGTAACAGTTAAGCCTGAAGCGGATTACTGAATACGCTTTTCATCGATATCAACTGAGGATTAACTGCTTCTGGCTTCGTCACATCTGCTTTATAGATAATAAATCCACAACACATTTTTTTAGCGCAACATTCCCTAGCAGGCCAGGGCCTTCTCATTAACGAGGCTTCACGATCACACTCAGACACACCTCACTCGGTAGGTCTACTCTGAACGAGGGATACGAGGGATAAGCCCGAAACAGAGACGCTTATCTGACAACACACAGCACTCACAAGAGACAGACATCCATGACCCCGGACGAACTGGAACCCACAATCCCAGCAAGCAATAAGTCGCACACCCATACCTTAGACCGCGCGACCAGTGGGATCGGCTCACACCAGTCTACTTGATAAAAAGGTTTTACGTAATATAATATTTTATTACATTAGTTACATTTTATATTTACACAAAGCGGTAGGTCGTACATCAATACAAACTTTTACCCAATTAATCTTTATATTCAACGGTGAAAAGAAAGTAGTACACATTCCGGATACCACCAATACAAGTATGTGTACCAGGGGCTCCTCTGACAAAGGCTTATAAGCCACAACATGTCGGATAAATTTAAAATATAGCTGCTTTCAGAATGTTTGTGTCATTTGTATATATCGATCAGTCTATTTTCATTTTATTACCGTGCAATGCGAGAACAATATTTATTAAGACCAACTAATTGCACATACTTGTAAAACCATTAAAATCACACTATCTGATTAAAAATGGATTTAAAATTTCTCCAACATGTTTCAATCCCTCTATGGGATCATCCTCAGGGAGCGTAAATTAGTGTAGGTGTGAAGTTACTAAGACAGACTGTACATGAGGTTATCTGGTAGCATGCCTGTGAAATATACAAAAGTATGAGCTGATTTTTATAGTAGAGTATTCACCA
>Ga0123354_10001585_pt1 | contig 28029 bp, 21 predicted proteins | sample TergutLab28metaG_2_FD_97872 | JGI IMG/M metagenome (GOLD analysis project Ga0123354, IMG submission 97872) | Labiotermes labralis P4 segment gut microbial communities from Petit-Saut dam, French Guiana - Lab288 P4 | ecosystem: Host-associated > Arthropoda: Insects > Digestive system > Gut ... | reverse complement strand
TTTGTGAGTTGTTCTTGAGGAGTCGCGACGACAACCGCGACGGGGGGGGGGGGGGGGGGGGGGGAGGAGAATGACCTATGATGGACCATTTATCTCGGTAATTAACCAACTTGATTCACAAAGTTTTGTTTCACAATAAGTTTATTTCATGCCTCTACATGTTTCGAGCACATGTGCTCATCATCAGGAGGTCAAAACTGCATACACAGCCTCTGGTATCATCACACCTATAGGTGTGGTGATACCAGAGCTCGTATATAATTTGGTTTTATAGCACCAAAAGATCAGTTCAAGTCCGAAACCTTGTGACATGGTTCGTAACGTGACAAGTTTTTATGCTGGAGAGTTGTTAGCACATAGCACAACCCCCAAGCTGGAAGACCACAATTTGTCGACAGTCCGTGACTGCTTAGTAAGGATATTGAACAGAAAGCGGGACTGTCATAGGAAAAAGATAGGCAGTAAATCTTTTGAAAGTGCGGAACATTTCAAGTATTCAAGAACAATCCGTACAAATCATTGCTTTCATGGAGAAATAAGAGCAAATGGAACTTAGGGAACGTTCGCTATCACACGGTGTAGAATCTTGTCTTCAAGTTTGCTGTCAAAAGTATACAGCACAATAATTTTGCTTGTTGTTTTATATAGGTGTGAAACTTGGTCTCTTACATTCAGCGAGGGAGATGGTTTGAGGGTGTTTGAGAATAGGATACTGGGTCTGAGAGGGACGAGATAGCAGGAGTACGAAGAAGCCAGCATATTGAGGAGCTCCATGATCTGCACTCAACAAACAATATTTGGGTGTTCATGTCAAGAAGAACGAGATGGGCGGGGTACGTGACATATACGTGGGACAGGAGACTTGCATATGGGGCTTTTGTGAGGAAATCAATTTAAGAGACCTAGGCATAGGTGGTAAGGTACTATTAAAATTGATCCTATTATTGTAGTCACATATTAGGTAATTTCTAATCACACGAGTCGCTAGTTACGGATAAAATTACCTAACTATGTCGCATACTGTAATACCGCCGTGTGCTAGAGCTAATTGTGACGTGAAAAGCCTTCAGAATAGCTGCATTTCAGTAGCAGTGTTAAGGACTTGCGTGATGTGTAAGGAAATCTCTCCTTTCTAGAAAACGTTGCAGAACTGTGGCGAATGTCAAAAAAGGAATTCCATGCGAGGGACTGGATTTAGAATTTAAATCTCCTGCGGTTCTTCTTCCCTTCGAAATTTATTATTGTCGTTTCCCCAAACGGTCATATCTTATTTTTAAAACAAGAGAGGAGATTCGCATGAGGACAGTATGGGACTGAGGTCTGGAGGGACAGATTCAGTCTCACTCTTACTACCCTAGACCTCCCAGGAGGCCTTTTCTAAAACTTGTCTCTGCTTCTGTAGTACTGGGTGTGAAGACGAAATGTGCAAGGGACCTTAGGGACGAACTGGGTAGAGCAGTGGTTCGTAACGGGTGTGTCGCGAGCCTTGGCCAATTGTGCTGCAAAGCTTTAAATATAAGAATGATAATATACGCAAATGAAACTTTAAATGTGACAGACTGGTAAATAAGTTGCTTATCAATGAACAATACACACGAAGCTGTAGATTGATTTGGGAGTTCGTTGAAGTATTTCTAGGCTAGAAGGGGCAGCATTATATAAAAACTGGACACCACTCCAGGTATTTCAGATTCTTAAACTGATATTTATGTTAAAATATCATCATATCCATGCTTTACTATAGTTTTATACTTTCATACAACAGATGACATTCAAAGACAAGATTAGTTCTACTACGGATTATAATTCTGTATTCACATGTAGTGTGCCGCATCGACCATCTGAGCTCTGCCGCTAACATTGAAATGTTGAGGGCCGCTGGGCTTTAGCGTAGTTAAAAAAAAGAATTAAAGGAAAAGGTCGTAGAATGAGGAAATTGCATCTGAAGTGCGGCCGTCGCCTTTAACTGTCCGGATGTTCTATCAGTGTGTTTCAACCTTTAGAGTTCAGCAGTAATCACCTACTGATTCCACGAGAAAATATCAAGTCCTCTCAAATTTCTCGCATTCCATGGAACCAGGAAATTTACTGTACTCACCAGAGCCCGCCTTTCGTGCCTAGCTTGAGCCAGATGAATCCAATCCACTTATTTCCATCCCCTTTCTGTAGGTCCGTACTAATCATATCCCCTCAACTGCGCCTAGTCTTCTAAGCTGTTTTTCTTTTAGGTTTTCCAACAAAAATCCCTTACGAATTATTCTTATTCTGCCATGTGTACAACATTCTTTGTCCATCTGAGTCTCATTTGTTTGATCACTAATATCTGCCTAGGAACTGAAGCTCTGCATTTTTCGTCCTCATATTAAGTTATAATGTACAGTCAGTTCAGACATGTTAACGATTTTAGGTGTTATAACAAACTTGAACTATATTGTGCAACTCCCGCCAATGCCACAGGCCTATGTTTTGGAACACTGTACTCAATACGAAACCAAATCAGTGCTTTATTTCTTAATATTTTCAAGGCGCACAAAACTTTCATTTCATTCTAGACGCACAATTTGTTATGCCAATAATGATTACTACAGACATTTTACTTTTAGTGGAAACATTGTCACTTAATTTGATCCGTCTGTTAATTTTGCCACAGAAAATGATATTGCTCGGTTTGCAATTGTTTTAAATGTAACAAAGACCCCCTGAAACACTTCTGATATTTGTATTCGACAAAAGTTAAGATATTATTGTTATACAAAGTAACAAACATACGTACAAACAGGATGCCTCCCCCCCCCCCCCTCTGTTACAGAAAAATTGCCTTGGTTATTTCTGTTCTCTCTTTTGACAGGGTTACACAGATCTAGGACGTCAGTTCGCCTTAGCGACTAAATTTATTATGGTTTGATTACTGAGTATGGAATTTACTTTATGTCACATTTTGTTGACTAATGTTTTTAGGCTGCTTTTGCACTCTTGCAAAATACGTACGTGCATCCGTGGTCTATGAAATGGCAGTGGCATCGCATAATTTCCAACTCATATTCCATCTCTATGTGTTGTTTACAGAGAGCGTCCATACACATCTGCAGATTAGGAATAAACCATATCATTATTAACATAACACTAATTTTTAACCTCAAGTATGAACATAACATAGTGCTTATGATTACGTCCTTATAACTAGTTGGAAAAGAGAAAGATGAAAATCCTCCATCAGTGATAAAAAGTTTGTATAAACTCTGCGATCAATTGCAAAGATCGGATATATTTAGCGAGGTAATATAATCAGGGATAATAAGGTAAATCAGTCCCACTACAGGCCTGGACAGGCCCAGAGGGTACCAGGAAGTTAAGGTTCCCAGATTTCATGACAACGGCACAGGATGGTGGTAGGTTGTCAGCCTTACGCACCGGCCGCCTTTGCCCCCAGGAAATGCTCCTGGTACTCGTTTCTTTTAGAGGCTTAGTCGACTCCAGGGCCATAGTGCGATCGGAAGGATTATATGTCAATGAAAAATCCACTGACACCGTCTGGGATCGAACCAGCGACCTTCCGATTTATAGTACAGCACCTTAACCACTGTGCCGTAGTATTTAACAACTTTCTCATTGTGCCATTTGTATTTGACGCTGAAACACGATGCTGTTTACAGTGCTTTTGTAATTCGACCAAAAACATACACTGTTGAAAACCTTGACGTAACAAAGTGACAACTGAATTATCTGTACCTGAAACCTTAGTCCTTTCCATGTGGCGGATAACACACAGACGGAAAAAACGTATAACTGACAGGTGAAATGTACATTTGCGCTGATCCTTACCTAAGATATTTCTTACGCACAAAAATTTAAATGCTTATTCTCCTTTTCCAGAAGAAACGTTCGTAAAATACTTTAAAAAAAAAAATTACGCAAGGAACCACGTAACTACTTTTATGTATTTTTAACTTCTGCCTTTCATACCCAAAGTTCGAACGCCCATATTAATTTTCTTACTCGTTTCATAATACTGACACCGTTTATATTTTTAAGCCTGTCATCATAACATATACAAAAAAGAAAGAAAGAAAAATATCGCGGTTTTGGTTATCTAATTCCTTGTGTTCTAAACTCAGGTACAGGTACTGGTACAGCTTGGCTGGTGGCACTGTCGTATCTGCGTTTTTGAGTTGAATTGGTAATAATACTGACAAGGAACTTACGTCATCTGGCGAGCAGAATGTTTTGGTCACTGCGTGATTCTGCATTTTATGGTCGCATTGGAGCGAATGTCTGAAGTAAGTTCCGTTTGCACTCATAGTGTAAATTCGAGATACAATACGGTAATATTCTGCTGCATTCGTTTTCGTGTGCTGTCAAGGCCTCAGGCGCTCCGTGCTTCATTTAGGCACAACTTCTCCGCCTTTCAGTAGGGGGGGGAGGGGAGGGTCTGAACTTCATTTGTAGTTTCCGACTTTCTTGGCGCGGAAAATGTGATAGGCATATTATAACTGAGCATCTAGTCTACGAACTGACTTAATTAAAACACGACACCATGAAGACGCATGGAGGTGAAGGTATAAATACACGTGTTCTTAACCTCGTCACTAGACGGAGGAGTATAGTCAGTTTTAGAGCCCAGTCGCTTGATCCCCACAAGGAACAACCCTCTTGCTCGTGACGTAACACTGTGTGGAACATGGACGCTATCTAGAAAAGGAAAAAACTCTTGCTTCTGCCGGCCCTCGAAATCTGATGCTCACTTGGCCAGACCCCATCCTAGTCACTGTTCCAACGAATATAATCTGGCAGCCTTTAGTGAAGTAGAATGAAATTTACGTTTCATTTCTTTACGTATGTAGACGGATCTTGCCGAAGGGACGCTTTGAAGGCAAGTAGAGCCACACGGCCAGCACAGAGACGTCGAATGTAATATTGGTCACAGGCGACACCAGAACATAATTTCCGATGTATTATGTTGGTCGACTGTCATTTAATAGCCTGCAGTTGCGTTTCGTATTCCCATTGGCGTGCTGCAGTGGATATAATTGTTATTACAAATTACACAGCGATTTTCTGGTGGTATCCCTATAGTTTATTTTCTTTATATTCAGTATATCAACCGACAGATGCACTCACTGAAGCACTTCTTGTTCTTGTTCTTATTCTTGTTGTTGTTGTTGTTGTTGTTCTTCTTCTTCTTCTTCCTCCCTCCCTGTGGCTCTGCGGCCCAACGCAGACCATGGCCTCCTCATTCTTGAGGTTTCTAGTTCACACACAACGACGCACCAGAGTCGGTAGGACTCCACTGGACGAGTAATCAGCTCGTCGTAGAGACCTCTACCTGACAACACACAACACTCACAACAGGCAAACATCCATGCCCCCCGGTGGGATTCGAAACCACGATCTCGGCAGGCGAGCGGCCGCAGACCTACACCTTAGACCGCGCGGCCACTGGGACCGGCAAAGTACAATAAAATGCTAATCATAAAATACAATTCATGATGAAAATCAACTCCGGTGCCGAAACATGTAGGAGTTGATACTCGTCATGAAGGTTCGTTTATGATTTGTATGTTATTTTATTCTGTTGAGTGCATTTTTTTATTGATGTGCTGAATACGCGGTGCTTACGTGACAGACCACTTTCTGGAATCCAAGTAAAAGAATGACATAAAGCATGAAAACCTTCAAATACACTGCAGACGATATCCGTGTGGGATTGTTTCGGAGTTGGCGATTGGAATTTTCGGAGAAGAAGGAAGAGGAAGGCGTAGCCTGACGCTGTGTTGCAAAGTGGCTAGGAGCAGTAGAGAACAGAAAATATGTCGAAATTATTGTAATGAAGTCGAAAGCAATTAAGAGTTGAGGGGGGAAAGGCAGGCGGAGTCATCTCCACTTTTGTCATTAAGCCAACGTGGTGTGGTGGCCATTAAGACGCTGGGAATGCGCGCTCATTTCGTTGAAGCAGAATCAAGCACTGCGATTAATAAGGAATGTCGCTATTGTACGAGCGATAGTGAGGAAAAGTCGCCAGGGAACTTGCGAGTACGGACTGCGGAAAATTGTGGGTATGAAGAAAAAGGGGGAAAGGATTCAGTGCGAAGTGAAGTGCGTATACAAGTGACTTGAAAGTAATTTTAAATGCTAATGTGAAATTTTATTGTCATTACGTACGAAGTTATGAATTCGCTTCTTCCTTACCGCCTTTCCTTCCCCACTTTCATTACAGTAAAGACTATCGTGTTTCATTATAACCTCTAATATATTTTCAAATTTAATACTCCTTAGTGCTCTTTTAATTAGAGAAATTTCGAGGATTAGGAAATAGTATGCTGTACTTTCACAATTTAAGCACATTTTCGCTGTCACATTAAAATATTTCCTCAGAATGTTTGTGTTTATTCATACAAAGATTAATTTATAAATCGGTCTATGTCTTGCTGTAATAGAGGTTCAGATTTTAAATTTTGGTAAATCTGGCCATTATAGTTACACCATTGTTGTTTAATTTTCACTTTAAGAACAGGTAAGAGGTTAACTTGGTTTAAAATACGAAACGTATCTGTGGAGTGGCAGAATAAGTCAGGACGAAGCTTATGGATTAGTGGATAAACGTCATCAGATAGTATTATGTGACGTGAAATCCTGAAAAGTGATTTCAAAAAATGTATATGAAAACTGTACAAACACATTACATTTACATTTGATTTTATTTTAAAAACAATTGATTATTCACGAAACTGAAAAAAAAAACACTGAACAAAACCTCATTAGAAGTCAGAGAATTTTAATCATCGTGGTGGTTATATTAAACACACACAATATTGAATTATGAACTTCCCGTTTGACATCTACAGAGACAAATATTAAAGTATAAGGAGTTTGGTTTGGCATGTTGTTTTGTGTGGACGACCTGGTGTCATAGTAAAGGAAGTTCATAGCTTGGCAGTACTTGCAAATAGGGTGCTGAGGAAGACACTTGGGCTTAATGGGAATGACGTAGCTTGAGGCTGGAGAACCGTGTAATGAGAAAGTTAATGATTTGTTCTTCGTGCCAGATATTATTGGGGTGATCAAGAAGGATGAAATGGGAACCGACCTTTACAAGTTTCTGCAGAAATATCGGGCACTTTAAGAAAATATGTAAGAACTGATTTCCATTTTCTTTGGTCATAAGAGGAAACGCTAACTTACATGCATATCCTATAGCCTTTTCCACGAGGTTAAGAGTATAATTTGTTGCATCAGGGGTACAAAAATTCTGGTCGCCAGGTCGCTGTAGAGACAACATTTTACGGTAGTGCCTCATATTGAGACGTAAGAATGGAACTTGCTACATGTTACCTTTCGGGTGCCTAGGATTTAGAGGTGGCTCCTAGCTTCTTAGAAAATTTGTATTGTAATGACGGATCATTTACAATCCGTGGGATTAGCAACAATTAACGCGTTTGTTTTAAAAAATACTGCTAGAAATAGCCTGATATTAACAATTGTTACTTTCAGAATGAATCGGGACAAGGAAAAGAGGTAAATTGTACCAAGACCCTGCCTTGTTGATGATATGAAATTCTAGCCATCATTGTTATTTGTTTACCAACAGGAGGACAGGCATCGAGCCAAAGACTTCATGAATGAACACCGCTTTCCTTTTCGCTACCATTAGACCATTCCATTTCTCATCTCTTTTGCCATCATTTCATTGCCTACTCTTAAAATTCGTTCTCCTTCACCCTGCACTCTTTCTCACTCTGACAGCCGTTAAACGAAGAGCCTAAATAGCGATAAAGTTACAGCAAATGTTTCCTGGAAGGTTATATGCGTGTTTATGCGTTCTTAACCTAACTCTCTCAGCAGATACACCTCCTACACACAACTAGGTTCCGTTTATGTCCGCAAGGAGCAGTGGTGTCGTTGCAGGATCACCCGTCAGCTAGAATTGCTCTGATATAGTGGCTTGGAGTCACGTAAATTCATATCCGTGGCAGCGTTTGAAGTTACGTAAAGCAAATAAAAGTGATTTTTATGTGGAAGTATCTGCTTTTAAACCGGTGACTGAGGAAAATTTTCAGTTGAATCTGTTTACCGTGTTACTTCTGAACAGAACTTGAACAGCAAGAATATGTGGAAAATTTCCTAATTTATTTTCCTTTGTTCCTGAATAGATCCGCTACATGTTCCGAGCCACGTGCAACAAGAACACACAAACGTAGCCCTTATGGGTGTCATTAAGTTGCGTGATGTCCACAATTTATATAAAATCACACACACACACACACACACACACACACACGTACATACATACGTACAGAAGAAAACCCCCACACGTTTGAGCAACAAACCGCCGCCATCCGGGATGCAGTAATACAATGGAATGTACAAATTTTACTTTACATATGCCGGGTTAAAAATAAATAGCGGCGACCATAAATCAAAAAATGTGGATATTGTTAATAATGTGTTGCTGAAATATTCTTTAACGAAAGTAACTCATATGCCACTGTTTATGCTGTATGTGGTTACATACGTAGTTTTCGACCCAAAGAATTAAGTCCCTGTGCCACGTCTGCGTGTGGGGATGAGGAAAAATTAAATTTACGGCACAGACTTGTGCTAGTGAAGTCACGGCCATCGTCTTCTGGGACAGTGCAGAAATTTTGTTAGTGGTATTCTTGAAGAGAGGTGCCACAATCTATTCATAGCGATTTGTGCAGACATTAGAATTTACAGAAACGAATTCTAAGGATGCGGCCAAGCATGAAGATGCATCAAGTCCTCTTCCTCCTGGCAGTCCGGATTTTTGCCCCTCCGACTTCCCTCATTTGACCCCCTGAAGGATGCACTCCTAGGACGTCGTTCCACCGACGAAGAGATGAAACAGCACGCGGCAAGTGCTACGACGTTCCACCAAACAGTTTTACGCGAACGCCATACAGCGTCTCCAGCAGAGGTGGAAGAAGTGTGCTGACAACGAAGAAAACTTAATGGAAGAATAATCTCAACTTTCTAAAGGATATACCCATCATACTTATAAATGTCACTATAATTGTGTTTGCAATGTCTGAGAAAAAACATAGTACCGCGCGTCGCAGAATTTGAGAACCCCATTCTTCTATTACGGCGCTTCATTAAACAGTCGGTTTTCGGCGTTTCGCTGGAAAGTAATGTATCTTCGAGGACCTACGTGTCCGAGGCCTTTCCAAGCTTTGGGAATCGATTACCCAGTGACGCAGTTTAAGATCCCAGAAGAACGGAGTACCCGTCTGCACAACCTTGAAGAATCCGAGACTCGCAAAACATGGAAGTTAATCGAATATTGAGGGGTTCCGTCGTTATCACCCTTGTTGTGGAACGTTCAGTGAATTTTTGAATAGGCACTTTCTGCCTTCTGCACTTCGGTCTACGCTCACAGCTCGGACAGCCCACGAATATCAGCGCATTGTTTTGCCGTAACCCCTCGTGTAAGGTAACTTTCAGGGCTATACACACATCCGCTCTACGTACGTAAATTGTTATAAAAGGTAAGGTGATTTACATAAGCTCCGTATGCGTGCGTGAATGCATTTTGACACGTTGGGCCTACACCTCTAGTAGTTTTTCAGGAAGCTTTATGAGGACGACCATGTGGGATTTGTGGTGGACACAGTTGCACTGGAACAAGCTCATCTACGAGATCTTTAAGTTTTGCCCTGTCAGGATCGCTCCGCCAATGCTCCATATATATATTAATACGTCACCGAAGCAATATTAACTTAGCGATTGGCAGCGTCATTAAATAAACCATGTGAGGTCCAGGTTAAGAAGGACGGTTTAAATTTAACGGATTTAGATGTATTTTTTTCGTGCCTGCCTACCAGAATACGTGGATCGATGTGCATAAACGTAAGGACCTATTTTCTAATCTAACAACATGGTATTATGTGCACAGACTTAGTCATGTTTATGGGAATCTTAAAATATTCAGACGCCTTTACTAGAGCTAAGGCATGAGGTTCTTTTTTTGGGAGGGGTTAGGGAAAACGCAGTATTCTTCAGAATTTCAAGAGCGTTGGGTAAAATTACTTCCCGTGGCTTTGCAATATTCCATAACACGACAAAGTAAGGCATATTCATGCATGTAGAAACATAGGTAGTCTTTGCTAGGTTTAAGTAAGCCCTATATTTACGCACTGATTAAAGGTACATGTATGCTGCAACCAGCGACATTATTAAATATTACAGAACTTTAGAATAGGAAATCTCTGATGTTAGTTCACTTGTAAGGTAACTGTTTTTAATTTATTTTAAGCTTATGTCTTGGTATGATGACGTCAGGGATGATAATTCCAGGTTCGGTTTTATGTGTCAGCTGGAGAACACAACAATTTACACTTTGCTTTGTAATAAATTATTCCCCAGTACAATAATTAGATTTGCTTATTAGTTCATCATCATATATCTGTCATGGAGTTGAATAAAGATAGACCAGGTTGATGTCACTTGCTTTATTATTTCATTATTTAATGCTGAACATGTTTCGAATGTTAATACATCCATTCTCAGGAGCTTGCGACTTATTTGTTGAGTTATTTCATTGGTTGTATTGCTCTGGTTCGATGTGTGTTGGTGTTACGTTGTGGTTTGGCTGGGTGGGTGTAGTATCCGTATGAAGGCTGAAGCACTACCTCAGCCTGCATACGGATACCACACCACCCCAGCCAAACCACAACGTAACACCAACACACATCGAACCAGAGCAATACAACCCATTAAATAACTCAAATTGCATGCTCCTGAGGATGGATGTATTAACACCCGAAACATGTTGAGCATTAAATAATTAAATAATAAAGCAAGTGGCATCAAGTTGGTCTGTCTTTATTCAACTATCCAGATGATGCAGGTCCAATGAACATAAGATCTGTCACGTAGTAGGGCCCACTTGTTGACCCGTTCCGGTCTCACGTATCCAGAAGTTTATTCAAAGGTCTACCATGATTCCTTCTGCCAGTTGGACTGGACTTACCCTCCTCTGGGTCGGTAACTCATTTAGGGGAAATTTTAACCACTGGCAGGTTTCACGGAAAGAAGCCGGACAGATTTTGCATATTAGTTGCTTTCACTTTTTTCAGGTAACTCCTAGTTGTCTTAAGGCTTATTAACTATGATTTTCTTTTCATGTGGCTGTCTGTTCTCCGTCAGCCCCCAGTCAACTGAAACTGCCCCTAGTGCAAAGCAGTTGTTATTAATCAAGGATAAAAAATTTAACTCTTTTAAAACTCCTGTTTTCACCATGTGGTGTATTTTATCGCGTAAGTTAAGAGATAAACTGTCTCCACTCCGTTTCGTCATCTTTTATTATGCCATGACCTAACCGTATGTTCAAAAAGCCGCATGGATTTGCATAGGCCTAGCTGTGGGCGGAGCACGGTGTGGGCCCTCCAGGGTTTGTGGTTCTGCACATCAGCAGCATTGCTATGGCAGGGCTCCCATTCCTTTGCACATAGAGTATACGTACAGTTCAATTAGTGTCATGTGCAGATTTGGTTCTAATAATTTAATGGCAAGTTGGGACTGTGAAGGGGATGGTTTTGTTGGTTTCAGAAGGGGGCGGGATATCGCTGGCTGTAGGGTAGATAAAGGGGTAGTTAAAGGGGTTGCTGGAGAAATAGTACAGCACGGCGTGGCACCAGAGCTGTGTGTGTGTGTACATATAATTAGAGTTGGTCATTTTCATCCAACAGAGGGGATGCTCGGGAGATGGTAAGCGCATGCGTCCAAGTAACAAGGGTGTGGTTTAAATTAGATCCACTGCAAAACTGGGGGGGAAGTTACAAGGTACGTTAGGAACATTTTAGTGCGTAGTACGTTATTCTATTGTAATGCATATTTTAATACTACTAATTTCAAAGAAAATGAAAAAAGAGTGTAGTTCCTAGAATCCGTGAATTGTAAGTTTTCCTCCTGTTTGTAAGGGTCACTGTATTCTTTGTTGCAGGGAGGTTTGAGGTGGAAGTCCTCGCATTTTGAAACTCGGAACTGGGTGTATATGAATGGTCACGTTCACGCTCCGGTCGTTTATTCCTGGAGAAGGATTATCCCATGCCCCTTTTCCCGGGTAGTTTATTGCTGGCACCAGACGGCGGCGATTTCGTAGCAGTCCATATAGGGTTTGTGTAGGACTAGGGCAGTCCATGTAGGGTTTTTAGTGGACTAGGATTGTCCATGTAGGGTTTGTGGTGGACCAGGGCAGTCCATATAGGGTTTGTCGTTGACTGGGTTAGTCTGTGTTGGGTTTATGGTGGACCAGGTTAGTCCATGTAGAGTTTGTGGTAGACTAGGGCAGTCCATGTAGGGTTTGTAGTGGACTAGGATTCCATGTAGGGTTTGTGGTGGACTGGGCAGTCGTATAGAGTTTGTTGTGGACTAGGGTAGTCCATGTAGGGTGTGTGGTGGACCAGGGCAGTCAGTGTACTGTTTGTGGCAGACTGAGGGTATTGGTAACGAGTTTTCTCAATTTTGATGTTTCTGTTCGTTTTCTACCAGAGCTCAAGTTTGTTTACGCATCGTGCGTGACCGGTACAGACTGCACGTTAGCAGCTACACCATGAAAATAGACAGAACATAATTTGAGAGACCTACACTTAGATGGGATAATAATATTGAAAGTGGATCTTCACAAAATTGGGGTGTGGGGATGCACTGGATGCAGCTTTCCCAGCTAAAGGAACTTGGTTTTTCCATATGAGCACCTTAACTGCCTTCCACGAAAGGTAATGATTTTACTGAGAATCCAAGCTGTTCCCACTTTCTGGAATGCAGGTTGCTTGATCGAGTTTAGCCGAACTTCGAAATGTAGGTAGTCAGACCCCGATATAGCGCCATTTTGTTGTCACCGCAGTTAGAGGCGGTATATCGGGTTTGGCAGTAATTCAAAATACTGTTTAATGGCGAATTTTCTGTTCGTAAACTCCCATGAGCCACAAGTAAGAGTGGCGCTATATCGAGGTTTGACTGTATTTTTAAGCCCCTTATCTCCAGGACGGATTACTTTTGGCGCCTTCCCTGTCTGGCACATTTACCCTGAAGTATTCTAATTCACGTAGTCGCCAGATTTATCTTTGTAACAACAGAAAAGTTGCTGTTCTCAGTGTTAGCAGTGTTACATTTACGGCTGACATACATCACTTCTTCCAGCTGTCTTGCAGTACCGTTGGAGAAAAGGGTTTTAATTTTGTATCTTCTTGTCTGTTGCATGAATAATACGAATTGGTGTATTAGTATATTCTTCCTAATATTCAATTGTGGCATGTTGCGCCGAAATACTAAATAAACTGGCCGTTGTGTGAATAGCAAGAATTTTCAGTAGAGTTTGAGTGCTTAAAGGAAAGCATTTCTTACGCGATTTTACGTCAACTCTACGAGTTGTCATTGGCGTTCCTGTGTAAGAAGACATATTTGTTGTCTTTGTTTTGTGTGGGACAAACATTCTGCCATTGAAAGTTTCCAGAATATGGCATTATTTATTACCTGTTTCAAACCCTGTGGTAACTATTATTTGTTATGTTCAGAAACTTTGTATTACCCACGCGTTGTATTTGTGAATATATTCTCTACCATCTTTACAAGAAATTCCCCGCTATTGCATGTAGTGTTCACCAATTCCGTTATTCCAATGCAAGCAGTCGGGCAGAGCCAGCTTGATTATTTCAGAACCGGAGAGCATTGGATAAAAAAATACTACAACGTTCATTTAGTCTTCGAGGGGTTAATTATACATTGCGTCGAGAGTGCACAGCACGTGAATTCGTGCTTTGGGTTTCTTCTATGCCAGCGGCTTCTCTTTCCGTCAGTACTTCTGTGGACATAAAAGTGTATACGGAAAATAGTTCAATAACCCATGTACATATTCGTGTTACACTGTCAATATGTATTAAGAAAATCAGTGTTATCAATAATCGAGTAATGTATAAGCCCCAACGAAATGCCACAAGATTTTAAAATTTGAGTCATCAGAATCATTTGACCTAGGTATCTCTGAAGTTACTAGACGAAGCGCAATATATTACTGTAGAATGCATGGAAGGTTGCATTTTTGTGGAAACATTGGTATTCATCTATCAGTCTAAATGGCGTCACAACCCCCCCCCCCACAAAAAAACCATACAGACACTCCGCAACTTAACGAAATAATTGCTTTCCGGAAGGTCCTAACCAAATGGAATTTTCTGCAAGACGGAATCCAGCATAGGTCACATATGGTCAAAAGGCGGGTGATTCAGAAAGTCCCGTTGCCCAGAATTAAATTGTCTGTGAACGGAAGTTAATTCAAGATTTTCTTTTCCTTTCCTCCTCCCATGCTGGTACCACATGAGTGTCATATCGTGATTCACACAGATTTATGGCTGAAGTGCTACGTCACCCATCCTCTGACCCTATCAGTGTTTAGGCGCTTTGGCAGAATTTCGAAAAGCGACTATCAGCTCATGTTCGTCCATCCGCCGGTCTGCATGGAACAACTCGTCTCCCGCTGGACGAATTTTCATTAAATTTGTTATTTAATTATGTTTTGAAAATATTTCCAGGAAGTTCAAATTTCATTAAACTCGGACAAGAATATAGAGTACTTTACATGAAGACAGATACATTTTTTTTTATCATATCTTGCTCATTCCTTCTTAGAATGAAAAATTTTTCAGTCACAAGTTTTAGAGAAACTCGAAACACACACGTAATGTTCAATAAACCTCCCCCCGGAGATCGTGCCGTTTATGAGAAGGTGGAAAAATAATGTAGAGCGGGGAAGACCATAAATGACAATATGGCGCATGCGCATTGCATTCTGGATACTTAAGTCTACAAATACACTCACAAGCTGTGTAACACTCACTGCTTTTCCACTGTAACAATAATTGCAATAAGTCGCCTCAGTGTTACGTTACGTACGTACCTTGCCTGCCTTCTTGCAGTCTGCGAGTAGCGTGGTTTGTACCCAGCGACAGCCGCTGTACATTACTGAGCTCTATTTTACGTCGCCGTCATAAGCAAAGGTTCAAGAACAGTTTCAGACGAGATGTCCTGATGTTAATCTGAATAAGATGGTGATTTCCAGAGTAGGTAACAGTTTTCGTGAGACTGGAATTGTATAGGACGAGAAAGACAGTGGGCAACCATCCGTGTAGACTGCAGTAAAACCTGAGCTTTGTAGATGCGGCCGCAACCACCTCCAAACAAAAGTCGCAGAATGGATACAGCTGATATTAGGTTAAATATCAATTTGCATTTAAAAATGTTATCTTCAGTACGAAATATTTTACATGCAGCATAGTTGGTGAGGTGGGGGGGGGGGGTAGTAACGTGAGCCAATTCAAAATTCATTTCTGTTAGATTTGGAGCAGATTATAAGTTGGGGTTATTTGGGAACTTATACGTAATTAAATTCGTGACCCGTCTTTCCGTGACTCGCTGTATTGAAAGACTGTAGTGATATATCTACAGTGCACAGTTGGTACCTCATGCACGATAAGACATCGTCGTAAAAGTTTCGTGGTGTAATGCTCACTTGTCACGTGCACTGTTTACTTCACCGTTAAATTCTGCACAAAAGGGCCTGGTATAGGCAATAAACCGGATCCACCACCTCTTAGTTTTATTTACTGCGAAGAGTTAACACGACTAATACAGTGCGGCATTGCTTACAGTTGTGTTGGCGGTAGATTTTTCAGGGGAGGCTTCTTCGTCCTGCTCAAGTTAATGGAATGGGAGGTGGAAAGGGATGAAGAAAGTCAGTAGAGTTAAATAAATGGGTTTTGGTGTAAGGGTGGCCTCTAAGCTGACAAGTAAAAAGGGAGAAAAATAGTCTAACATCTATTGTTCAATAATGCATGATAGTGATTTAAAGCTGTCTGGGGGTTGTGTTGTGAAGAGAAAATATGTGGCAGTCTGGCAGAATCCTTTCTTGGTTACGAAAGGAGGGGACTGCTTCAGTGTGGAGGGTGGAGCACAGAGTTTTTGTCCTAGTAAGAATCATTATTTTACTGAATCCCTCCCCAACAACCAAGAATACATCTATTACCTTAATAAAGGAAGATCCTTTCTTCTTTCTGAGAGTCATGGGTCTCCCAACCATCTTAAATCCTGATTAGGTGGACAGCTAATTCGACACAGACCAGTGGGGGTGGGGCTGTAAATTCTCGTAGGGAGAGGAAAGAAAATGGACACTGATTTCTAATGCTTCTGTACACAATGGAAAACGTGTTAGGTATACGGTAAATACAAAATGACGTCATTTTGGAACTTGTCTTATCAAATAATTTTAGAGTCGAAATTGGGGTGGAAATTACAAGACGATTTTTCGGTGTTCTGTTATAAATGGCTTCAGAGATTATTGTTAACGTTAGTCTTTATCGCCAGCTTGAATGTAAAATTATAAAATTATATAGTTTTACACAATTCTCAATTTATTGGAAGGCTTAGTTAAAACTAAAACTTCTAATAAACTGAGAGTTGTGTACGACTACATAATTTCATCATTTTAAAATATTAGATACTACGAGTATATTGATGTGGACCCGGTAGCTCAGTCGGTATAGCGACTGACTACGGGCTGGAGGTCCGGGATCGAATCCCGGCGGGGGCGAGATTTTCCGCTCGTCCAGACCGGCCCTAGGGCCCACGCAGTCTCCTGTAAAATGGGTACCGGGTGTTCCCCGGGTGTAAAGTGCGGTCGGAGCGTGCTGCTGACCACTCACCCCCTTCTAGTGCCGTGGTCATGGAAGAGTAGGGCTATACCTCTACCCACCCTCTGGGCCACACCGGGCCTGTAACGGGATTACTTTACCTTTACCTTTACATACATATATTGATAAAACGCAACGAGGATGCCTCACTTAAAAATTGCGAGCTTCAATGTTTATTTTCTTGCGATTTAAGATTTTTATGCCGAAATTTCTAATTTCTGAGGGCGAACCAGATTAGCCAAAAGGAGTGCAGGACTGCCGTACACTATTCTAGCATATGGCCATCACGTTCTTTTGTCTCCATACCAAAAATTTAATCATAAATATCTGTCAGAAGTTATAGGCTATATAATTCATTGCGATTCAATTTCCGATCACATTATTAGTTATGAAGTAGGTTTATCGTGACGGAGTATTTTCGGCCCGAAATTTTCACGCCAGGAAAATAATAAACAAGCAATCGGCAGGATCTTCGACGACACACATCTATACGAATTCTCTTGCATTTAGTCTTTCCCGCTGCTTGTATTTCAACACAACATTGCACAAAGACACAGGCCTTCATAGCTATTCTATTATGTAATATTCTAGATGTATAATTTTATGTATGTAAAAATTCGGTATGTCGTTTTCAGGATGAATATCCCCACTCTACTTCAGTATCAGTTTGTGCTGTTTTATTCACACACTGATTTACCTTGCGAATTGTCGCATTTGTGGACACATTATCCCATCCCGGAATATTTATATGTACAGTATTCATATTCTGTACAATGATGCAGGCGGTGCATCTGTGTGTTTCTGCAATATATGATCTTTAGTGCATGTTTCTCTGTAGCTGTTGTTTCTTTCAGACTTCGCCCTGTATGGATTTGCATACCTTATGGGCGAACTGTGTAATTCGTAACCAGTTTATTGTTAGGGAGTGTACATAAATGTAACAGTCTCTGATGGTGGTCTTTTATGTTTCAGGTAGATCTGGTTTAGAAAGAATAAAAAAAAAAGTACTTCTGGTGTAGACAAAATTATTGTGGGTCTTGATAAACAAGTAAGGTCGTACTAAGTGCAGAACCTGTTTTTATTCACTAAGGGATTAAGAAAACAAGATCTGTGTTTTATGAAAAGAATTCAGTGTTGTAAGTACAGAACCTGTTTTTATTCATTTTCTGTAATGAGTCTTTAGCGTACTGTTCCATCTGACGTGATGAAATTGTAGATTAAGTGCCTGTCTTTCTGTCCTGATTTTTACGGTTACCAAAAGTATTACGAAAGTACTGTTTGTACTTCTCAGTCCACTCTGAACTCATTCTTTTGTTCCCAAGACTATTCCTCCAGCGACTTACTTTCTCTAAATATCGTCACCCACACGTTTTACATTTCAAATCCATTAGCATTGTACTGATCTTAATACATTTTTATGTTCTGAATTCAACAAAAGGCGAGGAAATGTTTATGGCTTTTTATTTTATTGCTTTATATTCGTTACATCAGAAGTCGCATAAGGTCAGAAACACGCCATTTTTAAGAGATGTGAAAGGTAAAGTTCCTGTATGTATGCCGTTTTTGAGTTCCATGTAGATTGTTCAATGTAAGAACAGGTTTAAGAAAGAAGAGGAGGGGAAATTCTGGTTTCTGTGTTGTTTTGTTGTTGTTGTTCGTGTATTGGCGTGCCAGCTTATACTGTGCTATAGTAATATCAAATTTCACGAAGACTTTATCATTGGTTTCACGCTGGCAATATGTTTCGTTGGAAATAGCAATAAGTTTTCTCTAGTCTACCTACAGCCCAGGGATCGTATGTTGGTAGTTTCGTAATTATCTCGGTTTTAGCTCTTTACAGTTCCATTGGTTAGTTAGAACAAGACCGTACTTTGCATCTGGGGAACGCAATAAACAGCGTCATGCTATCCAGTTTATTACCGAAGGCCAGAAGTTATGATATTATGAGTCAACTGGATTGTGTTTTGATGGTTGTTATAACAAAGAACAACGGATTGTTTGTGTATATTCGATATGGACCATTATACTTAAGGAACAATAGTGCACTAGCACGTGAACTTTGTTCCGCAGTAGGTCTAATTCTTGGAACTGGCGGGAGATCATTGCCATATTCAATACGACGGTTTACTGTAACGAGCTGCTGTAGGTTTGAATATTTAAATTTCCTGTTTCATACTTTCGTGATAATGGGATTAGAGTGGTCGGTTCTTTCTTCAAAGGTAAATATAGAAATCTTCTGTAAGACAGGGCATGGGGTTGAAGAAGCTTGTTGCACAAAGAATATACATTCTGCAGGGAACTAGATTCTTTTCTCCCTTCCAGTGCTTCTTTTCTCCATGTGAATATAAAGTTTTCAAAGAAGCCCTGCAATATGAATATTTCATTCTAAGTTCGCCATTTTGCACTATGCCAAGCAGTAACCGTGGCATCAGCACAGAAGATGCCGGGAAAACAAAACACTGTATTTCGTATAACGTGTTTTCTTTTTCAAGATGAAGTACGCAACTACTAACGTAACCGTACGCCTTTTTACCATTCTGCTGCGTACGTCAGAATGTGTGATTTGGAATAATAAAATATATAATAGGGTTTTGAAATAACTACCAACATTTCATGACGTGTGACGCTCACAGGATATTCTGCATATATATATATTCGCATTATGTTTTACATTTTTCATTCAAACAAGTTACTTTAAGAGGGCGATTAGGACCTCCTCCTTAAACGTACGAGGGTGAATCAAGTGAAAACCTTAAGTATGTTTTATCTCGTAATTTATTGAACACAAAAGGTACACAATTACTTCATTTTTCCATGTAGTATTAATGTATTGCCACCTGTCGGCCACTCTTCAAAACATGAGTATCATTTTTGAAACTTACAAGGTAATCGAGCTGTGGTTCGAATTATTATCGCACTTCTAAGGTTTTCAGTTGACCCACCCCCGTATATATATTTATGTTTTACTGTAGGGTGCTGACTTTAGTTCCTTTCTTAGTAATTTTACAGGATTTTGTAACAGACCCAATTCCAATAAACGTAAATATCAACGGTTTATGCATAAAAGCTGTTAAATAGAGATGCATTTTGGTTTGCGTTAATGAAATATTATCACACATCAAAATTTGATAAAACGGCTGTCCACCTGATGATGGGCGTATAAGTGATAGAAATATGACAGAAGTATGCTGTTTGTGTAATAGATAAATACAGACATGCTGTGTTATGAACATTCGCTTTCATTAACCTGAACAGTAAAAACAGCGTGGAGAAAAAGATGAAGAAAACTTAGCGAGTATTACATTGCGTTTATATTCACCACAGAAACACGGAATCCTAAAATTATGACACAGCGAAACACGTTTGCAATGCAAGCAGGCATATAGTTTCAGTGCTTACTGCGAGCTGACTCAAGTCGTATGCTGGAGAAAGAATGAAAAATATTGTTGCAGTTTGTGTGTGTTTGTGAATGTGTGTGAGTGTGTGTGTGTGTGTGTATGTATGTGTGTGTGGGAATATGTGTCTGAGAGTGTGTGCGTGAATGTGTGTGTGTGTATGAGTGAACGTGAGTGTGTGTGTGTGTGTGTGAGTGGAAGCGAGCTGTCTTTCCGTACAGCAAATGAAATACATTATTAACCACATCTACCAATAATGTATCACGCCAAAGATCGATCACGAGCAGCAGAAATATGTTTTAAAGTTGTGTGTGTGTATATATATAAATATATATGTCGCAATTAATAAACATTGCTGTGCAGGGAGAGAGAGAGAGAGACGTCTATGTGTAGGGTCGTTATTTTATCTGACAAATATCGTTTGTCACTTCGTAGCCAACTCAACAGCTTCTCCCGCACGGGAAACCAGCGGCGGTGAGTGAGAAAGGATATTTGTTAAATAAAATAAGGATTTTAAAAAATTCTTTACGTATTGGTATGGTGCGACGAAGTGTGCCATTTTAATATTTCGCACTAATACCGCGCCCTTGAAATTAAAAAGGTTGAAGTAGGATAGTGTAGAATAAAAAAATATCAAACATAAATTTAATGCTAGCTTATAACTTTTAGAACGAACAGAATCATGGATTCGTCACAGAAATATTAAATATCTGAAGTAGTTACATGCTTGTACAGGCCATAGATCTACAGGAGAAATTCATGCAAACTTTAGTTCTTAGCAGGAACTATAAGAATAAATTCAGAGCTGTAGTTGTCTCTGGTTTCATTTATTTTTGCTACGAAAAAAGTCTTGCGTAATACATGTAATTTTCCATTATACCCGCTGTAGTTCGGGTTGAACTTGCCTACTGAAGCGAGGCAAAAATTATGCGACTGCAGATACTACGGTATCATCTCGTCGAGGTATAAGAATGATGGGGAGTGGGTTTTATTTTTGAGACTTTTCTGTAAGTAGCCTGGTTATGCGGGAAAAGGTCTTGATGACCGAAGTTACTTCGGTCCATGGAACCTAATGGTAATGCTTCTTTTCCTGCCTCGTGTATCTCCCGCCGTTGGTTCAGTTGGATGTTAATAGCATTCTTCGTGTGCTTTTTCTCCCTTCCTGCAATATTCCTCCGAACAGAGATAATTCTGTATGGTCGAATGCCTCATCATGGAGTCTTATGGCTTGTTGACGTCATGGAAGACCGTTTGGTGACTAACAAAAAGTACCCGTATAACTCAAGTCATCCAGTAACCGGTGTAACATAACAAATAAGTGTCATGAACAACACTTACAATCCTACTTGTGAAATTACTGCCAACGCGAGGAAGTTCTAAACGTCATTTCCTTTAGAATTGATCCTGCAGTTCCATAAAGCGCGATTTAGAAATGTAGGGCTGATTACGAGCATCTAAACCAGGGGCGCCCAAACCAATCAACCCCACCCGTCATTGTGAGCTGTTTTGAGGGCCGCACACGGAAAAGTAACACATAACAGCCTAATTTATTGTGTAATATTTATACAGGGGTGCTGATAAGTCCTTAACCCTACCAGGAGGGAATTAAGCAAATGTTTCTGTCAGAATTGCGTTAATTTCCTTCGGCGCCTTGCCTTGCGGGGGGGGGGACTTTATGACAGCTCGTGTCTCGATATTGTTGAAATCGCGCGCGTCCCTGACGTGCAAATGAGATTGTTTCCTTCCTGGTCGGGCTAAGGGCTTATCAGCACCCCGGTAGTATATACTGTACCATTGTGTGATTTTCGTATTATATACATTATTTTAGTATGCGGCCGCAACCTGGCGGGACTCGGGTTGGAGACACATGAAATAATATATTTAGATATAAATTTAGGCAACATCGTCCGTTTGTGTTAATCAGTCAATAACAGTCCAGAATACGCAATCACATCACCTGAAAGATTGTACGTTCAGTTTATTACTTCTGCTACATGTTTCGAAAATTCGTTTGACCATCAACTGGTAGGGAACATGCAAGTACAAAGTGGAAAAATTGCTACACAAGAGGCCTCTTCTTCACAGTCAATCTACTAAATTTTTGCGAATCTATTAAAATTTTAGCAGATATAAAATCCAAACAAACAAACACACACCATATGGGATAAGGACGAATACGAACATTATTATTTGTATTATATCCAATGAAACGTATACACAACTTAAGAATATTGTTTATATTGACAGGACGGGATCCAATTTGAATCAAAAGAAAAATAGACATTTGTGAAAAAAAAAAATAATTTTAACGAGATTTTAACATAAACAATTTCTATTATCACAACACAATACCATTTTATATTTTATATATTTTAACCAAAACCTGAACTGTGTACTGTAAAACTATTGATTGTTGTACGTTTTGATGACATTTTGTTGTAAGATCCCTGAAGATGGCGATTACGCCGAAACGTTTAGGAGCTGAGAAATAGAAAGAATATGTAGATTGTAGAACTGTGTCTTTGTTGGTTGGTGTTACCAGAGTTTATGTGCAAGCAGCTGTTGCAGAATATTCTCTGAACAAAATTAATCCCCATATACCCCAGATATTTTACCTACGTCTGTCCGTCTTTTCAGTACGTTTGCGATGTTTCACGAAAATTTATTGCAAGCTGAATAGCGGTAACGAACACTTTACATGAAAAACCACCTGCATTCTTACGCGCATCTCTCGCGTGAGTGACAAAATACGGGAGTGACAATGTGTGTAGCAAAATTTGTAGAAAAAATTATACATACAGACTGGCTTGCGAGCTTGCATTCACCACCCAAACACATACACACAAAATTTGTATTTATTATGGTACTTATTCTGTGCGTGTTTCGAATATAATGAAAGAAACGTGCACGAACGTTCCCGAATTATTATGCTATGTGCCACAAGAGTAAGCTTGCAAGGTATCTATTTGCAGACTTCGCACAGTGGATTGTGCTTGCCGTACTTACCTATGCCATAATAACAGCGGCTTAGTCATTAGACCCACCGTACTTTTTATTACGAGTGTTTTCTTTGTCGAGTTTCGTTTCGCAATGCGTGTGATTCTGCATGACTTCTGCCTGCGTAACTTCGAGATATAATAATAGACATGGCCATAATTTAAAAATCACATACTCATACTAGTGCTCCTTGGAAAATTAGCGTTGCGATGTGGAGAACCTTGTCTGGCAGGCACAGCAATTTCAGTAGATGGATGCCCGCCGCAAATTCCCAGGTAGGGTAGTCGTAAGTCATTATGAACCTAATTAGTGCTTTGTAGAGGTTACATTAATGTTGGCGCGTAATGAAGTGTAAACAGGGGCAGACGCTAATGAAGGCCTGGAAGCCTTGGGTGTCGCTCATTTCAGTGTGCGGGTCTCCTCCTGTCTGCCTGTCAAAGGATACCTCGAGAAATTTAACGTGATTCTAGACAGAGAAGTTCCACTTTACAAAATAAGACCAATTTACGACGTTCGTGAGAGAAATACATGGCCCGAGCCCTGTCCTGTCATCGATTATTTTGTAGCCTAATCCTTGTATTTGGTGAATTTCTTATAATTAGCGACTAAAACTTTCCAAAAAAAAAAAACACTGCCGTCTGATGTCAACAAAGAAGACTGGGCACCTACTTCGGGTTTGGGAAGCAACAATCATGTACCTAGAGAGTGTACAGGGCAGGGGAAATTACGATAACGGTGCTTGCATTCCTATCGGCGTACAGATTACGCGTTTAACCGAACTTAGAATCTTTTACGATAAAAATACTTAGTCACTCACACACACACACTCGGACACTCCATGGAGCAGAGTTCCTTCTTGAGAAGCCAACCGGTTCTCAGCTAGTCAAGAAATTTCCCAAATTTTATGGAACCCGAAGTATCATTACCATGTTTACCAGTGCCCGCCACCTGTCCCTATTCTGAGCCAGATCAATCCAGTCCATGCTCTCTCATTCCACTTCCGAATATCTGTTTTAATGTTATCCACCCACTCGAACCTGGTTTTTCCAAATAATCTCGTTCCTTCGGGTTTCCCTATCAAAACCCTGTATGCACCACTCCTCTCTCCCTACACATGCTACATACCCCGCCCATCTCATTCTTCATGATTTGATCACCCGAATAATATTTGGTGAGGGGTAGAGATCATTAAGTTCCTCTTTATGTAGTTTTAAGATACAAATACTAGCAAGCTGAATTATTCTAGCTCAGAATTATAATGTTGATTTGTATAACAAGCGAGAGGTGTCTTGTATCAAAGGGTTTTTCGATACCCAACCCGCTGAAGATACAAGACACCAGGGATATCTCCCTGTCAGCGTACACAGCCCAACATCTCAGATGATCCAGAATGTAGGTACATGACCACTCCTATGGGAACATCGTCTATATCCCGCACGGTCATGTTTTTCAACTTCAGGATATAACTAACGAACTAAACTCCATAGTGCTGCATCCTTCGTGAGAAGCTAGTAAGTTCCTCAGATAGGAAATTTCCCGAATTTTATGGCACCCCGAAGTTGATTGCCGTGTTCAGAACAGCCTGCCACTTGACCTTATACAGAGCTAGATGAATCCAATTGGCGCCGTCCAGTCCTACACTTTTAAAATCCTTTTCATTTTTCTCTTATAAACGGCCGTTCTTTCAAAGTGGTCTTTTTCCTTCATGATACCCCCACCGAAACCCCGAACATGCCTTCAGTAAGGTTCACAGGTCAGACTCTTTCTAGGAGAACTCTGTCGAAAACTATGTTTTATATTTTGCATTGCCCGTGTGTTATTTCACTTCTTGTAAAGATCCAACTAAATACACTGTAGGTAATATATAGCTGCCTTGTTATTTTGTATTACGTTACATTCAATATTTTTCGGCTCATATCGAATCACAGCTTTTGTTCAACATGAGCATGTGTATGTGCGAAAATTTTGAATATTTAAAAATTAAAAACTATAAAAATTACTTTAAAACTTGTAATCGTTAAAGATTGATGTCATGTGTAACTCATATACCCATATCGCTCACTGAATGCAACAGTGGCACAGTCCAAAAATTGCTCATTTTGAGTTAATACTACGTTTAACTCAAATTATAGCAACTACATCTGACAATAATGGCACCTAGCCGAGTTAAGTTCCAACCAGCAAGTGTGCCGCTATTGTAGGAATTCGTTGTTACATTTTTTACCTAAATTGTAATATTAAATCGAAATGGCAATTTTTGGATTGTGGCACTATTGCATACAATGATCAATATATACCGTTTGTGGGTAAAGAGAAGAGAGGTGCTGTGCTGTTGCACAGACAGTAACCACTCTGCTGTGGAGGTTTCAACAACGATATAAGCAATTAACTCCGAACATTCCTACGTAGCGACGGACCTGATACTTCTTTCAGAACCCATTATCTTTGTGCCTTGCTGAAGGGGGATGGAACACCTTTAGTTACACTGAAATAGATCTAGGTCTATAACGCATTACTCTGTGGGACTACTTAAAGTCAAACCCCTCTTCATCCTCCATCATAATTGTTGAATTGCTTAACCTGGCTGTCGCTTAATTATAAGGCTTACGTTAAAAATGTCAGTAGGACACAAATGCATTACAACTTGGAACTTGTATTTCGGTCCCATCGACATACTTCATCCACATTTGTTGTAAAAAAAAAATGACAAGTTGCCATCCTGGCAGAAAACAACACAAAGAGTCATTCCCTTTATTCTGACCGTCGGAAATGAATGGTTTGTAGGAAATCCTAAATTTGTACCATTAACAACTACCTGCGATTTTGAAAGCAGACATAGGGGAAGGTAGAAGGGCGTGAAATTTCCGTCGTTTAAGATAGTGTACTGGCAGGTCTGTAGGGCGGTGGAGCTGATAATTAGAGACAGCCCCCGTCTAACCTTGTTAGTACTGACCAATGAGAAGACGCGGTACGCATCTACCTGGAGACCAAACTCGTTTACAACACTGTACCGCGAAGTTCCATAGGGACGGAGGCGTAAAGTATATCTAGGATGGGGGGATTTACAATACGACCAAAAATTTAGAAAGTTTTAATTAGTTTCGAATGTACGCTACACCCCAATCGTAACCTGAAATTCTAACCACGGGAAAGTCTCACCTGAAACCAGCAGACGATGGACGAAGTGAAATTTATGTCTGTCTACTGTGTGCCGTGGGCCGCGATAGCTCAGTCGGTATAGCACTCGCTACGGGATGGACGGTACGGGAATCGAATCCCGATTGGGGGCGAGATTTTCCGCACCCGCCTAGACCGGCCCTCTGGCCCACCCAACCTCCTGTACAAAGGGTACTGAGTCTTTCCCGGGGGTAAAGCGGCCGTGGTGGAGCGTTGACCACCCACCCCCATCTAGCGGCCGAAAAACAACGAGTGCATCTCTTACTGTACTCCCCTTCTGGGCCTTCGTGACCTGTACTGGGGTGAACTTCACTTCTATTGCAGTGTAGCTCTTAATTACTGGCACATAGGCTATTGTCCAATGTTGAGGAACAGTTTGGGCGTAACGTTACGTTGCACGTACATTGCCTATCTTGTTGTCCCACTTAACTGCCCTACGTCTAAATTTACGACCCATTTTTTTCACAAACATAGACCGGGTTGGTTAGCTCAGTCGGTGTAGCGGCAAGGGCACGGTCTGGACCGGGTCAGGTAATGAGAAATATCGAAACAGTTGAGCCCGGCTGTGGAGACCCAATCAGCCGTTCACTGAATGGGCGCCGTGAATATTCCGAGCCTGGAATTCGGCCGAGGAGTGAAGCTCATCGCTCACCTCCAGCTGGGGACGAGATTATAATTAGTTTTGGGCTATAGCTCCAATCCCCCATACGCCTTTACTATACCTTTACCTTAGATTATGTACACCACATAACTGGCCTGCCAATATCTAACATGAAGGCACTAAATAGTTGTGAAATTTTTAGACTGTTTGTTAAATTCCCTCTTTCAGACATCAGTTTCCAGTGCCAAACTAATAAGTTTGTCGTCTGCTACGCTGCTCTTCTTAAGAACGATTTATTATTATTCGTATGTAGCTTTCTAAAGTATTAGTAAACCCCGAATCACATATGGCTGCAGAGCACAATAACAGGCGGCTGTCTTGCGCAGGAGGAAATTAATACGTGCACTCCATCGTAAAGATATTTTAGCATACATTTCCGGTATTACTTATCTTCCGTAAATTGCCCTTATGCCATTTCATTTTTCGCCCTCTTGTCTGGTAACAAATTTCGCCATGATATTTTAAATAGCGTTGCTGTAAACACTCATGCCTATGTTCGATTGACTGGGTTCCTATTCGTGGCGCTCATAAATTTCTTGTGGGCCTTCCAGATGAACGTTCCAATGACAGTTCATACCAGACCAAGGTTCTTTCCTTCCACATCTTCAAATCATCCAGTTAAATTCCCTGATACACCATGTACACCGTCCTACTATTACAAGCTAAGCAACAGGCCTGTGCTGCACGTTACGCATTACGTAGAACTCGGGTCGTATACGTCTAGAATTCACAAACCGTGAAAAGAGTATGTTACAGGGCCATTAGTTTTGAAACGTGAGCTGGGCCAAAGGAGTTTAATTAACGAAATCAAATTACGAAGCTAAGAAAACAGTATTAATAAGCTTTTGCTAGCTGTAAACAGTGCATTAGGATTTTTGTTTACTTTTTAGTGTAGGTCAATTACATCATTACGTGACTTTATGCCTGCTTTACTGCAGGCGTGATTGACAAGCGTGACTACTGGGGCTGGATGACCCGCATGTGAAAATGACTGCTGCGGGCGATAAGACTTGAGCTCCCCCCCCCCCCCCCCCCCCCCCCTCTCTCAGGCTGTGTTCATCTGCGCGCGGGGGAGGTATTATTTAGCGATTTTCTTTTT
>Ga0123354_10001584_pt1 | contig 28031 bp, 23 predicted proteins | sample TergutLab28metaG_2_FD_97872 | JGI IMG/M metagenome (GOLD analysis project Ga0123354, IMG submission 97872) | Labiotermes labralis P4 segment gut microbial communities from Petit-Saut dam, French Guiana - Lab288 P4 | ecosystem: Host-associated > Arthropoda: Insects > Digestive system > Gut ... | reverse complement strand
TGCAATTACTTCGGGGAAGATGCGCTGGACAGCCCGTGGTAGCGAGCATATACTGAGGAGGACAGCAAAGGGATTACTGTCAGGCTCTTGAAGGGCAATTTACAGAAGAAATCGGACACTACCTCCAAAAGACGATATAGATTTTGAAACTCCAATACAAAGCCTCGAAAGATACAACAAAGGTTACGCTGATTTGCTTATCACCTGTGGTAATAAGACTGTTTCATTTGTAATTGAGGCAAAACGAAATGGTAAACGGTTGACTGAAGCAGATGTAAAACAAGCGCGTAATTATGGTAAAAGCACGAAAGCCCCTTTTGTGGCAATAACTAATGGTCAGGAAATCCGCGTTTTCCATACAATATCCGGAAAAGCAATTCAATGGAACGGAAAACTTGCTGATAAAATTCCAAGTCGAGATCAACTTGACGATGTTATTAAATTTATGCGGACGCACAAAGATGCGATAGATATTCCGCTTGGGAAAAATGATGCAAGTTTACCCTTTAGGCCATCGTTGCCTTTAAAACAGCTTAATGATTTATTTGCAAGATGCCACAACAGAATTAGAAATATTGAAAAAAGTGAAGACTACGCATTTGCAGATTTTTCTAAACTCCTATTTCTAAAACTTCTTGAAGAAAAGGCGGAAATGGGAGAGTTTGAACTTCCATATTCCTATCGTTTTTGGGAACTTGCTGATCAGCCTCCTGCCCAGGCAGATCAGGTAAAAACAGCTATTCTCACTATGTTAAAAGAAATCAAAGATAAAGGTTATAGTGATGTTCTCATTGAAGGACTTCATATGAAACAGGCTAATACATTCCAATTCATTGTCAAGGAGTTATCTGAAGTCTCTTTCTCGGATAGCGGCTACGATATTAAGGGGGCGGCATTTGAATATTTTATTCGGGCGACCTTGCATGGAAAAAAACTTGGACAATACTTTACTCCGCGTCCTGTTGTTGATCTTATGGCAGGGTTAACGCATACAGAGGCCATTCTGAATGCCCTGCTTGCAGGAACGGAAGTGCTAGTGGCTGATCCGGCTTGCGGGACGGGCGGTTTTCTTATACGCATGCTAAAAGATTCTTTAAACCAACTTGATATTAAATTAGCAAATCGTGAGATCTCACAAGCAACGTACAATGATATTGCATCAAAGCTTTCAAAAGAGGTATTTCATGGGAGCGATGCAAATGAGAGTGTCGCGTCTGCTGCAAAAATGAATATGATTATTGCTGGTGACGGGCATAACAATATAACAGCTGAGAATTCGCTTTCACTGGATGCCTCTATTTGGCCAGTCGTCCAAGAAAATGGTGTTATTAATGAAAGTGAAAGCGGGAAATACGATTACATTCTCACTAATCCGCCATTTGGAACTGCGGAAGGTGATGCGCTAAGTAAGGCTGATTCAATGCTTTATCCAGTCCAGGGCGGCAAAGGTCAGCACCTATTTCTTCAACGAATGATCCTTGCAACTAAACCAGGTGGATTAATATGTACAGTTATTGATGATGGGGTGTTAAACACTGAGACGGGAGTAGAGTTACGTCGGTGGATCATGCAGCGGGCTAAAATCATTGCGATTATGCAGCTTCCTGAAGTCACATTTAAGCCAAATAAAATTAATATTCGTTCAAGTGTGTTACTTATGCAACGCAGAGAAAATAATGACATTGATTTGCTTGATCCCGATCCAGTAACATTCATTAATCTTAAGACTTTAGGTTACATTGGGACGGGTGAGGCTATTCGTGGATTCAGTTTCATGACCATGCGGGATGATTTAATTGCCAACGCGCTTAATCACGAAATGGGTTCGCCTCGTGAGGGCGAATATTGGCATGCTTTTGATGTTTCTACTATATGTATTGCAACAGATAATACCAGTAGGTGGGATTCAAAATACTGGAGTCCTGAAGTTGTTCTGCAAACTCAAAAACTTCTTGCTAGTGGTGCTGTGCCAATTGTAGATTTGAATATATTGGAAACAAAACGCGGACGTTCGCCGCAAAAATCAACTTATGTTGATGCCCCAGATGGTTACGCTGTGGTTGTGAAAGCAGGAAATGTGTCCCGTTATGGGGTCATAGAAATTACCGATGCCGACTGGATCGAAAAACAGACATATGATGAAATGCCAAGAGATATTCGCCTTGAAAAAAATGATGTCCTTCTTGCTTCTACTGGTGATGGTACGCTCGGTAAGGCTGGGGTATGGGATCACGATGAACGCGCAATAGCAGATGGTCATGTAACAATACTACGAGTCAATGAAAGCGAAATTGTTCCAGATTATCTCGCCGATTATCTTCGGCTGGGTTTCGGGAGTGATCAAATCCAAAGGCTATTTACTGGCAGTACTGGTCTTATCGAGCTTACTCCTGATCACGTAAAACAAATCGTTGTGCCATTGCTAAAAAGCAAAAAAGAGCAGTCTTTGCTCTCAAAACAGCTCCGTGATGCGGAGCAAGCCCAAATAAGAGCAAGAAATAAAGCAGAGTTCTCTTTAGAGACAAGCCGTGATGAGTTTTGGCGTGCATCAATGAAAGAGAGCATAGAGGACTAAGACTGTTTCTTGCGTTAACTCTCACGTAACACGTAGTTTACCAGGCGTTTATATTCGCGGCTCATACTCTAATAGTCCAACAGGAACTATGGAGTAAGGAGTACCACGATCATGACACCCGTCATCGAGGTCGATAACCTCACCAAAACTTACAAGCACAGCAAGAGTCCGTCGGTCGATCACATCAGCTTTGATGTAGCGCCTGGCGAGTTCTTTGCTTTCCTCGGGCCCAACGGCGCGGGCAAGACGACCACGATGTCGGTGCTTACCACCACGCTTACCTATGATTCGGGCGACGTCAAGATCGCCGGATATGATATCAACCGCGAGGCACAGCGCGTGCGCGAGCACATCGGCATTATCTTTCAGCGCTCCAGCCTTGACCAGCAGCTGACGGCCGAGCAGAATATCCGGATCCATGCCTGCATGTACGGCGTCTACGGCTATCGTCCCACGTTTCAGATGATGCCAAAATCCTATCGCGATCGCGTGCTTGAACTGGCCGAGATCGTTGGCATCGAGGATAGCCTGTTCAAGCCGGTCAAGCGACTGTCCGGCGGCATGCAGCGTAAGCTCGAGATCGTGCGCAGCCTGATCCACACGCCGGAAGTCCTGTTCCTTGACGAGCCGACTACTGGCATGGACGCGGTGAGCCGCCGGGGGCTGTGGGACTACATCAACGAGGTCCGCAACCAATATGGCACGACGATCTTTCTGACCACTCACTACATCGATGAAGCTGAGGGGGTCGACACGGTCTGTATCATCAACAAGGGCCACATCGTGACCTGCTCTTCGCCCGACGCAATGAAGCAGTCGCTGCTGCGCCAGGAGATCATCCTTGACGCCGAGGATCGCAGCGCGCTGTGTGCTGAGCTGGACACCCTGGGCGTGCCCTATAAGCTCAACGGGCACGTTACGCTCGAGTATCAGGGCTCGGCGCAGGAGCTGCTCGCAAAGATCCAGACAAAGCTGACGGTCCTGCAGGTGACCGAGCCCTCGCTGGAAGACGCCTACGTGGCGTTTCTGAACACGACTGGCGGCGCAGAGGCGCCGATACTTAACACTACAAAGAAACTGGAGGTAGCGGCATGAGCGAGCAAACTCTCACTTTGAACCCAGCGGCGGGAATGACCGCGTTGCGCACAACGGCGACTGCGGCTGGCAATGCGGGCGAGGCGACGCGCAGCACCTCGAAGATATTTCGCGAGATAAACGCGACCTTTACCGTGATGATGCGCGACGTGATCCTGTACTTCAAGTCGCCCGGCATGGCTATCATGAGCCTGGCGATGCCCGCGGTGATGATGGGGATGATCGGCGGCAACCTCATGCAGAACATGGCCAAGGGTCTGAGCTTCTCGTTTGGCCCGTTCATGCTGGTCGGCATGCTGGTCACGATGATGTTTATGACCACGACGATGGGCATGTCAAGCCTCGTCGATGACAGCGACAGCAACTTCAGCGAAGAGATGCTCGTCTCACCCGTGTCGCGCTACTCGATCGTGATCGGCAAGATCCTAGGCTGCTCGTTTGCCGCGATTGTCTCGACGCTGGGCGCGATCATCGTCGGACTGATCATGAACATCCAGCTCCCGGTCAAAAGCCTGTTGCTGATACTGGCGTTTTCGCCGCTGATGTGTCTGTCGGGCGGCGCGCTCGCGATGATATTTATTGGCCTGATCAAAAACAAGAAAGCGGCCAACATGGCGGTCATGCTCATCACGATGCCGCAAATGTTTCTCTCCGGCGGCATCATCCCGATCTCAAGCTCCAACGGCGTGCTCAAGGTCATCAGCCGGTGTCTGCCCATGACCTACTGCATCGACCTGGTGCGCTCGTTTGTGGGCGGCGGGCAACCGCACATGTTTAATCCGGCGGTCAACTTTGTAGCGATCGTCGGCCTGACGGTGGTGTGCCTGGTGATCGGAACGTATTTATTCGCACGCACAGAGAAGAGTAGATAAGACGGGCTCTCCTTCCGCGTAAGTTCGTTGGCGAGCTCCTCACGGGCTAAAGCCCGCTACGGAACTCGCCGCCTGCTTACGCGAAACGATAGCTCCGTCTTAGAGATGTTGGACAAGCTCTTGCCAGATGAAGTGACAGAGCGCCTCTTTCTTCTCAGATGATATCGATGGCTGTTCTTGACCTACCAGGGGAGGTAGCACGTAATGAGCGATAGTTCGATGGCGATACAGATCGAAGGCGTCTATAAAAGGTTCGGCGACTGCCTCGCGCTCGATGACCTTTCCCTCCACGTCGGCTATGGGGAGATTTACGGCTTCCTCGGCTTAAATGGCGCGGGCAAATCGACGACCATCAAGATGCTCCTGGGGATGATCCGGCCAGATGCCGGCGACCTGTATCTCACCGGGGAAGCGGTAGACGCCGGAAACTACGCGCTCTGGAGAAAGATCGGCTACCTGGAGGAGGTCGCGTTCTACCCCGATCTGACGGTGGCAGAAAACCTTGAGATAGCGCGCCGTATGCAGGATATCTCGGACAAGGCCGCCATCTCGCGGGTCACCGACCAGCTCAAACTGACCCCGTATATCAACCGGAAGGCAAAGCACCTTTCGTTTGGCAATAAGCAACGGCTCGGGCTGGCAAAGGCCTTGATCCATGATCCCCGGATCCTGATACTGGACGAGCCGATCAACGGACTTGATCCGGCTGGCATCGTGGAGATCCGAGAGCTGATCCGAGGTCTGGCCGCAGACAAGGGCGTCACGGTGTTCATGTCGAGCCACCTGCTTGAGGAACTTTCGAAGCTGGCGACGCGCGTTGGGATCATCCATGAGGGACGGCTGCTTGAAGAAGTTGAGGCAGACCAGCTGGAGCGGGAGCTGGAAAGCTTTCTGATACTGGATGCAAAAGACCGGGAGGCGCTGAGGCGGACTCTGACGGAGGGCGGATATGAATTCAAGATCGATCCGCAAGGACGGGCTCGCCTGACTGACGAGCGGGCGGTGCAAAGCCCTGAGATTCTGTCAGAGCTCCTGGTCAGGGCAGGGCAGCCGCCCACGAAGGTAGATGTGATCACCGAGAATCTGGAGAGTTACTTCCTCCGCAAGATCTCAGGAAAGGCCGAGGCGCGCTCATGAAAAAAGTTGTATCCGTCATGTATTGCGAGTGCGTCAAGCTTCTGCGTTCCAAAGTGTTCTGGCTGGCGTTCGCCTTTTTCGCGGTCGCTTTAGGGGTGCTGGCGTTTGGCATAAAACCCAGAACGTGGACGGTGTTTTTCAATAACTTCCTCCCGCTAACCGGAAGCATGGGGCTGATCGTCAGCTTCTTTATCTCCGCCTGGGTCTTTGGCCGGGAATTCTCGGACAAGACCAACAAGGACCTGATCGCAAAGCCCGTCCCCCGGACGACCGTCGTGCTGTCAAAGTTTCTCATCATTGCGGCCTGGAGCCTGATATTTATGGTGTTCCTGTTTCTCTTCAGCCTTGCCATGGGATTGGCGCTGGGATTTTCAGGATTTAGCACCGCGCTCCTGCTGCACGCCGCGGCGAAGTTTGTTGTTGCGTTTCTGCTCTATATCTTTCTTGCCACACCGGGCGCGTTCTTTGCGAGTCTCTTCAAAGGAATCCTGGCGCCGATCGGAATCCTGTTCATCGTGGCTATTGCTTCAAACATCATCGGCAATTCCGGAGCGGCGCCCTATTTCCCCTGGACGATCCCGACCATACTGCGTGTGACCGGTAGTCTCAACCCCGTCAGTATCGTCATCCTCATCGCCACCGGGGCTGCGGGGCTTGAGGGAACCTTTGTTTGGTGGCGTTTTGCCGAGCAGGGCTGATTATCGGGAGTGGAAAATCAGAGAGCGCTCAGGCACGCCTGCGCGAACTCGGCCCAGCCGTCGACGGTGGGCTGCGTTGTGTGCAGGATGGTCTGACCAGCAGCAATGCGCGCAGCGACTGTCTCTTGCACGGCGGGATTGCGCAACCCGTTGGCCATCATGACAAAGATACCGCAGGCCTCGCTCATCTCAAGATCGATAGCCGAGTCACCGATGGCCACGGTGGCAGAGACGGGCGCCTCGTGAAACGCGCGATCCTCAGCGATCGCCAGTCGCTTTGTGACGCCAGCGGGTAGCAAGTGGTAGATGTGCGCAGGCAAACCGTCCGGCAACACCCCGGGCGGGTGGTAGAGCAGGCCGTTGTCAAGCAACTGCAACGGGAGCTCCTCGCGCGCCAATACCCCAGCTGCGGCGGCCACATCGACGTTACCCCAGAGTGACCACGAGACTGAGCGTGGCGCCGGATACGTAAAGAGCATCTCCGGAAAGGCCGCAAGCAGGCGCTTGATGACGCCGCTCTGTCCGATGAACTCATAGGGATTGACTCCCGCGGGCAGCTCTCCGGGCGCAAGGCCGGGCGCCAGCTCAAGCTGCTCCCACTCCCCAATCACGTAGCGCTCCTCGACTTGGATACCCACGCCCTGACGGCGCAGGATATAGCCGCCCACCTCGCCGATGTAGCAGTCCAGGTTCAGCAGGCGCAGGAACTCGCTGCCCTGGTCGGCGCCGCGCCCCGTCACAGGGATGACGGTGATTCCGGCCGTCTTCAAAGCAACCAGCGCCTCGGCGGTAGCGGCACTCGGCCGGCCCTTGTGGTCGGCAAGCAGCCGTCCGCCGGGCGCAAGCAACGTACCGTCAAGGTCGGTGTAGATGACGCGTACGTTTGCTAGAAGCGCGCATGCCTCGGGCGAAGCCACCGGCAGGCAGCCTTCAGGAAATACTGGGGCGAGCTCAGTTGGAGCAATAGGTTCAAACATGGACGTTCCGCTCATTTTCTACACGGCGCTCACGATACGTGCGTGGCGGACATTGTTGAGCGCGCGCACCAGAGCAGCAGTGTCCTCTGACGGAACACTGTCCAGTTCGATGAGCATGAGCGCTTTCTCTCCGCGACGCTCACGTGAAACTCGCATGCCTGCTATGTTGATGCCCGCGCTGGCCAGTACGCCACTCACTGCGTTGATGACGCCGGGCAGGTCGTTATGGGAGACGACCAGCAGCGGCAGGGTCCCGTCAGTCTCGACGTCATAGTCATCGATCCGGGTCACAAGGACGTTGCCGCCTCCGACCGAGCTTCCCATAATACAGATATCAGGCTTTTCCGGGTTGTGCAGGTCGAAGATCGCCGTATTGGGGTGGGCGCCTTCAAGCTCGGCTTCGTAAAACTCGAACCGAAGGCCCTGGGCTTCAGCAATCTGGAAGGCATCCGGGATACGCTCGTCGTCGCAGTTCATGCCGAGAAGGCCGGCGATCAATGCCAGCTTAGTGCCGTGACCATCACCGGTAGCAGCAAAGGAGCCGACCAGCCCGATGCGCGCTTTGGTCGGTTGCGCGCCGGAGATCGCACGCGCAAGCGCGCCCAGGCGCACCGCGCCGGCGGTATGGCTGGAACTCGGACCGATCATGACCGGCCCAATGATATCGAAGATACTGTGTGTCGGTGTCATAGCACTATAGTATCATTACAAGAAGGAAAAACGTTGATCGTCAGTATGCGCTTTCGTCCGTATGCGCGTACTCCAGAAAGGCATGGCATGAAAAAGCAACAGATCCTTATCCTTGGCCTGGTAGTCGTTCTTGTGGCTCTGATCGCGGCGATCGTGCTCATCGCGGTCCGGCCCACAGGCACTTCGACCACATCTTCGGGCACGCTGACTAAAGTGCCGTCGAGCCAAACCCCCGCACAGTTCGTTGAGTCCTACTACAAGGCGGTCGTATCGGGTGATTTCGAGACAGCCTATAAGTTCCTGCCGGTCGCTAAGCAGCAGACGACGTCGCTGGCTGATTTCACGACTCAACTTAAGGGCTATGGCATCACCAGCTATAAGATGGGCTCGGTAAATCAGAGCGGCAGCTCGATGACGATCGATGCCGATGAAGTGACTGCCAGCTACGGTACTTTCACCACGATCTGGACCTTTGCTAAGCAAGGGAGCGCCTGGGTGGTGGAGGATAAAGCCGTCGCTGGCATGCAATAGGTTTTGACGTGATCTTGTATTATGGCGCTTGATGACCTGATAGCATCGGGAACAAGTGCTGAGGTCACCGCGCTCTATCATGAGGTGGTCGAGCAGGCCAGCGCAGGCTTTGAGCTTGAAGATGAGCCTGAGGTCTGCCTCATCGATACGGAGACCACGGGTTTTTCTCCTGATAAAGACGAGCTGATCGAGGTCGCGCTGGTCCGTATGCGCGGCGCCAAGATTCTGGCTACCTATGACACGCTGATACGCCCCTCGCGCTCGCTTCCTCCTGAAATCGTTGAGCTGACCAGCATCACCGACGCCGAGCTTGAGCAGGCGCCCCACCTTGATGAAGTGGCGGCGGAGATTCGGGAGTTCATCGGCGACCGGGATCTGGTTGCCCATAACGCTGCGTTCGATCGTGGGTTCATAGAGGTGGCGCTGGGCGCTTTACCCGGTGGATGGTGCGATTCGCTGACGTTTTTGCGCCTGGGTCTGCCGCGGCTGACCAGCTATGCGAGCGGTGACCTGATCGCGGCCTTTGCTCCCGAGCGCCGCGAGCTGATCGAGGGCGCCCATCGCGCGTCGGTTGACACTCAGGCTCTGGCGGTGATCTGGCGCGTGGGGCTGGCGGCCGTCGCGCTGCTGCCGCTGGAGTTGCTGCGTGTGTGCGGCGACCTGATCGCCGACACACCGGAGGCGCGCTGGTTTTTGCTGCTGGCTGACAAAAGGGGGTCAGGCACCGTTTTGTCACAGGGCTTCGACCTGGCGGCACTGCGAAAGCGGCAGTTGAGTGCAGAGAAGCTTCCCGATGAGTTCTATGACGCTTATGAGAAAGAGCTGGCCTTTCCAACAGAAGAGGAAGTTACGGCTGATCTTTCCGCCGATGGCGTGGCTGGAGCGATGTATCCGGCTTTCGAACGCCGCTGGGAGCAGCAGGAGATGGCGCGCCGCATTGCCCGCGCGCAGGGGGCCAGCGAGCATCTGGTAGTCGAGGCGGGCACGGGAGTGGGCAAGTCGCTCGCCTACCTGGTCTGCGCGGCGCGATTAGCACAGGCTAACCAGATCACGGTCGGTGTGGCGACCAAGACCAACGCCCTGACCGACCAGCTGCTCTATCACGAGTTGCCCCGCCTGGCGGCAGCCCTTGCTGGTGACAAAGGGTCAGGTACTTTGTCACATGAACGTGACAAAGTACCTGACCCTTTGTCAGCTGCGGCACCGTCCGCGACACAGGGCGACCTGCGCTATGTTGCGCTCAAAGGCTACGAGCACTATCCCTGTCTGCGCAAGATCGACACGCAGTTGCGCGCTACTCGCCGTGAGCTGCTGGCTGGCGTCAACGTGGCGAACCTGCTGGCCTGGTGCGCGCAGACGCCCTGGGGCGACTTCGATAACTTCAACTTTCCGGTCTTCGGGGCCGCGCGCCGCAGCATCTGCGCGTCGTTAGCGGATTGCACTAAGCGAAAATGCCGTCACTACCGCCACTGCTACGTGCACGGCCCGCGTCGCCGGGCTCGCAGCGCGCACATCGTGGTCACCAACCACTCGCTGCTGTTCCGTGACATGCTGGCTTCTGGCGGCATCCTGCCACCCGTGCGCTACTGGATCATCGACGAGGCTCACAGCGCGGAATCTGAGGCGCGCCGCCAGCTCAGCAGCTCCTGCAGCGAGCGCGAGCTGGAGGGTTTGCGCACTCTTCTGGGTAAGCCGGACGGCTCTGGCGCTCTGGCAGGCTTGCAGAAGCTGACGGTGAAGCTCAAAACGGACAACGCGCAGGCGGCGGTCACACAACTGGACCTGTTTGCGGCGTTGGCCGAGCAACTTACCATTCATGCAAAGGCCTTCTTCACGGATGTGAAGGCTTTGAGTGAGGACGGCCAGCGCGGTGGGAATGGGCGCAAAGCAGTCCCCACGTATGCGACCGAGCTCTGGTTGGGCGCAGAGCTGCGGGCTTCTACGCGTTGGCAGGCTTGCGAGGCCACCGGCGCAAGCCTGGCCCGGATCTTCGGTGAGCTGTCCGCTGCTGGACAGGAGCTGGTCGCGAAGATGACGCACGGCCTTGATGATATCGCCAAAGAAGAGCGCGGCGACGCGCTCCCGGATTTCGTCGGCCTGCTCATGGGCCTGGACGCGCAGGCCCAGGCGCTGGAGCAGATCCTTGACGCGCCCCATCCCGAGCTGGTCTATACAATACACATCAGCCGGGGGAGGGGGCGGGGCCGCGACGGTGGGCGCAAGTTCGCGGAGCTTTCCATTGAGCAGCTGAGCGTGGCCGACCGCCTGGCCGACGAGCTCTATACGCGCTGCAACTCGGTAGTCTATAGCTCGGCGACCCTCAGCGTTGCTGGCAGCTTTGAGCGCTTCACGCGCGGCGTTGGCCTCGACCGGCTCGACCCTGAGCAGTGGTCGACTCTGCAACTGGATTCCAGCTTTGACCTGCCTGCCCAGATGCGCGTCTTTGTGGCGCGCGACCTGCCGCAACCAAGCGAGGTGGCCTGTCGCCCCGCGCTTGCCGAGCTGCTTCTGCAGGTACACCTCAGCCTGGACGGCGGCGTGCTGACCTTGTTCACGAACAATCGCGACCTGACTGAACTGTACCACGCGCTGAGGCCGCAGTTGGAGAGCGCAGGCATCCCGCTCCTGTCACAGAGCGCGGGCTTTTCCCGCCAGGCGATCAGCGATACCTTCCTGCGCGACCCGCATGCGTCTCTGTTCGCGACCAAGTCGTTCTGGGAGGGCTTCGACGCGCCGGGCGATACGCTGCGTTGCGTCATCATTCCCAAGTTGCCGTTCGCGCGCCCCAATGATCCGCTGAGCTGCGCGCGCCGCGCAGCCGAAGGTTCTGCGGCTTGGGGCCGCTACGACCTGCCCGACGCCGTCATCGAGCTCAAGCAGGCCACGGGCCGCCTGATTCGCAGCGCCGCCGACGAGGGTTTCGTGATCTTAGGCGATACGCGCCTGCTCACCAAGGGCTACGGCAAAACGATCCTGGCGTCGCTGCCAGTAGAGCCCGAGCCGCTGACCTGCGCCGAGATCATCGATCAGCTTAAAGCGTAGTGCGCGATGCTGACAAAATTACCCCTGGGGTACTTTTGTCAGTTGCTGCTGGGCGTAGTCGCGCACGAGTCTCCGGGCTTCTTCGGGAAACACCACCTCGATCTGACCGGCGCCCGCGCACACGTGGCGCGCGAACCAGGTCCCTGACCCAGCGGTGTAGGGGACATCGACCTCAAGCGTATTCCCATGGCGCCCTTTGACCTGGGAGCCGGGCCACTCGCGCTCGACGAAGGCCGCGCTGTCCGCGAAGCGCAGGCGAGCCAGCGGAAGCTCCGTGGTCTCAAGCGCATGAGGGATGTTTGATTCTGACAAAGGGTCAGGTACTTTGTCATGCGCGCATGACAAAGTACCTGACCCTTTGTCACTGCCTGTCCCCATTTTGTCACCCAGCGTGGCGCTCTCGATGCGATTCAGGCGGAAGTTCTGCGCGCGGCCGCGCAGGTGGCAGAACGCGGTGACGTACCACTGGTCGCTCTCAGCAAACAGCAGCCAGGGCTCGATGACCCGACAACTCCGGGTCCCATCGCTGCGCCGGTACTCGATCTCCAGGCAGCGCGCCTCAGTGAGAGCCTGGGTGACCGCCTCAAAGATCGCGGGTACCGGACCAGCGGGCGTCACCCGCAGCATCCGTGCCAGTTCGAAGACATCGAGATGGTGCGTATCGTCGGAGGCGACCCGGCTCAGCTTCTCCACCAGTGCGTCCTCAGGGCGATACCCGGCGATCTCGAGTGCCATCACCAGCGCCAGCGCTTGCTCGAAGCTCAGGCGCAGCGGACGATCCAGCGAAGGCAGCTCTCCCGTGACCTCAAGATAGCCATCCTCGTCAAGCTCAAGGGGCAGGAGGTCGCCTCCCCCAAAGGGCGGCATTCCCGCGTATTGCAACAGCTCAAGGTCGTGGCGCAGTATCTGCGGGTCTATCCCCAGGCGCTCGGCCAGCTTGTCGACCGCGATGACGTCGTAGCGCTTCAGGCTGCCCAACAAGGCGAAGAGCGCTTCCAGGTGCTGCACGGAGAGATCTGCCTGTGGCCGGGCCTGTGGCCGGGTCGACGCCTGTGCTTGCGCCTGCGCCTGCGAATGTGAGTTCAGCTCAGGCATGGGTGCCCACCACCTCCTCCAGCGCCAGGCGCAGGGCTGCCTGCTCTCCGTCGCTGTCTCCGGTGAAGCTGAGCCCAAGTTCGAGCGCGTAGCGCACGAGCTGGTCCTGCTGCCCGGATGGGTAGGGGACGGTCCAGAGCAGCGTGCCATCCTCCTGTGGCTCGACGATGCCTTTGCCAAAGGTGATCTCTTCGGCCTCATAAGCGCGCGCGGTCGGTATCAGGAGGTGGGCCTCACGATCCCGTGGCGCGCTGCTCAGGCGAAACGGCAACTGCCGCCACCGCTCGACCGAGAAGTCATCCGGCAGGCAGAACCGGCGCTCGCTTTCTTGCAGGTTCTCGATACGCGCAACAGCGAAGATACGGATGTCATCGCGCAGGTAGTCATGACCGGCCAAAAACCACTGCCCACTCAGCAGGAACAGGCCGTAAGGCGCGACCTCCCGCGTGGTTAACACACCTTGCTTGTTGCGATAGCGAAGCATCAGGCAGTGGCGCTCCAGCTGGGCGTGCAGGATCAGCTCGGTCAAGTCGGAGGCGGCAGAAGAGCCGCCGCCGCTGCTGCTGCCGCCGCTGAGATCCAGGTTCGAACGCGCGGCGACCGTTCCGTCGAGCAAAGCGCCTTCCTCGTCAAGCAGGCGGCTCAGCTTGACCAGCGCCAGGCGCAGGGCGACCGGCATGGGGAAGAGCGGGTCTTCGGCTAAAGCGACCGCGGCAAGCGCCGCCGCCGCGCGCTCCGCTGCGTTCAGGCCAGGGTCAGCCGTATAGTTCTGTTGGCGGGCAAAGGTATAGTTGCCTTCCGGGTCAGCGGTGATGGACAGGCCAGCTGCCTCCAGTTGGCTGCGGTCACGGTTGAGCATACGCAGAAAGGCGCTGGTGCTCTGTGGCGTCTCAAGGAGGTTGTCGTAGACCTCTGCTTTGATGGTTGCGCCAGAGATGGGGCGATCAGGATGCGCCGCCATAAACAGCGCAAGGTCGATCATGCGCTCAAGCGAGGCTCGTTGTTGTCGGTTGCTTGGCATATTCGGTCGCTCACCTCCTGGCTTTATATAATAACTTCATGCGAATCTCTCTGCCACTCACACTCAAGAGGCTTATCGGCTCTGTGGCCGCTCACCTTACCCGTCGCCGTGTTATTATCGCGACGTCCATCGTCGCGGGACTCTGTATCCTTGTGGTCGCGATAGTCCTCGGCTCCCAGCTCTATCGTAACAGCCCAGGTCAGCGTATCACTCGGGCGATGACTTCCATCAGCCAGACCGACGCCCAGATCGCCGTGGTCGATGACGCGATTTCCGCTCAGCTTTCCACTGAGACGACGGCCCAGGTCGCGCTGGCGCGCCGGGCGATACCAGTGGCACAGCGCACCTTAAATGATGCGCGCGCTCAGCTCGACGCGCTCCCGGATTCAGCTGCCCGCAAACCTGCGACAGCGACGCGCCTGGCCAGGATTCACCGCTGCCTTGACGCGCGCCTGGTGTTGCTTGCGGCTGCGCCCCCGCTGCTGGATGAGACTTCCCAGGCGGCCACAGCGCTCGCCTGTAGCGCCCCGGCCTGGCAGAACCTGCAGGATGCTGCCGCATTGACTACCGCAGCAGAACAGGAGTTCGCGCGCCAGACCCAGGACGCGATGGTCTCCAGCCACGAGTCGAGCACCCAGGCTGCCGATGCGTATGCGCAGGCGCAGGATCAGTTCAATGCGGCCGCCCAGGCTTACCCGGCGACGGATTTCAAGGACTACATCGCCTACACGCAGCAACGTATTCTGATGACGCAGAGTGCGCTTTTGGGTTGTGAGGACTGGATCAACGGCCATTATCAGGACGCAAACACCGACGTGACCGCCTATAACGGGTTTGCCCAGGCGGCTGCCCGCATCGCGGGCGCCGGTCTCCAGCTGCCCTCTGACCTGGTGGCCAGCACCTATCAGACGCAGACGAAAACAGCTCAGTTGACCTATGACAACGCTCGTGCGGAGGTTCTGCGAGCAGACGCTGCGCTGCGGTAATATAAGAGGCAAGGTTTCAGTGATAAGACAAGGGGACCCCGTATGGGCATGACGAAACAGTATGTTGAGCAGCTTTCTGAGTCTATCGGACCTCGGCCGGTCGCTTCCGATACCGAACGTGACGGCGCCGAGTGGATACGGACCCAGTTCGTTGAGCATGGGTTGAATACGACCGTCCAGAACTTCGATACGATCAGGAGCCTTTCCGGGGCCTATCTTCTTTACGCGCTGGTGCCAATCATCGCTGTCGTGCTTATGGGCGTGACCCATAAGTGGGCCGCGCTCTCCTGGCTGCTCTGGGTGGTACTATTGGCGATCGCGATACTGGCGTGGTTGGATTTCTCTGGGCGCGGGTCACTGTCGAAGGCGTTTCCCAAGGGCCCGAGCCAAAATGTCATCGGGCGTTATGCCCCGATAGCGCGCCCAGGCGAAGAGCTCACCAAGATCGTCCTGGTCGCTCACTATGATACGGATCGATCAAGCCCCCTGACATCTGAGGGGCTTGCGGTTGTGGGCAGGCTGATCAAAAAGATCGCCCATGCGATCATCATGTTGCTCCCGGTTCTGGCACTGATCATGACGCTGCCCTTGATAAAACCGCTCGCGAAGCATCTTAAGTTCCTGACTAAACTCTATCCTTGGAACTGGTATGTTCTTTTGATTTTGAGCATCCCGGTGCTCCTCATGCTTCTCGACCTGCTGATCGCGCAGATCATGCGGCGTTATTCTTCGGGCGCCAACAACAACGCGTCCGGTGTTGCGGCGCTGCTTTCCATATGCGAGGATTTGGCAGAGACGATCAACCCAGTTTCTCCGGCGGCGGCTGCCTCTGAGAGCACCAGCAAATTCGGGACGGGCACCCTGGGTATTGTTTCGCCTACCTCAAGCTCGCATCAGCCGGTTACCCAGCCGGTCGATTTTTCGGGCAGCGGCTCGGATTTTGATACGACCTTCGATTTTGGAGTGAGGAAAAGTTCGAGCTCTGACAGCGGCGGGAGCAGCGGGAGCAGCGGGAGTGGATCAAGCAGCCCAAGCAGCTCGAGCGGCATTCCCAGCGGGTATGAGCAGGGAGCCTATGGGCGCTATGAGGACTATGATGCACACGATACCTTCGTGGATACCGGCGCTGCGCCGCCGGTCACTTCGGCGGACTTCGATTTCGGCACTGATGAAGAAGACGATGGATCCTCTGGCGGCCCTGCCGACAACCTCGGCAGCGGCGTGCTGGGAGCTGACGTCATCGGGGGCGCCCTGCCGACTGACAGCCAGTTCACGGACAGTTTTGGAGCGGTCAGTCCAGCCAGGGAGCCAGCCCCAAACGATGAGGTCAGCGAGGATGCCTTTGCGGCTTTTGCGGCCGGGGTCGGCTCTGGAACGATTACCCGGAGTAGCGAAAAAAAGAAGGGCGGGTTGTTCGGGAAGCGTAAAAAGCAGATAGATACCCAGGCGGGAAACTTCGGCGATTCGAATCAGCCTTCTGATTGGTTAGGCGTCGATACGGGCTATGACGCGCGCGAAGAAGGGCGCAAGATCGGGTCCTGGGATAATTTCCCTGATGATAACGATGACTTCGATGATGGCCTTTCCTGGAAGGGCGGCGCTGCAGAAGGAGACCTGATCGAGGATGACGGCTATGCGGCTACTCAGGCTGCGCGTATCCGTCGCAAGTACTCAGAGACGCTGTCGACGTCGGCGGGTTTTGGCAACAAGGAACTCTGGTTCGTCGCGACCAGCGCACATTACGTGCACTCGTGCGGTATGCGCACGTTTTTGGAGGACTACCATGAGGATCTGCGCGGCGCGCTGGTCATCAACCTGGTTGCCTTGGGCGCAGGAGAGTTGTATTGGTCGGTCAACGAGCAAGCAGGTAAGGTCTACAAGAGCTCGGCGCGCCTGACCGCGCTGACACGTCGGGTCGCGCGCGAGAAGGATCTGCATGCAAAACCTTACAAGAAAGGCGCCCTGCGCACTGAGGCGGGCTGGGCGTTGGCTGATGGTCGCAAGGCAATGTCGCTCATCCGGCTGTCGTCTGAGGGCATTCCGTGCGCTGAAGCCAGTACCCAGGATGTCGTCAGCCGGCTACAGGTCGAGAAGATCGATGAGGCCGTTGAGCTAGTGATTTCTTTGATACAGAACCTCTAGATGTTGCAAGTGAGATGGGTATGTTAGACTTATTTGAGATGCATTTCGCAGGGAGCGAGGTGCCGTAAGTAGTGGAGATGGCTTTTTTAAAGCCCAATGCAAGCAGAAAAAAATTGGTACGAGGCTAAGGAGGTGATGCACGATGGCAGTTGAGGCATACTGTGTAAAGTGCAAAGCGAAGAAGGAAATGAAGAACGCACAGGAAGTATCCATGAAAAATGGTCGTCCTGCGATGAAAGGCGAGTGCCCGGATTGCGGCACTGGTATGTACAAGATCCTCCCTACTAAGAAGTAGTGCTCTGCACTGATACGTGTGCGAAAGGAGCTTGGGGCTTGCCCAAGCTCCTTTTTCTTTGTGACGGAGTGCCTCTTTCTGTTTGGGATATCTCGATTCTTTCGTGACAAAGGGTCAGGTACTTTGTCATATGACAAAAGTACCCCAGGAGTAGTTTTGTCAGTACAATAGAGTGCAGTATGAACGAGCAACTTCCTGAAATAGAACAACTGGGCCTGCAAGCGGCGGATTGCCAACTCTGCACGCTGGCGGCGCGGCGTACCCAAGTCGTCTGGGGCGACGGCCCGGCGACGGCACGGGTCGTGTTCGTCGGCGAAGCTCCTGGGCGTAAGGAGGACGAAGGCGGCCGCCCGTTCATCGGCGCGGCGGGCCATCTGCTTGACGAGCTGCTGGAGGCCGCGCACATCACACGGGCGGATGTCTATATCACAAACATCGTAAAGTGCCGCCCGCCCGGAAATCGCGACCCGCTTGATGAGGAGATCGTCGCGTGCCGCGCTTACCTGAACCGCCAGCTCCAGCTGCTGCATCCCAAGGTCATCGTGACATTGGGGAGGTTTGCCACTCATCTGATCCTGCAGACGACCGAGGGCATCTCGCGCCTGCAGGGGCGCGTGTTCGAGCGCCACGGCTACAAGGTGCTGCCGCTGTATCATCCGGCTGCGGCCATCTATGACCTGATGAAGAAGGAGCCGCTTTTTGCGGCGGCCCCGATCCTGGACGAGCTGGTCAACGGCGCAGAGAGTGCGAGCGATACCCGATCCCCTGTTCCAACTCAGCAAGAGACAACGGCGCCAGCAGGCGTAGGGCGCGACGCCCCCGGCGTACCGCCTGCTCCAGCAGAGCCGCCCCAGCCGCAGTTCACTCAGGAGACTCTGGATATCTGGAATGCCTGAGTCCGTCCGTACGAACTTCGTGCTGCGCAGTGACAGCACGGCCGCGACTGCCCAGATCGGGCGGGTGCTGGGAGCACTGCTGGCGCCCGGCGACGTGCTGCTTTTGACCGGCGACCTTGGCGCAGGCAAGACGCACCTGACGCAGGGGATCGCGGCGGGCCTGGGGATCACTGACGCAGTGACCAGCCCAACCTTCAACCTCGAGCTGGCCTACGAGAGCGGCCGGCTCCCGCTCTACCACTTTGACTTGTACCGGCTGGAGGATGAGGACCAGCTGGAGCAGCTCGACTTCTTCGGGACCATTGAGGCAGGAGGCGCTACGGTCGTCGAGTGGGGGGATCGCTTTGCAGCGGTCGAGCGCCTGGCCACCGTGGTCATCGAGATAGCGCTGCTGTCCGGTGAGAGCGAGGATGCGCGCGAGCTGCGGTTGCGGGCACTGGATGAGCGCGGCGATGAGCTGCTGACGGGATTGCGCGCTCGCCTCGTGATGGAGAGGGCGCGGGACTATGTCGCTGACTGACAGGACTGACAAAACTACCCCAGGGGTAATTCTGTCAGCTTCAGAGGGCGCGCGCTATCTGCTGACTTGTGACACTTCGACCTCGACGGTCGAGGTTGGCTTACTGAGCTTTGCCGCCGATGGGAGCGGGCTGGTTCCTGTTGCCCAGCGCAGCATTAACGCGCCCCGCGAGGCTAACCAGCTTCTGCTGCCCACGATCGATGCGCTGCTGCAGGAACAAAGCGTAGAGCGCGGTCAGCTGGCGGCGATGGTCGTGGGCCGCGGCCCCGGCTCGTTTACGGGTGTGCGCATCGGGGTCGCTACGGCCAAGGGCCTGGCGCAAGGTCTGGGAATCCCGCTTTTCGGAGTGAGCACGACAGATGCGCTTGCCTGGGCAATAGCGCGAGATACTCCCGTTATCCCAAGCGCACCCGTCATCCCGGGCTTGACCCGGGATCTCTGCAACCGGGATTACGGTTCGGAGACCGCAATGACAAAGGCGCACCTTGCCGTTGTACTCGACGCCATGCGCAAGGAGGTCTATCCGGCGCTGTTCGAGCTGAGTGACGGAGAGGTGGCGCGCCGCCAGCGCCCGGATTATGTGGCGACACCGGAGGCGGCTGCCGCGAGCTTTATCGAGCAGATGCGTGATTACAGCGGCCAGCCCCTACTCCTGGCAGGCGACGGGCTTGCCAAATATGAGCCGGTCTTCCAGGAAGCCGCGCAGGCGGCGGGCCTGGAGCTGGTCATCGTGGCGACGCCGCCGCTTGGCTTTGGGCTGGCAGACGCCTGGCTTGCCACCGGCTCTGCGCGCGACACGGGCGACGTCGGAGCAGTCCTGCCAATCTATACCCGTTACTCTGACGCCGAGGAATCCGAGGCGATCCACCAGCAGCGCACGCTTGAGGCGCCCTCAGATGACGCGGCCTCTGTGCCCGCGCAAAGCATCCGTCCCCTGCTGCCGCTTGACATCCCAGCGATGGCTCAGCTGGAGGCTGACTATGCCGGTGGGCTCTGGACGGAGGGGCTCATCGCTTCCGAGTTCAACGCTCCGGGACGACTTCTCTTCGGCGCGTTTGCGCGTGAGGATGATGACAAGGGGTCAGGTACTTTGTCATATCAGCATGACAAAGTACCTGACCCCTTGTCATCGGAGCGCCGCCTGGTCGCCTACGCGATGTGCGCGATCCTGGCTGGTGAGCTCCACGTGTTTGACGTAGTCACCCATCCCGGCTATCGTCGCCAGGGACTGGCGACCCGCCTGCTTCAGGCCTGCTTCGATGCAGCGCGCGCCCAAGCAGCAGGTGCGGCGACGCTCGAAGTGCGTCGTGGCAATGACGAGGCGCGCCATCTCTATGAGCATCTGGGTTTTACGCGAGTCGGGACACGGATCAGGTATTATCCGGGCGGCGAAGACGCGCTCATCTATAGCCGGGAGCTGCTCTCGGTGCGCCAGATCGAACAGCTTTGGGGGCCGCAGCGCCTCCTGCGGGTGCTGGCCATCGAGACGTCCTGCGATGAGACTGCCGCAGCGGTGCTGGAGGGCGAGCATCTGGTCAGCAATATCGTGGCTTCTCAGATACCCTTCCACGCGCGCTTCGGCGGCGTGGTCCCCGAGATCGCCTCACGCAAGCATACCGAGGCTATCGTCGCGACGGTGAGCGAAGCATTGGAGCAAGCTGGCAGTGACAAAGCTGACAAAGGGTCAGGTACTTTGTCATGCGGACATGACAAAGTACCTGACCCTTTGTCAGCTTCGCTCCCTTTCTCCGCGCTTGACGCGCTGGCGGTGACCGATCGCCCCGGGCTCATCGGGGCGCTCATCGTCGGCCTGGCCTATGCCAAGGGGCTCTCCTGGGCGACAAGTCTGCCGCTATACGGCATCAATCATCTGGAAGGCCACCTCTATGCGACGGTCGGCGAAGGCGACGCGCTCCACTATCCGTTGGTGGCGCTCGTGGTCAGCGGCGGGCATACGATGCTGGTAGCCGCAGACGCTCCTGGCGCCTATCAGGTGCTGGGCAGCACACTTGACGACGCAACGGGAGAGGCTTTCGACAAGGTAGCTAAGGCCCTTGGCCTGCCCTATCCGGGTGGGCCGCAGATCTCGCGCCTGGCAGCAGAGGGCAACCCAAAGGCGATCGATTTCCCGCGCGCGCTGCTGCACAGCGGCGACTATTCGTTCTCGCTCTCTGGCCTGAAGACGGCGGTCATCACCTACATCGCGCGTGAGCGGGAAGCAGGCCGCGAACTAAACCTGCCTGACCTTGCGGCGAGCTTTCAGCAGGCGATCATTGACGTGCAAGTGGCCAAAGCTGCCCGCGCGGTCGAAGAGAGCGGCGCGCGCGCCTTCTATCTGGCAGGGGGAGTGGCCGCGAATACAGCGCTGCGCGAGGCCCTGACCACAGAGATGGAAGCGCGTGACGTTGAGGTACACGTGCCGCCGCTTGAGCTCTGCGGCGATAACGCCGCCATGATTGGGCGCGTGCTCATTGCGCACGCCGAGCAGGCCGGTGGCCTTACCACGCTGCCGCAGCTCGGCCTGGACGCAGAGGCCTCCGCTCACAGTGATCTATAAAGGAGTGACTATGAACAAAGAAGGACGAACCACCAGACGCACATATCGAGTGTACGTAGAAGACTTACGGAACAGTGAAGCGCATCTGGAAAGAGGCTGGGGACTTTTCTTAGATAAGTTTGTCTCATGGGTCATGCTCTGTCTCCTGGTGTCCGGAGGCGGCATTTTACTATTCGTGCAGTTTGCTCCTGCGCGGACGAACTGGACGGTGGGCACAGAAGTGCTGCTTACGGTTCTCGCAGCTATATTTACAGCCTTTTTGATAAGCCTGATAATTGACACCAGCGGATGGATTCGGTTGCTTCGGTCAGAGGATGCAGAGTCCCTGTTCTCTATTTTTTCGGCACCCGATAATGATCAGGAAAATACGGCGCGGGTTATTAAGTTTTTACGATCGCTCAAGGTGGCGTCACTTAAAAATCTTAGGAAGAACGTAACCCTTGCGCTTGCGCAAAAATCCCTGCACAGCCAAAAGATTTTCAACAGCGAACTTATTACCGCCTGCCTTCGTGATGTCGATAAAAAGGTTCTTGGCGCGCATGTAGAAGAGAATGATTCGTTCTATACCTGTACCTATAATTCAACAGGAGATAAAAGGGGGGCGTGGACTCTCGATGTTCTTACGACGACAACGTATCAAAATGACACCAATGAGTCGCAACCTATACGTGTGAACGCCGCTATAAAGTCGCACCGGTTTCCCGCTAATCCTTCTTGGGCCTCTTGTCTTGTCGAGTTAGAGCATCAGATTGACCGGCGAGATGGCTTTGTTGAGCTCCTGGAGCACAAAGTTGAAATTCCCTGTACGAAAGACAAAGTGTATCGTGAATGGACGATAAAACGAGAAAATCGCTTAGAAGAGCATCTGGAGCCGGAAGATAACCTGGAAGTGAAGGCAGATCCGGATACAGGGGAGAAAATCGTTTTGCTCAAGGCGGGAAAAAGCGCTAAGTTCAGGACAAAGTACCAGTATGAGATCTTGGAGGGGGAGCCGTTTGCGCTGAGTTGGCAAAATCCTCGAAAAAAGGTTACGTTTACGCTCGCGTTCAATTATGATAAAGCGCTCTTTACTATCTGGAGTCAGCTAACACTTCATGGATGTACTTCATGTACTCAGGAGGTCAGCGGCCAGTGTAAAACGTGTCGGTGTTCAGATGAAGGGCACAAATATCCGGTAATTAATGGCAACGAGATCCGAATCCAGAACTGGGCTGGAAGTGACACAAGGATCAGTGGGGAATGGGGCCGCGAGGTTAATAAGAACGAGGAGGCAGTTGCACAATAATGGACGAGTGAGGCACCGCAAAAGCCTCTCTTTACCAATTGTGTTAAAATAAAATACAGTTTTGTAAAAGATATGCAGTGACTTTTTTGGTGCTTTACTAAGGAAAGAATCATTATAGTAGGAGAAGAAGGAGGCTTCATGGTGGGTTCTACGAAAAGTATAAAAAGCGCATTGAGAAAAGGTGATGAGTATATCGGTTGATATTAGTCATTTAGATGAAGTATGTAACGTATGCTGACCTGAGCCTTCGGGAGATTTCCGAAGGCTCAGATTTTTTTGCCGCAAGTGGTGAAACCAAGGGCCGCAATTCATACGCTATAATGGTGAAACGCGCGAAAGCAGCGCGTTCTCTGCGGGTGTAGTTCAATGGTAGAGCGTCAGCTTCCCAAGCTGAAAGTTGCGGGTTCGAGTCCCGTCACCCGCTCCATAGCGAGTGTCCTTAAAGTACCTGAGCGGTCTTTCCCAACAAATAGAGCATCATGCAGCTAAGGGAGTGTAGCTGATCGCTACGCCTTTCCTTATCGTCTGCTCAACTGGTTTCACGTTGTTCTCAGACCTTTGACTTAGGGGTATCATGCCTACGCAGTTGTAGTAGATGTCGATCTGCTGGGTAATGCGTCCGTCTTTGCGAGTTGCTTGGTGGATGTGTATCTCATCAATGAACTCACGCACGAGGGCAAGCGTCAACTTCCTGATCTGCGAATGCTTGCGGATGATCTTGACGAACTCATCAACTGAGGCGGTCTTGGTTTGGTGGCTCTCGATCTCTCGGTTAATCTCATCCAGCTTTGCTTCAACCTCAACTTGCTCCGCCTCGTAGTCACTGGCAAGTTTGGCATAGCGCTCGTCGCCCAGAGCGCCCAGCGCCCTGTCTTCGTAGATTCGCTTGAACAGGGCGTCCAGTTCCGTTACACGCCGCCTGAGCGCCCCAGAGCGCTGCTTCCGAACTGTCTGTGTCTGTTCGCTATCCTGGACTACAAGATCGTGAAGTCTCTGAGCAAAGTCACGTTCATCAATCATCGCATCGCGAGTGATACGACGGATGTCTTGCAGGACTACCTTTTCAAGGAAGTCTGCCCTTACGCTATGCGTTGACGAACAGGTACGCCGGGTATTGTTATTGTTCGGACAAAGGTAGTAGGTGTTATCGGGATTTTCCTGTTTGGCTTGGAAGCGGAGTGTGGCGCCGCAGTCCGCGCAGCGCAGCATTCCCGAAAAGATGTTGCGCTTGTTGGTGGGCTTGCGCTGGCGTCTGTTTGCTCGCATCTTCTGGACACGTTCCCAGTCCTCACGGCTTATGATCGGCTCATGAACATCCTCAAAGATCACAAGGTCTTTGGGGTCTGACTTGCGTCGTGCCTTGTGTTTGTAGGACTTGGAGTAGGTCTTGAAGTTGACCAGGTCGCCGCAATACTCGCGTGTGCTCAAGATTTTGACAACAGTGGAGTGTATCCAGTTGCAGTCTCCGTCTTTAGTGGGGCGGTTGGGGCGACGGATGCCTTTGGACGCCCAGTAGTTCAGCGGGGTCAGTACTCCGTCAAAACACAAAGCATCGGCTATCTGGTTTGTTCCCACTCCTGCAAGCGTCATATCAAAGATTCGGCGTACAACGCTGGCGGCCTCATAGTCGATGATCCAGTGTTTCTTATTGTCGGGGTCAACCATATAGCCGTAGGGCGGAAAACCCAGTGGTTCGCCTGACATGCCTCGCACCTTAAACGATGCTCTGATTTTGAGACTGCTGTCTTTGGCGTACCACTCGTTGAGCAGGTTGCGAAACGGAACAAAGTCATTGTCTCCATTATCGCTGTCCACGTTGTCGTTTACTGCGACGAAACGGACATCGTATTCGGGGAAGAACGAGTCGGTGTAATAACCAACTTTGAGATAATCGCGCCCTAAGCGAGACATGTCTTTGACGATAACGGTGCTGAGTTTTCTCTCAACGATGTCTTGTTCCATCCGGAGAAATCCTGGTCTATTAAAGGTCGTTCCTGAGATGCCATCGTCGATATACTCGGCAGTTCTTGAAAACCCTAAGTCTGTGGCCACTTTCCTCAGTAGCTTACGCTGGTTGGTGATGCTGTTGCTTTCGCCTTGAAGCTCATCATCGTGAGAGAGCCTCATATAGAGCGCTGCTGTATTCTGATTCTTGCTCATTGCAACCCTCCTTCCCTGCATAGTGGCCACATGGTGTTTGCATATCTGAAAGTAGCATCATTGATTGCTGCTTTCAATTGTGCGAATTACTTTCTTTTCGATAAGCGCCTCCATTTTCTGACCTGCATCGTGACTCCCTGCTACCAGGAAATATGAGTTCACGATGTAGATGTATTTCTCGACGGATAGTTCAGCATTGTTTTCTAGCTTGTAGTCGGTATTGACCATTTACTCACACCTCCTCTGGTATGTAGCGCGGACGGCAGATACGCGAACAGAGGAGTGCTAATACATCGGTAGTGATTAGTAGAAGCAAGCGTTCCGAGCTGCCGTCCGGCTTTGTTGCTTCGATAATTGGCGCGGAGCATAAATGCTCTGTGCCGTAATGCCCTTATTTGTCCACGACACCCCAGGGCTTCAGGAATCAACAGGCGGCCTAGTGCTTATAGGCTCCACGGGGCTCTAACCCCTCAGCTCTTGCTGAGACACCCCGGCTGCGTGCGACGGATCACTGGCTAAGGCCAGCTTCAACGCTCCGGCTACCGGTCGGTGTGAGTATCATTGTGCCTGCCACTGGTCTTCGCCTACCGGGTGCAACCCGGATTATGAGGTGGGTGATGTTGTCGCTCAACTGACCGAAGAGAAAACCTCAGTCAGCGTCATCGCGCAGCCACCTTACACGGCTCGAAGCCTTACGGCTCCTGGACAGGAACGTACCTGATGAATGGGTATTCTGTTGTCAAAGTTCGCGCGGGAGAAAATGCTCCCCACTATATACCTCACTTAGAGGGGGTAATGGACCGTCTGTTTTTCGAAAGGATACAGAACCGTCACTTTTCTTCTAAGCGCTGGGGGAGAAAGTGTTCCCTACTTACTTCCAGACTCAGAGGGTGTTTTTTTAACCCTGTTTCTCAAAGTGATACCGGGCTGTCACTTTTCCCAAAGCGCTTGCAGGGGAGTTGTCCTTCTTTGTATTGGAAACTTAGGGGAGTTTTTACTAACCCTGTTTTAGAAACCTCCATAACTTTTTTCAAGGCATCCGTCCGGAAGAGAAAGTGCTTCCACTGTATTGGACACTTAGAAGGGTGTTTCATTAGTCTGATTCTCAAAGTTCACCAAACGATCACTTTTCACAAAGTAGCCGGGAAGACTGCTCCTTACTGTATTGGACAGTTAGCAAGGGTATCAGGGGGTCTGTTTTGGAAATCTCTATAATTCCTTTCAAAATGCTCAAAGTGCCGAGAAGGAACGTGCCTCCTACTTACTTCCAGACTCAGAGGGGGTTTCGCTATCCCTGTTTTGGAAATCTCCATAACTATTTTCTGATACGCCGTATCACCTAACGTTGAAAATCGTTATCAGAACTCCTCGGATGGGTGCCAGTTTTGTTGCTCCGGTTGCTTCTACTTGGCGACGGTTGCAGCTTCTTTTCTTCGTCACGCTCGATACGATCAATGCGTTCAGGCAACGTGTGTGAACGCAACCTGATACGCTCACACTGAGCCAGCTCTTTTCTGAGCTTTCGCAATCGTGCGTTGATCTCTTGATACTGGGGATTGCCTTTTGTGGTGTAGGAGTTTCCGGGTCCAGCTTCGGCGCGGATTTTAGCTCTGAGCTTAGTGCGCTCTTGAACCAGACCAGCGATGCCGGATTCACATTCCATCTTGAACGCTTGGAGCTCCTTGGCGGTCTCAATGTTCTCGCGCCCGAGCAGTCGCGTGTCGTCGATGTAGGCATCAAGCTTACGAATGTCCTCGCGCAACAACCAGTGCATCCGGGCGTTGGTTGACGGATTACCACGCTGCTGGTAGTAACCCAACAGATAGAGGTAGTGGCGATGCAGCGCCACAATTGAACCACGAGCAAAAGCTGGTAGTTTCTTGGGCGGCACGAAGTCGGGATGGCGCTGTGTCGGGACTGGCAATATCTGACGGCGATGAGCGCCCTCGCGTATTTGGGTGCGGATACCTTCTGGCGTGTAGACATCACCGAAATTTCTACCCAGACGAAAGAAGCGTTCTTTGTCTGGTGGCCTGACCGAGATGTCAGCGCCGATTTTGTACTCGTAACCCATTGCATCCAGATTCTCAAAGAACTGTCGCTCGGTTCTTGCGCGTGAGATGCACTCGTCAATGTCGGACTTGATAACCGATCTCCAGGTGGGCTTACCGTCATGGTCTGCTTGCCGCTCAGCGTGGTGTTTTGACTTACCGCTCTGCGGGTTTTCAATGACTGATAGTCCGTACTCTCGACAAAGCACATCTGAGGTATCGCGCAGCGCATAGTAATCGGCCTTGGTGTTCCTGAACTTGAAGCCGTCAATAAAGGAAACAGAATTAATCAGCAGGTGGTTATGGATGTGTTCCTTGTCCAGATGAGTAGCTACGATAACCTGATAGCGATCACCCCAGAGTTGCTGGGCCAGTTTTACGCCGATCTCATGAGCGACCTCTGGGGTCACTTCACCGAGTGCAAAGGACTGATAACCATGAAAAGCGATGATACCATTCTCTTTGTTGAACCGCTCTTTGGCGCGCAGCATCTGATTGCGCGCATCGGTCGCTGTGCAGTTAACGCCGGAAACAAAGCAACGTCCTGCCTGCTCGCCTTCGTCGGCAACGGTCTTGTTTGCAGCCATCGCGTAGTCGATGACATCCTTAAGCCCCTGCCGAGCGCTCTCATCCATACCAGACCTCTCAAAGGATTTCGGCTGGATCGTCTTCCCAGGATTTTCGACATAGACAACTACCTGCCCCAGCCATCCCCGTATCGGCCATATCTTTGTGACTGCCATTACTGCGCCTTTCTCGGTAGCTCTACCGCTGTCATAATGCCCGCGATAGCTTCATCTAACTTGGTGACATTGCGCCAGTAGCCAGACACATCAACCATGCCTGTAGCGTTTGCTTGATGCGCGATTTGGTTGAGGTTGTTGCCGATAGCGTGAAGCTCGCGCGTCATCGCGTAGTAATCGACTGGCGGCTTATCTGTCGGGACAACGCCGCTGATGAGATGACGCATGTAGGACTGCTGCGTCAGGCCAGCACGGTTAAGCAGGGCACATAGCTTCTCCAATTCAGCATCGTTGAGATACACAGACACACGGTTATTGCGTTGTCGCATATTTCTACCTTCTTTTGTTGTTGGGGTGGGTTTCAGGGAGAATCCCTGAGAGGGGAATCTGGCATGTGAGTGCGCAGATTCCGTGCTTGCTAACTATCGACATGGCTGTATCTAAGTTGAATGCGTGGATCGTAACGATGCCTACGCAGAACGACGAGAGACGACTTTTCTTAATTTGCGACTTGCATATCTCATAACATGCCTCTATACTTTTACATATTGATAAACGTCGATATGAGGAGTATTCAATAATGAACACCAGCCAAACAGCGCAACTATTCAAGGCTCTTTCAGATGAGAACAGGTTGCGTGTACTTTCGATAATCGCTAAAGA
>Ga0123354_10001582_pt1 | contig 28034 bp, 26 predicted proteins | sample TergutLab28metaG_2_FD_97872 | JGI IMG/M metagenome (GOLD analysis project Ga0123354, IMG submission 97872) | Labiotermes labralis P4 segment gut microbial communities from Petit-Saut dam, French Guiana - Lab288 P4 | ecosystem: Host-associated > Arthropoda: Insects > Digestive system > Gut ... | reverse complement strand
CACAAAAAAAGCAATCACAAATAAATGTAATTGCCTATTATATTGAGTATTAATTATCTTATTATTTAGCTTGTAAGGCAGATGCTCTGAACCAGCTGAGCTAAACGCCCGTTAAAAAAGTGATGCAAAAGTAATACTTATTTTTGAATGTGCAAAATATTACTTGAGAAAGTTTTTTCTTTTTTTCACCGGAAAATATTACATTTGTCTGCGTTTTCAACTATTTTTTGGAAAGCGAATTGAAAGATACTAATAATTAAAGAATAAGTTTATGGAAAAGTATTTTATAACGATTGGAAGGCAATTGGGAAGCGGAGGAAAACGTATTGGCGCACAACTTACGCATCGCTTGAATATTCCTTGCTATGATAGGGAACTGATACAGTTAGCTTCACGGGGAAGCGGCTTGGGTAAAGAATTTTTTGAAGAGTTTGATGAAAAAAGCAGTTACAGCGCTTGGGGTAAATATTTGGGATTTCACTCCGGTTTTATGGGATATGATGAAGTGAACTACTTGTGTAATGAAACGTTATTTAAAATACAAAGTGATGTTATCCGGAATTTGGCGGAAAAAGGATCTTGTGTTTTTATAGGTCGATGCGCCGATTATATTTTACGTAATTTCCCGAGTTGTCTAAAAGTGTTTGTCAGCGCCGATAAAAAAGACCGCATTCGACAAGTCATGACCGATGAAAAATTGACGGAAAAAGAAGCCCAAGTACGTATTGAACGGTGTGATAAACAACGTTCGTCCTATTATAATTTTTATAGTAATAAAGTCTGGGGAATGGCGTCTTCTTATGATTTGTGCTTCAATTCTACTTTTATTAGTATCGAAGAAATTGCCGATTATATCGTCGGACAAGTAAACTCTAAATTCTTAAAAATCGATTAACATGCCTCCCCGTTACTTCTTCTTTTTATTTATCTTTATTGTTTTTACTTTTATAAACTGGCATGTTCTTCATCGAAGCAGACAAGCGTTGCCTCAGTCGAAAACCTTTCGAGTTGTTTTTTATATCGTTTATTTTTTCCTTTATTCCGCATTTACCATTGCGATGCTTGGAAGAAATTTTTTCCCGTTGGCAATTCAGAAAATCCTGTATCTCCCGGGTACAATCTGGATGGGTTTCGTATTGTACTTATCCGGATTCTTTTTATTTACGGATTCTTTTTATTCAATTATTCGTATTTTTAACCGTCGCTTACCGTCAATTACTAAACGTTATCGCAAAATTCAGGTTTATTCCGGGTACTTTTTAATTTCAGGTCTCATTGTTTACGGATATTATCAATTCAGACATCCTCAAATAGTCGAGCAGAAAATCGAAATAGCTAAAAAAGCCGGCGAATATAAATACCTGAAAATAGTAGGTATCAGCGATTTGCATCTGGGAGTCGTAAATGATAAGAAACGCATGGAACAATGTGTCCGGTTAATCAATGCGCAACATCCCGATTTGATTATTATTGCCGGCGATTTGGTGGATAACAATGCTTTGCCTTTGGAAAAGGAGGGCGTGTGGGAAACGATAAATAAACTGCAAGCGCCTCTCGGTACGTATTTTTGCTTGGGTAATCATGAATATTTAAGTGGTATTGACGCAAGTATGCAGTTTTTACGTAAGACCGACATGCATATTTTAATTGATAGTTCGGTGGTGATCAATAACAGTATTCAAATAATCGGCAGGGATGATATGCATGGAATGAGAAATTATCCACGGAAATCCTTAAATGAATTGGTAAAAAATACAAATCCGGATTTACCGCTGATTCTTCTTGATCATGAACCTTTTCATTTGAGTGAAGCGGAAGAGAATGGAATTGATTTGCAATTTTCAGGGCATACGCACCATGGACAAATTTTCCCCGGCAATCTGATAACGGATAAAGTGTATGAACTTGCCTACGGATACAGGCAAAAAGGCAATACACATTATTTTGTCTCTTCCGGATGGGGACTGTGGGGGCCTCCGCTCCGAATCGGCACTCATTCCGAAGTAGTTGTTTTCAATATTGAATTTAAATGATTACCTTTGCACCCCTAAATTATAAATAGTAAATCGCTTAATATATGATAACAATAGACCAACTGCGAGAAGCATTGGAGCGCGAGCAGGCGCTGAGGGGGTATCTTTGACATTGATGCCAAGACAATTCAGTTAGAAGAAGAGGAGCTTCGCACACAAGCGCCCGATTTTTGGGAAGACCCGAAGCGAGCCGAAGAACAAATGCGGAAAGTCGGAGAAATTAAGTCTTGGATTGTTGCGTATAATGAAGTCAATTCGGCTACCGGAGAATTACAATTAGCTTTTGATTTTCAAAAAGAAGGTGTTACTACCGAAAAAGAGTTGGACGAAGCATACCGTCACGCAGTCGTGTTACTCGAAAGATTAGAATTAAAGAATATGCTCCGTTCGGAGGAAGATCACTTGGGCGCTGTATTAAAAATCAATGCAGGAGCCGGTGGAACGGAAGCGCAGGACTGGGCGGAGATGCTTTACCGCATGTACAGTCGATGGTGCGAAAGCAAAGGGTATAAAGCAACTGTTACAAGCTGGTTAGATGGCGACGACGCCGGCATCAAATCTGTAACGCTGCAAATCGAAGGCGACTATGCTTTCGGATATTTGAAAAGTGAAAATGGCGTTCACCGACTGGTGCGCGTATCGCCTTACAATGCCCAAGGGAAGCGAATGACTTCTTTTTCGTCTGTCGCTGTTGTTCCTTTGGTAGACGACAGTATCGAAATTGATGTAAATACCGGAGATATTACGTGGGATACTTTTCGTTCGAGCGGCGCCGGAGGACAAAACGTCAACAAAGTGGAAACAGGCGTTCGTCTGCACTATAATTATAAAGATCCAGACACGGGCGAAGTGAAGGAAATCGTGATTGAAAATACAGAATCTCGTTCGCAGTTCGGAAATAAAGACAATGCCATCCGTCTGTTGAAATCGCAATTATATGAATTGGAATTGGAACGGCGGCAGAAAGCATCGGCAAAAATTGAAGCCGGCAAAAAGAAAATCGAGTGGGGTTCTCAAATTCGCTCCTATGTCTTTGACGACCGGCGAGTGAAAGACCATCGAACGGATTTTCAAACTTCCAACGTCGGCGCAGTCATGGATGGCGATTTGGACGATTTCATCAAAGCCTATCTGATGGAATTCGGATAATTCTTAATTCTCAATTCTCAATTCTTAATTCTGATATTATAGCTGTGCGGTTGCTTGAAAACTCCTTCTTCCTGTTCATTGGATAGCGACGGATGACATTGCGCACAGGAAGCTTTTGTTTCTCCAGCGTGCGGTTGATGGCATGCAATGCAACTGATGCCCTCGTGTACGCCTGTTACTGTCCGGTCGTCTTCACTGCCTGCCTGATGCTTGAAATTCGGAGCATGACATTGCATACAAAGTTGCGTGTCGGGGTCGGAGGGGACTGTAATTTCTCTATCGCCATCGAACATTCTGCATTTCGGGAGTTGGTCGCTCCTCAAGTGCATTTTTTCGGATCTTATGTACAGCGCTGTCATGGGATTTCTCTCATTTACAGTCCTACTGGAATCGTTCAACGATATGTAACGTTCGGAACGAGGATTATCAGTATGTATTTGATGACACGACAAGCAAGGAATAGCCGGGCGCATGCCTTGTTTTTCATCACGTATTTTCCATTGATTATAATCTCCATCCAAAGCCATCAAATTATTGATATTGCCATCGTAATACATTCCGTGGCAACGCAGGCAATCCCAATAAGGTTTTTCCATGGCGTTGTGAGTGCTGTCGAGGAAAATTTCCTGATAGTTGATCGCATGACCGCTTCTCAGCCAGCCTGCATATTCAGCCTGATGACAAGCAATGCACCGGTTGTTGACTTCCAGCACTTGTTGTTCGGTGAGTTGGATTTCATCATTTTGTATATCTTTAGTAAAATGAACATATACCATATCCGCTTTGTCCATAAAGGAATGAATTCCACCGGAGAAAGCAGTTCCATGACATTCGGAGCAACGAACGCCGGCATGAGCGGATGATATCCATTGAGCATGCGCCGGCGAAATCTCGTGACAACGGGCACAGGTATTTTGGGGGTCGGACGTGTTCCATATTAAATATGAACCTGAAACCACTATAATAAATAGTATGACTGCTGAGATAATCAATATTTTCTTCATTTCATTTAAAATTATTAGCGATATATTCACCTGTTCGGAAAGCATTTGCCATAATTGTCAAGGCAGGATTAAATCCTCCGTTGTTAACATGTACACTGCCATCGGCAATAAACAGGTTATCAATTTCATGAACTTGACAATGCTTATTTACAACCGATGTTTTAGGATCGTTGCCCATACGACAGGTTCCGGCCTGGTGTTGTCCGCCGCTTGGTTCTTGAGATAACCCGGGAACATTGGTCCACGTTTTCAGAGCTCCTGCTTCTTTCAGAATCTCTTCGGCTTTACCTGCCAAAAAATGTCCGTGTTCTGTGTCTAACGGATGTCTTCCTCCCGAAAGAGCGACAACCGGAATACCCCAATAGTCTTTTACCGTAGGATCAATCGCCGCCCTTGCTTCAAATACCGGCATTTCCTGAATGGGACCTACTAATCTTGCAAGTCTATAATAGTTATTGCGCTGGAAATCTTTATGTTCTTTTCCCCATCGCATGGCTTCGGGAGGGCGGGTTCTTGTAAAATCGTAAGGCAATTGAAAAAATTCATTTGCCAGCAGACCTCCTCCGACAATTCCGGGATTATGATGGCTGAAATCGCAGAATGCCATCGTTGCTCCCGGCCCCGCATGGTCGAGAACATCATGATCGAATATTCCGCAAGCGCTGACGTAGGCATGTCCCTGTAGATTGCGCCCTACCCAATCGTTATTATTTCCTGCTCCGTTGGGGTGCAGCTTTGATTTTGAGTTCAAAAGCAAGCGCGCTGTTTCCGTAGCGGCTCCAGCAATAACAATTACATCAGCAGTCAATGTGTTCCCTTTGCCTTTTTCGTCAAAATAGTTGACTCCTTTAGCGATTCCTTTTTCGTCTACCATTATTTCGGCAACCATGCAGCCGGTTCTTACTTCGCAATTTCCTGTTTTCAGGGCAACTGGAATTACGGTATTCCAACTTCCGTTTTTAGCATTCACAGGACAAGCATAGCCGCAACAGGTATGATTGCGCGTGCAACCGGCTCTTCCATTGTAAGGAACGGAATTCCGAAGCATTGGAATCGGAAATGGATGATAACCCATGCGTTTGCACGCATCGAAAAGCATATTTCCTTCTTTATTCTGTTCAAATGCAGGCATAGGATACGGCTTACTTCTGGGAGCGGCAAAAGGGTTTGTTTCATCGCCTGAAACCCCGATTTCCCATTCGGCTTTCACATAATACGGTTCCAATTCGTCGTAAGTAATCGGCCAATCGTCTAAGGTAGAACCTTCTACTGCTCCGTATGTAGTTTTCAGCCGAAAATCTTCAGGCATAAAACGCCATGCCATAGCGCCATAGCTGACTGTTCCGGATCCTACACAAGCGGCATTATGCCCGTAGCGGTCGTCTGAAGGATAAACGATATCGCGTCGACCGTCGGGGTAGGCGGCAACGCGGGGATTTTTCTTCCATTCAGGACCATACGCACTATCCAATACCTGAACTCGCTGTGAAATCAATTCATCGTTGACATGTTTGTCGTAATTCGGCCATTCACCCCGTTCAAAGACAACTACCGAAAGTCCTTTTACGGCTAATTCTTTAGCGACGATTCCACCTCCGGCACCGGCGCCTACAACGATAGCATTTACGTGTTTGTTATTCATTTTCTATAACGATTTTGTCCGATAAGCAACGGATAGTCCAACTTTAACATTCTAAAACTCATATAATCTTTATTCCCTCCGTGCCGGGGCGAACCGTAAAATCCTTGCATCGTTCGACTAAGAAGTTTATTAAAAAACTTTCCGGGGGAGATAGTCCAGCCGTCTTGCGGCATTTCATTTTTCTCCATCATTTGCAGGGCGCTGATCTGCAAATCGGTACTAAGCGCTTCGAAGTTTTTGTCATACTTCGTCCGGCACCAGTTTTGTAAAGACTCAATTCCTTTCCGGAACAATTCCTTTTCTTCCGGAAATCGCAAGCGTAATTGCTTATCGATAAAATGAATTACGCCGGCATCAGTAGCTCCCGGATAGTCGTCGGCAGGAATAATTCTTTCGCACAAGGCAATCAGACATTCGGCTTCCTTATCCGTAAAGACGGTATATTTTCCCTGAATTGTCGAAGAGCATCCGGGCAACAGCAAAAGACTTCCATACAAAAGTCCGGCGGTTTTAATAAATTCGCGTCTATTATAAATCATATTAATTTTGTGTTATTTTCAATGGACAACAATGGCTTTTAGGGAGCAATATTAATACTTTTTTTCGAGATTTCAATATTTTGATTTTTTTTTTGCATCTACGGTAAAATTATTAGGTATTCTTAATTTTTTCTACTTTATTTTTTTACCTTTGCACAAAAAAATAGAAAAAATATTCATTATGAAACGTATCAGTGTATTATTGACGAGTTTATTCTTGTTTTGCGGCTGGGTAGGAGCGCAGGATGATAAAATAAGTTTTAATGAAACGGAACATGATTTCGGAACTATTGGTGAAAAAAACGGGAGTGTTACCTGTGACTTCGTATTAACAAATAATTCAAATGTTCCAATCCTGATAAGCAATGCGACAGCGTCTTGCGGATGTACAAAGCCGGTTTGGACAAAAGAACCGATTGAGCCGGGGAAAAAAGGAACCGTTTCCGTAACTTATAATCCGTTAGGACGAGTCGCCTCTTTTGCAAAACCAGTTACAGTCTATATTAATACGCAAGCAAAACCGATTTATTTAAGAATTAAAGGCAACGTAGTTGCAGGTGAAATTGTGAAAAAGAAACCGGAAGAAATATATCCGGTAGCATTAGGCAATTATCTTTTGAAAACAAAGGATTTGAATTTTGGTCAAATCTACATGAATAAAGCAAAGATCATGCGATTGGAAGTGTTTAATAACTCCGATCAGCCGGTCACTCAAAAAACAATGAAATTGCCGAAATACTTGACGGTAGCTTTTAATCCGGTTGTTATTCCGGCAAAAACAGCAGGTTCTGTGGAGGTGACTGTGTCCGCGAGTGAAAACGACCTCTATGGAGATTTATCAGGAAATTTTACACTACTTATTAACGAGGTTCGTCAATCTTTCCCCTATTCGGCAACGGTTCTGGATGATTTTTCACAGTGGACGGAATCAAAAAAAGCAAGTGCAGGAAAGATTAATCTAAGCGCTTCGGAAATTAATTTTGGAAATTTCAGTTCCGGAACTACCCGTACATTAAGAATAGCCAATTCCGGGAAATCCGTATTGAATATACGTTCTATCCGGTCGTCCGATCCCGCGATTACCGTATCTAAATCTCAATTCGTTGTTAATGTGGGAGAAATAGTTGATGTAAAGATAAATGTGGATACTAAAAAAATATCCTCGAAACTGTCCTCAACTTTGATGATTGTCTCGGACGATCCTTATGCCTCGTTATCTGAAGTAACAGTCGTGTCAACCAATAGAAATCCTTGATGTAGCGTGGAACATCCGGAAAATGACCCTAAATTTATAGGATTGAATGTGAATAAAGGTATTTCACAGCCGCCGGTTGTTAATCCCTATTTGAGAATAAGAAAAAAGGCTCATAATTATTCTCCTTCCGAATATACCGAACAAATCCTGAGAGGAAACATTACCGTTTTAAGTCGGGCGGTAACGCTTTTGGAAAGCAGGAAAGCCGAACACCAGTCTGTTGCGCAGGAAATTATCGAAAAATGTTTACCTTATTCCGGAGAATCGGTACGAATTGGAATCACCGGAGTGCCGGGCGCAGGGAAAAGCACTTCTATTGATGCGTTCGGTATGCATCTGATTCTACACCGTCATAGGAAATTAGCCGTTTTGGCCATTGACCCGAGCAGCGAACGTTCCAAAGGCAGCATCTTGGGCGATAAGACCCGGATGGAAGAACTTTCGCGTAATCCGTATGCATTTATTCGTCCCTCTCCAACGGCAGGATCACTGGGAGGCGTCGCACGCAAAACGAGAGAAACCATTATTTTATGTGAAGCTGCCGGATTTGATACCGTTTTTGTTGAAACGGTGGGCGTTGGACAATCGGAAACAGCTGTTCAATCGATGGTTGATTTTTTTCTCTTAATCCAATTGTCCGGAGCGGGCGACGAATTACAGGGAATTAAACGCGGAATCATGGAAATGGCCGACGGGATTGTCGTGAACAAAGCCGATGGCAGTAATATTGAAAAGGCTAATTTGGCAGCAGCGCAATACCGGAATGCGTTGCATCTTTTTCCACTGCCTGCATCCGGTTGGACGCCGAGAGTGTTGACTTATTCCGGATATTACCAAACGGGAATCACCGAAATCTGGGACATGATTGATGAATACATTGCATTTACCAAAGCAAATGGCTATTTTGACTTTCGTAGAAATTCACAAGCCAAGTATTGGATGTATGAAAGTATCAACGAACAACTGAAAAACCACTTTTATCAATCTTCCAAAATAAAAAAAGAATTGGCTACTAAAGAATCTCAAGTTCTCTCTTCGGAAGTGAGTTCTTTTGAAGCTGCGCGCCAAATGCTTGCGATGTATTTTACGAAAAACGGTTAAAAATTAAGAATTAATTTCGGCGCATGCTTGTAAATTAAGGTATTTTTAACCTTAAAATAACCATTGGTTAACTTCATTATTCCGAATTTAAGATTTACTTTGTACAATAAAATTTTATTAATTAATAATATGAAAGATATCAGTTCATTTAACTAAAACCTTACTTTAGGTTATCATAGGATTGGTCGTTTCGAGAGGAAAGCGTGAAGAAGTGATTTCTTTGCGCTTTTTGATAGTTATACGATTAGTCGATAAATCCGCTCAATAATATCCACTACTTTATATCCTTCGCTGGCATTGGTCGTTATTTCTTCTTCTTTGTTTTTTAGTACTTTTACAACATTATCAATAACCAAATGATGATTCTGCGCCGAACCTTTGTAAGCTCCGTAATCATTTCCCGGATTGGTAGGAGGTAGAACCGGCATCGAATAATCCTTTACATGACAATCGGTGACTTCATTCATGTATTGTCCGCCGATTTTGATAGTTCCGTTTTCGGCAATAATCGTTACCGAGCTTTCAAAGTTGGAATCATAAACAGATGTTGAGTAGTTGAAAGCGCCTGAACCGCCGTTCACAAAGTCGAAAGTAACTACGCCCGAATCTTCAAAATCCGTTAAGGCTTGATGATTGAAATCCATGAAACGGGCGCTGATGTTTTGAATATCGCCGAACAGCCAATACATCAAGTCGATGAAATGCGAGAATTGAGTAAATAAAGTTCCGCCGTCCAGTGTTTTATCTCCATGCCATGAATCCGGTAGATAATAGCGGGCGTCGCGATTCCAATAGCAGTTGATTTGTACCAGGAACAATTTTCCCAAACGTCCGGAGTCAACCATTTCTTTTATCCAAACGGATGGGGGAGAGTACCGGTTTTGCATGACGCAGAAAACTTTTTTGTCGTATCGTTCTGCTGTGGAAATGATTTTTCCGGCTTCTTCCGTATTTAAAGCCATCGGTTTTTCAATGACAACCTGATGTCCGGTTTCCATTCCCCGGATAGCCATCGCCGCATGTAAACCGTTTGGAACGCAGATAGTAAGAACATCAAAGGGTGGAGCGGACGAGAGCAGTGATTCAAGCGACGGATGACGGGTGACGGATGACGGGAGATTGATGGATTGAAGGACTGAGGGCAGGATGTCGCATATAGCGACTAATTCCGCTTCCGGATTTCGCTGAATCATTTCGATGTGGCGTTTCCCGATATGTCCGCAACCCACTACGGCAAATCTAATTTTCCTTTTGCTTTCTTTATTCATCGCTTTCGTCATTTATCATTTACCACTAATCACTAACCGTTAACCGCTAATTTATCTGTTTCCATACATTTGCCGGTAGTATTTCTGATAATCGCCGGAAGTTACTTTTTCCACCCAATCCTGATTTTCAAGATACCAGCGGATCGTTTTTACGATTCCGTTTTCAAATTTAGTTTCGGGAATCCAACCCAATTCATTGGTAATTTTTGTAGGATCAATAGCATAGCGCTGGTCATGTCCCAAACGGTCTTTGACGAATGTAATCAAATAATCATCGGAAATCCAGTCCAGATTGTTCTGCTGCAAGTCGCGCCCTTTCAAAGCGTTTTTGTAAGCGGGATTTTCTTCCATCAGTCGTTTTATGGTCGTAATCACTAATTTAACAATATCAATATTCTTCTTTTCATTGTGTCCTCCGATGTTGTACACTTCGCCCGGACGTCCGTGAAGCAGCACGCTGTCAATCGCTTTGCAATGGTCTTCCACATACAGCCAGTCGCGCACGTTGGAGCCGTTGCCATAGACCGGAAGTTTTTTCTTTTCGAGAATGTTTTTAATAATCAACGGGATCAGCTTTTCGGGGAAATGATATGGTCCATAGTTATTGGAACAGCGCGTGATATTCACCGGCATTTTATACGTTTCGGAATAAGCCATGACAATCATGTCGGCTGCAGCTTTAGACGCCGAATACGGACTTCGCGGATCCAATGGCGTTGTTTCGGTGAAGTAGCCGGCTTCTCCCAAGCTGCCGTAAACTTCATCGGTTGAAACTTGAAGATATTTAACTCCTTCGCGATACACCGGATAGCCCGATTCATTCTTTTCGATTGTCCAAGATTTTTTGGCAATATCCAATAAGTTTTGGGTTCCTAAAATATTTGTTTTCAGAAATAATTGTGGATTTTCGATGCTTCGGTCGACATGACTTTCGGCGGCAAAATTAACCACGAAATCAATCGAGTGATTTTCGAAAATTTCCCTGACAACTTTCGGGTTATTGATATTTCCTTTTATAAATGTCACTCGCAGGTCGGTCAAATCCGCTTTGATTGTTCCGAGATTTCCTGCGTAGGTCAAATTATCTAATATAACCAATCTGATGTCCTGATATTTTTTCAGCAGGTATTTCACATAATTGGATCCGATAAATCCGGCGCCGCCGGTCACTAAATAAGTACTCATTTTGTTGTTTTACGGTTTTATTAAATAAAACGCAGCGGTTGTAAAAAAATTACGAAAATAAGAAATTGAACTGATAAATGCGGCTTGTTTCCTTTCTTTCATTCCGAATTTATGTTTGTAAATCGGATTAATCAAGTAAAACTCCCTGTTAATAATCTTGTAACCGGTTCTTTTTACTAATTTCTCCAATCGCTCAATGGAAATTCCGGTCACTTTAAGCTCGCATAAATGCTCCGGCTGTTCGTTGAATAATTTCAAAACCCCTCTATACGCCGGCATAGGCAACAAGTGAAAATAGGGAAGATGGGACAGTATTTTATTCTGACACATTTGCTGATGTCCTCCAAACGGCATCTGCCAGGGCGGAAATCCCAAAAAGATTACGCCCGAAGGCGCAAGAAACGATTGCATCCGCATCAATAATTTTTCCTGATTGTGGATGTGCTCAATAACGTCTTTTAAAATAATAATGTTGAATTTCCCTTGAAATTTCGTTTCAAGATTGGTTGAGTAAATGTCTTCATTAATTAGTTCCAATTGGTTGGAGGTAATATACTCCGCTAATTGCTCGCGTGCATAATCCAATGAATTACCATTCAAATCGACGCCTACTCCTTTATTGCCGCGCTCTAAAAAAGCGCTTAACACGCCGGCTGTACCGCAACCGATTTCCAACACAGCCGACTCTTGATTAAAAGAATATACTTTTTCGATGAAAGGAATTATATTTTCTTCGCATACCATTTTCTGCATTAGAAAATACCACTTGCGATCGGAATGGAATTCATACATTGATAATATTCATTTTTTATATTAGTAAAGAAAGAATATATTGTCCATATTCGGTTTTATCAAGCTCTTCGCCTAATTTTCTTAATTGACTGTCGTCAATCCACCGGTTCCGCCATGCAATTTCTTCGATACAGGAAATATAATATCCCTGCCGATTCTGTATGGTTGCCACAAAATTGGAGGCATCCAAAAGGCTCTCGCAATTGCCGGTATCCAACCACGCAAAGCCTCGTCCAAAAAGTTGTACTTTTAACCGGTTTTCTTCCATGTAGGTACGATTGAGATCGGTAATTTCATACTCGCCACGCGCCGAAGGCTTCAGGGCTTTGGCGCGGGAAACTACCGACTGGTCGTAGAAATATAAACCCGGAACGGCATAATTGGATTGAGGGTGTTCGGGTTTTTCTTCAATAGAAATTACTTTCCCGCTCTCATCAAAATCCACTACGCCGTATGCTCTCGGATCTTTTACATAATAACCGAAAATACAAGCGCCGGATTCTATCGTTTTCGCCTCCCGGAGCATTTTACTAAACCCTTGTCCGTAAAAAATATTATCGCCCAGTATCAGGCAAACGGTATCTTTCCCGATAAATGCTTCACCCAGCACGAACGCTTGCGCCAAACCGTTGGGTATCTGTTGGATAATGTATTCAAACTGCATTCCCAACTTTTCTCCCGTGCCGAGAAGTTGCTGAAACATTGGTAAGTCACGAGGTGTGGAAATAATTAAAACTTCGCGGATTCCGGCAAGCATCAATGTTGATAAAGGATAATAAATCATAGGTTTATCATACACCGGCATAATTTGTTTGGATATGGATTTGGATAATGGAAAAAGCCGGGTAGCGCTTCCTCCTGCTAAAATGATACCTTTCATATACATTCAATTTCTTTTAATCGTTTTCCTAACTGGTCTTTTTCCGACAAAAGTAACAACGATTGGTCTATCGGCCATTGAATTTCCAAATCGGTATCTAAGCAATTAATAGTTCTTTCGTGAGCAGGAGAATAAATATTGTCTACTTTGTAAGAAAAAACAGCAGTTTCGCTTAATACCAAAAAACCGTGTGCAAATCCGCGTGGAATAAAAAACTGCCGTTTATTATCTTCGGATAATTCAGTTGCAACATGCTTTCCAAATGTAGCAGAGTTTTTGCGAATATCAATGGCAATGTCCCAGGCTTTCCCTTGTATTACCCGGACTAATTTGGCTTGAGCCGCTTCTCCTTCTTGATAATGAAATCCTCTGAAAACGCCATACAATGACTTTGATTCATTATCCTGAACAAAATCTACTTTACCGATTTTCCGATCAAATTCCGTTTTTTTATAACTCTCCATAAAATAGCCGCGCTCATCCTTAAAAACCAAAGGGTCGATAATCCATAAGCCGTCTATTTCAGTCTTGATATACTCCATAAACTTTTAACTTTTCGTTAGGCAAAGGTAGCATTTTTTATAAAATTACAGTAAATAATAGGAGAAAATTTTTTTTCTTCCATTTTCATACTATCTTTGTAAGTCATTTAACTAAGGGATAATTTTTTATAAATTACAGCTCTAAGATGAAGGATATACTAATTATAGATGACGTAGTTACGTTGGGCTTGATGTTGAAAACCTGGTTTTCGAAGAAGGGTTTTCATGCAAGAACAGCTATAAATATAGGTGATGCTAAAAAAAGTATTCAAAATGCGAAACCCGATTTAATTATATCAGATTTACGACTTCCGGATGGTAGCGGTTTAGACTTGATCAAATGGGTTAATAAATATCATACTGATATTGTTATTATTGTAATGACAAGCTATGCCGATATTCAAACCGCCGTAGAATGTATTCGTTCGGGCGCTTATGATTATGTGGAAAAACCATTGAATCCGGAAGAGATATTAATGAAAATCCAGTCACTTGAAAGCGCGAAAGAGAAAAAAGCAGTCCAATCACATCCTGTTTCATTAGGTAATACCGGCCATAATTCGGAATTTATACGTGGAAATTCGGTAGAATATAAAAAGGTATATGAGTATGTCGATTTAGTCGCACCGACCAATTTGTCCGTTTTTATTAAAGGAGAGAGCGGCGTTGGGAAAGAGCATATCGCCAGTCTGATTCATAAAAGAAGCCAACGGGCTTCAGGTCCCTTTGTTCCGGTAGATTGTGGCGTGATGTCGAAAGAATTATCGGCAAGCGATTTCTTCGGTCATATTCGCGGTTCGTTCACCGGCGCCATTCATGATAAAAAAGGTCATTTTGAAGAAGCAAATAAGGGAACTTTATTTCTTGACGAAGTCGGGAATCTTTCTGTGGACACGCAGATGCAATTATTACGCGTGCTTCAGGAAAAGAAAATCAAGCCGGTAGGCGCCAATAAGGAAATTCCGGTCGATGTACGGATTGTTACGGCAACCAACGAAGATATGGAAAAAGCGATTGCTTCGGGTAGATTTCGTTCCGATTTATTTCACCGGCTGAATGAATTTATGATTCAAATCCCAACGCTGGAAAATTGCCGGGAAGATATCTCACTCTTTGCACATCATTTTTTGCAAATGGCGAATCGGGAAATGGGTAAGAATGTAGTCGGATTTGATGAAAGCATCATGGAATTTTTTCAATCTTACCATTGGCCCGGAAATATTAGGGAATTAAAAAATGCGATTTTTAGATTGACTCTTGTTACTCAAGAACAAATTATAAAAGCGGATCTATTGAAAGAAACAATCCCCGGCATTTATTATCATGAGCGTTCAAGCGATTTGAATAACAAGGAAGTACAAGAAAGAGAGCGTATAAAGGATGCACTAAAAAAGGCGAATAACAATAAATCCAAAGCTGCCGAATTGTTAGCGATCGATCGTAAAACATTATATAAACGAATGTCTTTGTATAATATTGAACCATAATAAGAAAGATGAAGTTCTCCTTGATAAATATCCGGTCTATTGTAATCTTAGGCTATTGTATTTTGATAACTTTAGCAATGGCTGGAATTGTTACAATTTATTTTGAGGTAATCAAGTCGCACCAACAAAGCCAGGAAAGTTCCAGCTTGAAAAAAGAACTGATCGATTTAAGTAATACCTTAACAACTATGTATCAGGCGGAAGGAACAGCCAGCCTATTGGCATTTGCCGCCGATAATGAAAAATTGAAACTCGAGTACGATTCCCTAACGCATCGTGTATTTGAACAGATAGACTCACTTCAAGCCATTACACAAGTTCCGGGCATCAACCAGGGCTTGGACAGTTTATCCGTGCTGTTGTTGAAAAAACATGATAATGCCTTGAAAATGTTCGAATTGATGAAAGGAATAGACAAAAACGTATTGAATAAATTCACGAAACGTACCGTTATTTCACGAAGTGATGCCGATAAACTAAATTCTCTTTTAGTCAATGTAACTCAACGTAAATTAGATACGGTTAAAGTCGTAGCCGAGAAGAAGGGTTTTTTTCAACGGGTAAGGGACGTCGTAAAAACAAATAACGATACGCTTACGCATATATTGGCGGGTAGTGATTCCGAAACGAGAGCGTTGCTGGTCCCTGTTTTGAGCGATACGATCATTGACTTTATCCGGGAACTTGATAAAAATGTTAAAGATAATAATAGTAAGATTCTTCAGCAATTGCTTAATCGTCAACATGAACTGTATAATATCAAAGAACTCGCGGCGGCACAAATCAATATGATTATGGATAAGATGAAAGAATTGGAGTATCAATCGAGCATGAATCTTTTAAAAGAGAATAACGAATCTTTGAAACGATCAACTTCCATCGTTGCTACTGTGGGTATCCTGGCTTTGGTAATCGTTGTATTTTTTATGTCCTGGATTTTACAATCGTTGAACCACTCGCAGCGATTGCACAAAAGTATCCAGGAAGCAAGAAAAAATGCGGAAAAATTGCTTGATGTCCGTGAACAATTTATTTATACAATCACACACGATATAAAAGTGCCGATTAGTTCCATCATCGGCTTTCTCGATCTGCTGCGGGAAGATACATTTTCTCAAAAACAGCAATATTATCTTAACAATATGCGTTCATCGGCTTCCCATATTTTGGATTTAGTACATAATCTGTTAGATTTTCATTCCATAGAAAAAGAAGAATCTCAAATATCGACTGTCATTTTTTCACCGGCGGCGCTTATTGATAATATCTATGAAAGTTTTCTCCCTTTAGCACAAAATAAAAAATTAGTGCTTGAACATCATTCAACCCTTGAAGAAACAAAGACGTTTTTGAGCGATCCGAATAATATTCGTCAGATAGTGAATAATTTAATTTCAAATGCAATTAAATTTTCGCATGAAGAAGGCACGGTCTCAATAATCACTTCATTGGACGAAAAAAATCAGTGGAAGATTTCGGTGAAAGATAATGGAGAAGGGATAGATCTGGCTGACCAGTCAAAAATTTTTGATGAATTTGTGCGCTTGAATAAAACGGGGAAAGAGGAAGGTACCGGATTAGGATTAACTATTTCCAAACATTTGGCTTTCCTGTTGGGAGGAACTATTGAAGTAGAATCTCAAAAAGGAGCAGGCTCCACTTTTTCATTGCTTATTCCGCTGATTCCTGTTCCAGAAATATCTATTTCTCAATTGGATACGACTTCCGATGTTTCTTCTGTCGGAGTCTTGTTTGTGGATGACGACCGCGTCCAATTGAATTTATTTTCCGAATTGATGAAAAGGGAAGGATTATCTTGTTTGTATTGTTCAAGCGCTCAAGAGGCATTGAATCTTTTACGGATAAAACCGGTTGACATCATCCTCACTGATCTCCATATTCCTGATATGGAAGGGTTTGAATTAATAAAGCAAATCAGGGGCTTGGATTTTCCGCACGTGGCTACGATTCCGATTATCGCTCTTTCTGCGGGATGTCAACGATCCGAATCCGAGATAAAAGCGGCAGGGTTTAGTGAATTTCTTCTTAAACCGTTTACAGTACAGCAGTTGTTTGGAGTTATAGAAAAATATACCTCTTTCAGACGGAAACACAATGATGCTGATCCGGAGAACGGCGGATCGGAATGGCAAAGAGTAATTAGTTTGGTTGCAGATGATTCGGAAGCTGTTATGAAACTTATTGATTCGTTTACCGAAGAAACAAGTAAAGATAAGGCGCTTATGGAAATTGCTTTTCAACAGGAAGATAAGGAATCCGTCAAGCAAATCTCCCATAAAATGCTTACTTTGATGCAGATGATTTCTGCCCAAGATATTGTTTCCATATTAACTGATTTTGAAAAAGGCGATATTTCTCAAGAGAAAAAAGTAACTTTGTTCCGGCTATTGGATGAAATAATAAAAGAAGTTAAAACTAAGTGCCAAAAAATTATGAATTAGCATATTAGCATATTAATACATTAACAAATTAAAAAATAGTATCGTATGAAAATTTTAGTAGCAACAGAAAAACCGTTTGCAGCAGACGCAGTTCAAAAAATCAAACAAGTCATTGACAATGCAGGATTTGAATTTATTTTATTGGAAAAATATACGGATAAATCTCAATTATTGGATGCCGTAAAAGATGTGAATGCCATCATTATCCGTAGCGATGAGATTGATGCGGAAGTTTTGGATGCTGCGAAACAGTTGAAAATTGTCGTACGCGCAGGCGCAGGATACGATAATGTGGACTTGGATGCTGCAACGGCTCATGGAGTGGTCGTTATGAACACGCCCGGACAAAATGCCAACGCAGTAGCCGAGTTAGTCTTTGGTTTGATGGTATACATCGTTCGCAACATGTATGATGGAAACTCCGGTACAGAATTGATGGGGAAGAAATTAGGCATTCACGCATATGGAAATGTCGGACGGAATGTAGCTCGTATTGCCAAAGGATTCGGAATGGAAGTTTATGCTTACGACGCCTTTGTACCGGCCGAAACGATTGAAAAAGATGGAGTTAAATCGCTTGCTTCCGTCGATGAATTATATACGAAATGCCAATTTGTTTCACTTCATATTCCTGCAACTGCCGAAACGAAAAATTCCATCAACTTTGCCTTGTTGGAGAAAATGCCGAAAAAAGCCGTTTTGATTAATACTGCACGCAAAGAAGTTATTAATGAAGCGGAATTAATGAAATTGATGGAAGCCCGTCCCGATTTCAAATACCTTACGGATATCACTCCATCCAACGATGCGGAATTGAAATCGAAATTTCCGCAACGCTATTTCACAACTCCTAAAAAGATGGGAGCTCAAACCGCAGAAGCAAATAACAATGCAGGAATTGCCGCAGCCAACCAAATTGTAGACTTCTTCAAGACTGGAAACAAAACGTTTCAGGTAAATAAATAATCTGATTGATTATCTATATAAGAAGAGATTATGATTCATAAGCAATTTTCTACTTATTTAAATCCCTTGGTTCGACAACTGAATAAGAATCCTAAGGATTTTACCAAGGATGATATTATTCAATTCATTGAAAATAATGAGATTAAAATGCTTAACTTCCGTTATGCGGGAGGTGATGGCCGACTGAAAACACTCAATTTTGTAGTGAGCGACCGCGATTATTTAGAACAAGTCCTATCGTATGGCGAACGTGTCGACGGTTCAAGTTTATTCTCATTTATAGAGACAGGGTCCAGTGATTTGTATGTAATTCCACGCTTTCGAACTGCATTTGTTGATCCTTTTGCAGAATTGCCGACGCTTTGTTTACTGTGTTCATATTATACAAAAGATGGGAAACCCTTGGAAATCTCTCAGGAGTATATTTTGAAAAAAGCGGCAAAATCATTTCGAGCCGTTACCGGTATGGAGTTTCAGGCAATGGGTGAATTGGAATATTATGTTGTCGGGAGAAAAGAAGAACTCTTTTTGGCAACCGACCAGAAAGGTTACCATGAATCATCGCCTTTTGCCAAGTTCGAAAATTTCCGGATGGAGGTAATGTATATGCTTGCTTGCTCCGGCTGTATGGTGAAATACGGACATTCGGAAGTAGGAAATTTTACTTATGAGGATAAGATCTATGAACAGAATGAAATAGAATTTTTGGCTACGGATGTGGAGGATGCAGCCAATCACCTGATTATCGCGAAATGGATTATTCGTAAATTAGCGTATAAATACAATTTGGACGTTACATTTGCACCCAAAATAACGGCAGGAAAAGCCGGAAGCGGAATGCACATTCACACGCGCATTGTGAAAGACGGTAAGAATTGTATGATTACCGATGGAAAGTTAAACGATACGGCAAAGACAGCCATCGCAGGATATTTGCAATGCGCGCCTTCCTTAACGGCATTCGGGAACAGGAATCCGACTTCTTATTTTCGCTTGGTTCCGCATCAGGAGGCGCCTACAACTGTCTGCTGGGGCGACCGCAACCGTTCAGTATTGGTTCGCGTTCCTTTAGGCTGGACAACCAAAGAAGATATGGTTGCCGCTGAAAATCCGTTGGAAAAGCCTGTTGAAATGAACGGGTCCGAAAAACAAACGGTAGAATTTCGCGCTTCCGACTGCTCTGCCGATGTGTATCTATTGTTAGCCGGTCTTACTGTGGCTGCCCGCAGTGGATTTGAAATGCAAAACGCTTTGGAATTTGCCGATAAAACATACGTGGATGTTAATATTTTTCACGCGGAACATAAAGATAAAATTGCTGAATTGAAGAACTTGCCGGAATCTTGTTGGGAATCGGCAGAGATACTTGATAAACAACGGGATATCTATGAACGCTACGGGGTTTTTCCATCTCAGATTATTGATGGAATTATCAACGATTTGAAGAAATTCGATGATAAAAATATTCGTAAGGAATTGGAAAATAATCCAGGTAGAATGATGGAATTAGTATTGAATAATTATTATTGCGGATGATTAATAACTCATTATGAATATAAAACTTCGCCTTACGGTAATGCAATTCCTCGAATTCTTTATTTGGGGAGCTTGGCTGATTTCGTTTGGAAATTACATGTTCAGCCGGGGCATGGGCGACAAAATCGGAACCTTGTTTGCAACGGCAGGTATTGCATCGTTTATTATGCCAACGATTGTGGGAATCATTGCCGATCGCTGGCTCAACTCTGAAAAACTGTTGGGAATATTGCACCTGTTGGGAGCCGGTTGCCTTTTTATAGCTTCTAAAGCAACTAATTTCAATGAATTATATCTTTGTATATTTTTAAATGCATTGGTGTTTATGCCTACCATCGGATTGAGCTATTCGGTATGCTATAGTGTTATGGTCAGTCACCGCATGGATACGGTCAACAACTTTCCTGCCATCCGCACATGGGGAACGGTTGGATTTATCGTTGCCATGTGGATAGTTAATTTTGCTGGCTGGGGGACAAGTCCAAACCAATTATTGCTTGCAAGCGCATCGGCTTTAGTTTTAGGCGTTTATTCTTTTACGCTCCCGCCGTCTCCGCCAACCAAAGTACAAAAAGGCAGTTCGCTGATTTCCGTTTTAGGATTAGATGCTCTGGTGTTGCTGAAAGAGCGGACAATGGCGGTTTTCTTTCTGTTTGCGGTTTTATTGGGAGTTTGTCTGCAAATTACTAATTCGTATGGAAGTACGTTTTTGGGAAGCTTTGCAGCCGCTTATCCGGATTCGTTCGTTGTGCATTATAACAACATTTTACTGTCTATTTCGCAGATTTCCGAAGCTTTGTTTATTTTAGCGATACCCTTTTTCATGCGCCGGTTTGGTATCAAGACGGTGATGTTGATGAGTTTGGGCGCTTGGGTATTACGTTTTGGTCTGTTTGGCATTGGCAATCCCGGCAATGGTTTGATATGGTTGATACTTTCGATGATTGTCTATGGAATGGCGTTTGACTTTTTTAATATTTCCGGTTCTTTATTTATAGAAAAAGAAACGCCGCCTAAATTCCGCGCCAGCGCTCAAGGAATGTTAATGATGGTTACAAACGGATTGGGCGCCATTGTCGGTAATTATGGCGCGGAAGCGATTATTAATTATAATACGCACGATGGCGTTACGAATTGGCAGACCTGTTGGTTCATCTTCGCCGGATACGCTTTTATAATCGGCATTTTATTTGCTCTGTTTTTCCGATACAAAACGAAAAGCCAGTCATCCCGCGCTTGACGCGGGATATCCCGAAAAAGAGCTACTGAGATATTCAAGGGATTGCTGAGCAGGCCGGCAATGACAATCATTTATAAAATAATCCATTGTGAAAATACAATTAATCGTAATCGGGAAAACCAATCAACATTTTGTAAAGCAAGGAATGGAGGAGTTTTGCAACCGGTTGGCGCATTATTATCCTTTTGAAGTAGAAACTATTTCCAATATCAAAAACACCAAACAGCTTTCGGAAGAGCAACAAAAAACGAAGGAAGGTGAATTAATTATCCAATCATTTCAAGCAGGCGACTTTGTTGTATTGTTGGATGAATGCGGAAAAGAATTTACTTCGGTAAGATTTGCCGAATACATAGAAAAGAAAGTGCATGCAGGATTAAAACGGTTGGTTTTTGTCATCGGGGGCGCTTACGGATTTTCTCCTGCCGTCTATGAAGCGGCTCACGAAAAAATCTCCCTGTCGAAAATGACATTTCCTCATCAATTGGTTCGCCTGATTTTTATCGAACAATTGTACCGGGCCATGACGATTTTACAGAATGAACCATATCATCACGAATGATTCACTACATCAGAATATCCATACCGGATTCGGCCATATCTATGTATTTATACTGTATTTTAGTTAAAATCCATAAAATCATCCAACTCCCTTCGCTCTTTTTTAGTCGGACGTCCGGCGCCCCGAATCCGGTCTACAAATCCGCTGATTTTTTGTAATTCGAGAATTTCGTATTGTTCGGGCGGGGTGATATTCTCCAGATATTGAGGAACTAATTTAGCTCCTATACGATTAGTGGTTATGTCCAACACTTTGAAGGAGTAGGTAACGGGAGGTTTGCGTATTTGAACAATGTCGCCGACTCTTATCATTCGCGAAGGTTTTGCCTGAATATCGTTTACCATCACACGGTTTTTCTTGCAGGCTTCCAAAGCGATGGTACGGGTTTTGAAAATCCGGGTTGCCCACATCCATTTGTCGATACGAACTTCCATATATTAATAGCACTTGAGATTCCGATTTATACGCGGAATGATAGGTAATTATCTGTTGTTGAATAAGTTCATTGTAATATCGGTACCAGCTAAGGCAAAACTTTGAATGATTTCAACGGCTCTCTCGATTCTTCCCGGCAATTGCTTTTGCTCTTCTTCGGTGAAAGAACTGAGAACATAATTCATTTGTCCGCCGGGAGGGAAATTTTTCCCAATGCCAAATCGCAGGCGGCAATAATTCGTAGTTCCCAAAACTTCCTGAATACTCTTCAGTCCGTTATGCCCGGCGTCACTTCCGCTCGGTTTCAAGCGTAAAGAGCCGAAGGGAAGCGCCATATCGTCAACCACTATCAACAAATTTTCGAGCTCTATTTTTTCTTTTTGCATCCGGTAGCGTACGGCATTCCCGCTCGAATTCATGTAAGTGTAGGGCTTAAGCAGAACTAATTGTTTGTTTTTCAGCCGTAGTTCCGCTAAGGCGCCGTATCGTTTGTTGACGTCAAAAACAACATTGGACGCTTTAGCTAAAGCGTCCAATATCATAAAACCTATGTTGTGACGGGTATCGGCATATTCGTCGCCAATATTCCCTAATCCAACAATCAATTGTTTCATTTTGCAGCCGTCGCTATGCCTTTGGCAGCGCGGGTTACTTTAACGGCGGCTACCACATTATCTTTGGAATTTAATAATTCTAAATTGTCAAAATGCAAGTTGCCTACCTGAATTGTTTTACCTAAACCTAAGTCTTCGATATTGATAACCAATTTTTCCGGGAAATTCTTAAACAAACCTTTCACCTTCAATTTTCTCATATCCATGGAGAGCTTGCCTCCGTCTTTAACGCCTTGCGCCAAGCCTTCCAATACGATAGGAATTTCTAGAACGACCGCTTTAGCTTCGAATATTTGTAAGAAATCGACATGAATCACCTCATCGCTTACGGGATGAGTTTGTATTTCTTTCAGAATGGCAGTAAAATTTTTCCCTTCTACGATTAAATTCACAATGTAAACTTCCGGAGAATAAATTAATTTACGAATACCTTCTTTAGTCACTGTAAAGTGAACAACTTCATCGCCTCCGTATAAAACGCAAGGTACTAATGATTGTTTCCGGTAAGCCTTTGCTGCCTTTTTCCCTGTACTTTCTCTTTTAGAGCCTGTTAGTTCAAATGTTTTCATTTTTTCTTTGTTTGTGTTACTCAAAATTAAGATTGATGCTTCCTAACTTCCCATCACACGGAATTTTATAAAGCGGTGCAAAGGTACTACTTTTTTTCGTAAAAAACAAAGAAAAAGATTGTCCTTGTATTTATTCCCCTATCATATCCCTTCCCATCCTGATTAGTTTTACCGGTTTAAATTGGAAGAAATAGAGCAAAATACCGATTAACAGAATAATGCCCAATATTAGCATCCAGCCGGCGATGGTTTTGATACTGACGATTGCCGCTTGTACCTGCACCTGCCGGTACAGTGAATTGGTTGCTAACTGCTGGGCGTTTTCGATGCTCCATCCTTGAGCAATCGCAGATTTAGCGGAAGCGGCAAATTGGCTCATTGCCGTTACGTTCTGCGTGTCGATATTGGCTGAAAGAAGCGTTATGTTTTTTTGTTGCAATACATAGAGCCAGTTGGTCAAAATCGAAGCTCCAACGGCGGGGGCAAGCGCAGAACGGGCGCTTACAATGTAAAAACCGTTATATGTCACCTGTTTGGCTGTAAGTCCGGCAATTCCGTAGACGGAAAAAGCTGTGAAAAGAATGTGCATCCCCACTCCTCGAAGAAACATCAGTAAAAAAAGATCTTCATACAATCCGGAAGGCGTTACTAAAAAATAAAGAAGGCCGATAGAGAGCGTCAAGCAGGCAAAACCTATAAAAATAAGCCATGCCATGCGAATCTCCTTGATAAAAAAGTAATAACTCAGGAATCCACCTACCGCAAACCCGGGAATCATAAAGAAATACAAACGGTTCATGTGGGTATTGTCGAGTTGCAGCACCGAGGTGGTATACGATGAAATCAACATGGAGAAGGAGACAAAAAACATTAAAACAAAGGCTAAAATATAAACTACCACCGAATGTCTGTTTTTCAACAAAGAGAGGTCGACACACGGATTTTCGGAAAATTGCCTTCGGATAAAAAGCCATCCGGTAACAATACTTAAAACAAAGATAGTTATCATATTGTTTGACGTAAACCAATCTTTCGTCTTGCCGTAAGTAATAAAATAGATGAAAGACATGTAACAGACGGAAATAAGAAAAAGGCTCAACCAGTCGATGTCTTTGAAAGGAATACGAACAAGCCGGCGGGCATATTTCATACAAATAAGTATCGCAATAATGGAAACAAGCAATAGCGCTATCATAAAATAATACATGTATTGCCAACGGTAAACATAAGCCAATTCCGCCGTAAGTACCAATGACAACTGACCGCAAGCTAAAGAAATAGGAAAATATTTGGCATAAAATTCATTACGGGTTCCGCTGGGAGCGAAAATCGGCATCAGGATGGCAAAAACTTCCACCAGCGAAAAGGTTTTGAAATAGCCTATCAGAAAACTGCAAACCGTGATGATTTCCATATAATTGGTTTCGGCGCAAATTACACTGAGAATAATCTGGCAAAAAATACTGATTAGAAGGATGGTTTTGACGGTTGCTACGGGACGCACTTTCGGAGTGACCAAATAGCCGATTGCCATTCCCGCAGAAGCGGCATAATAAGCGATGTTGATGTCTTCCGAGAGGACTCCCAGAAAACCCGAAATATCGATATTGCTTCCGGTATATGCGCCATTGGCAAGCATTATCGGAACAAGGATAAGAATAGCGACAGCGGCTTTGAGCCAAACGGGCACCCAACTTCTGAAAGGGTCGCCCCGAGTGCTTTTAAAATAACGGACTACAAGCGCCATTGGTTTATTTCTTTGCAGCTTCGGCAGTAACCATCATTCCTGCGCGTAATTTCTGCATATCTTCGGAAGATATGTTTTCAAAGTCGATACGTACCGGAATCCGTTGTTGTATTTTCACAAAGTTTCCCGCAGAATTATCGGTGGGAAGCATCGAAAACTTTGAACCGGTAGCTTCGGAGATAGCGGTTACCCGCCCAAGAAATGTTTTATTGTTGATGGCGTCTACTTTGATTCGCACTTCTTGTCCGATATAAATATTCTCGATTTGCTTTTCAAGATAATTGGCGGTCACCCATTTTTCGTCTTCTTTTATCAAGGTTGTAATGGTTTGCCCGGCTTGCACCAACTGTCCTGCTTCGAGCGTTCGTCGTCCCACATAACCGTCATAAAGAGCAACGATAACGGCGTAGGAAAGATTGAGATTCGCCATCTCCAAATCGGCTTGGCGGCGCAAAATATTTGCTTGGGCATTACCCAGCCGCTTGGTAACTTCGACAGACGTCGATTTCAAAGCTTCCTTTTGTTTCAAAAGCGCGTTGAGGTGCGCTTTTTGCGCGTCGTATTCGCTTTTAATCTGGTCGTATTGCTGCTGTGATACTGCCTCGGCGTCTAACAGATTTTTATACCGGTTGACGTCCTGTTCCAATTTCCAAATACGGGCTTTGACTTCTTCGATATTCGATTCGGAAACGTCTACGTTGGTGGAAGCGGTAACGATGCCGGAAGAAACGACCGAAGCGGAATTATTCGCATCCATCAAAGCGGCTTCCGCATCCATCTGCTTAATGCGGTACTCGCTGTCGTCGATAATTAGCAGTGTATCTCCAGCATGCACGAATTGATGTTCCGTAAAACGAACGTCCTTAATATAACCCGAAACACGTGCATTGATTGGCGTTATATATTGGTCGACAATAGCATCGTTCGTAATTTCGTAACGGTAGTACCGGAAAAAAAAGTGACTCGCCCATATAATTCCGCCCAAAGCAAGCAAAACGCTAATCGTATTGAGAATAATATTGAGTTGCCGCCGTTTGGACTTGTACTTATGTTCTTCGACTTCTTCGTTCTCCTTTTCCTGTTTTCCTGTTTCCTGCTCTTCCTTCTCAGGATTTATTTTTTCTTCATCCATAATTATAAATCTCCGCTTACTTTCAATAATTGATAATAAGTATATATTGCATTTGTTTTAGCTGCAGTGAGTTGTAATTCAACATTGAGTTGCGTATTGGTTGCGTCTAACAAATCGGTTAGAATAGTCATTTGATTGAAATACTTATTTTTTTCAATGCGATAATTCTCTTTCGACTGCGTCAACGATTCCTGTAGCGCATTTATCCGGTCTTCCGCTTCCTGATGTTTCAGATAGGCTGCTTTTATATCCGTGCGAATCGCTTGTTTTTGCTGTTCCTGATACAATCCCTGCAGTTGTATCTGCTGTTTAGCTGCGTTGGTGTTATGCTTTTTATCGAAAAAAGACGAAAGATTATACGACAGATTGAGCGATATGCCCCAGGAATAGAAATACAAATCTTCGACGGGAATAAGATACGGAATCGGACGAGTGAGCGCCGTACCTGCTTCTAAAAAAAGAGAAGGCAGATAGGCGGCTTTTGTAATCTGTAAAGCATTTTGAGCCAATGAAATATTTGTTTGAGCAATCTTCATTTCGGGATGTTGCAAATAGGCCTGATTCACATATTCATTTTCCGTTTTGAGTTCCATGAAAGATGTTAAGAAGGAAGAATCGGGTTGCAGGATAGTTGCCTCATCCATTCCCAATACGATATCCAATTGTTGCGACACCAAAATAATATCGTTTTCAATCTCTTTATGCGTCAAATCGTAATTGGTAAGCAACAGTTTACTGCGTAGAACATCGTTGGTGGTAACAATTCCTTCCGCTTTCATCTTTTCGATGTCCTGTACCCGTTTTGTTGCTTCGTCGATATTTTGCGCGTAAACATCCCGTTTTTTATACAAGTTGAATAAGTCCAAATATTTTCCTATCAACCAAAGTTTTAAATCCGATTTATCACGTTGGAGCGACAATTCTGCAATTTCTTTCTCCAATTCGCTCTTTTTAATTTCGTTTTGAATGCGTCCACCTTCGTAAAGCGGTTGTTTGGCGGCTATTTGATAGTTTTGTTCCCATTTGGGAATGACATCCCGCTCCAAAAAAGAAAGGTCGCGATTCAGAATAACAGGAGTTCCCACATATCCGAATGATCCGTCGATTCCAACAGCAGGCAAACGCTTGTTTTTAGCGAGGATTACTTTTTCGCTGGAAAGTTGAGTCTTCACTTGTGCAGCCCGGATTGCTACTGCATTTTGTATTCCCATGTCAAATAATTCTTTAACGGAAAGAGTTTGAACCGTCTGTGCAGAAAGCGATAACCCCAATAGAAAACAGTAAATAGTAAATAAGCTCTTTTTCACTTATACCCCATAAATTTATCGGGTGCAAAGTTACAAAAAAATCTAATAGATTGTTTTTAAATTACATCAAGGTAACAGAAATTTCAACAACATAACAATTGACCTTTATTCAAAAAAACCAGGCAATACAAATAATCAAAAAAGAATTAAATTCACATAAATGCTTTCTTTTTTGAAAGATAAATCAATTGTTTTACTGTCTTTTTGTATTTTTCATCTTTCCGGCCTCTTCTTCCACTCCTCCCATACTGTTCTTCCACTCTTCCCAGATTGACATTATGATACTTTTTAATTTCTCCTGTTTTTGACGTTGATCCAATAAGGCACAAGGATTGGTTTATAGGAAATGGGGCGACGCATTGATGAAGCCGGGAAAAACAATAGATTCATACCTGTTTTTAACAGCGGATGAATCTATTGTCCGGCTTCTTTTAACTTATAACTCTTTAATGATTCACTACAATTTGATGTATTTCCGGCATATCGCTCACTCCATCATAAATATGCAGGTAATAGTTTCCATTGTGCAAGTGGGATACATTCAGTTGCACTTTTCCGGCATTCGTATTTTTATGCAGAACCAACCT
>Ga0123354_10001580_pt1 | contig 28040 bp, 10 predicted proteins | sample TergutLab28metaG_2_FD_97872 | JGI IMG/M metagenome (GOLD analysis project Ga0123354, IMG submission 97872) | Labiotermes labralis P4 segment gut microbial communities from Petit-Saut dam, French Guiana - Lab288 P4 | ecosystem: Host-associated > Arthropoda: Insects > Digestive system > Gut ... | reverse complement strand
CCTGAGGATGATCCCATAGAGGGATTGAAACATGTAGGAGATATTTTAAATCCATTTTAATCCAATAATGTGGTTCTAAATGGTTTGACAAGTATGTGCAATTAGTTGGTTTTAATAAATATTGATATTGTGTAAAATCCACTTCAATATTACCTTCCCTTCCCAGCTACCAAACGTTCTACACCTCGCATCAATCCAATTTTTCCTTTTCATTATTCAGAACCTACATGGAACACAAGTCCAATTAGTCTTACTCCGTTGTCTAGTCACGTCTACTACCGAAAAAATCAAATCCTGTTAAGACAATGATATACATTTGTTCCGAACAGAATGTCTGAAACCTGCAAGGAAATCAGCCAATGACTCCATTAAAAAAGGATCTAGTAATTTATTCGAATTTTCACACCACAATTCAAGAAAATTACATTTATAACAGTGCTTATTCGAACTTATCATTAAACAACGTTTCATGCTGCAGTTTATCCAGAAGCTCTAAACCTTTTACTTTGTAATTATATTGTTGTATATCAGACTCGTTCTACCAAACGCCAAGCTACAATTAAACGCACTGAATCACCTTACTATAAATCACATCTCACTGAACAAATATTTGACACAAGCTGCTACATTATTTCGTCTAGTGTAGCTCAGAAAAGTGCGTACATTCTTTTTATAATTCTAGGTTAAATAAGCGCTTGAAAAATTCCGAGAAACGCCAAGAGTCATTTTAGTGTTCCTCCAGAGAGGCTGTGCAATGAAACTCTTCACTTTATTGTCAGATTAGCAATCAGGGGTTCCCAGTTGTTATTTTAATTGAAGAGCCAGAGTTCTGCTTAATGTCAGGATTCGGGAGACGTACATAACAACCAGTCTGCAGCGCCACAGCGTCAAGTAATGAAACGTGTGTAGGAAAACTTACCTGTTGTGTTATTCTAAGCAGCTGTTCTGTTATCACAACACAAGTTCATATCTGTCTACAAATTTAGCTAAGAAAAGTAGAATTTTAAATTTTAAACTCATGGTTCCGTGCATCGTAACTCAATGTTAATAAATTCCAACCAGATGCAACAGTATGCAGCTATTTATTTACTGCAAAGTCACTCTACATGTTTCAGGTGTCACAGCACCCATCATCAGGAGTACTAAAAACTGTACAGGTCATAATACTGGTACAGCTACTTCGCTCCAACGTTTGTGCATCAAGTTGGTTAATTACTGAGATAAATATACTGAGATGCACGGTCAGCAAAACGTCGAAAAAAACACGTCTTAATATTTAATGACCCGCCGTTATTAAATGATTGTAATTAAACCTGAATTTTCTCAATACACTTTAGAAACATATTCAAATATAAAATCCAAAGAAGATCCGTCTAGTTGGAGCAGAGCTGTTTCATGCGGACAGATAGACAAACAGACAGACAGACAGACATGACGAAGTTGATAAGTCGTTTTCGCAGTTTTGCGAACGCGCATAAAAGAATGGAATAAAGAATCCAAAGCAATAAGTGGTATTTCCACTTCCAACTATGCCTTCCGTATTAAGTTAAAATTTCCATTCGATTTCTTGCACCGGTCAGGGGTGTAGTATACTTCCTCCTTGCTATGGAACGGTAGCGAAAGCAATTCACAATTTAATCCTTCTGAAGGAAGCTGTTGTGTATGTTGCATTCATGATAATGAGAATGACACTGATGATAATAAGAATAAACAAATAAATCCAAAACAAGAAATATTTAAGAATATTCACGGAGCAACTTGGAACTGCATTCAAATGTTTGTTTTTAATTGATTGCTTACAATATTTGTAATTGTTTTGGGAAACTATAAGTAGCTTAAAGATAACTGTGTAAGAAGTTAGGAAATAGTAATAATAATAATAATAATAAATAAATAAATAATTAAAGCTCACTAAGTCCGCAACACAAAAGTCCAGTAAGCTTATGATGAAGTTACTGAAAAAACCATAAAAAAACATCGAGAAATTCGTTTAATCTGTTCGTTTTTTATGTTCTGTAAAATTACGTGAGACTGTCCTTAACCCTTAACCCGCTAACGTGGAAAATATGGTGAGTTCCTAATAATGCCAGCAGATGGCAGATGAGATTTAACTCGGCGTTTAAAGAGTTAATAAAGTACTGTACGAAAAATTCAGCACAGGCCTCTGTGCGGCACCGACACAAGAGAGTCTGGACAAGCAGAGACAGAAACATCCACATGTTCCTGCGCAGACCATGTATGTCCATTTTCACAGAAAGAAAATTACAGTCAGAAATAAACGATAAAAAGAATATATAAATTCCACCCGCCAATTGATTTTTCAGGAGAAACGTTTTGAAGTGCTATAATTTTCTATGAGTGCAACGACGACACAACTGCTCTCTAGCGGCGAGTTTTGCAAACTGCGTTATGACACTGTACCTGTTAAAAGTTCATCTGCAAACGTTTCTTTCTATACCAATAACACAAAAATTCCAAATTTTGAGTTGTGACACTCTTGTCGCAAATGAGCGATATGTAGATTTTTATTTTTTCTGGTCATTTAACAAGATTGTTAATAACTCGAGCCTATACAATATACCTTAGTATAATTGCACAATGGTCAGTGTGAATACGGAATTGAATGTGATCAAATTTACGACATTCTTTCGGAATTCGTCCGAAAGGACTAAGGAAATACACGAAGAAACTGATTTCCGACCGTCGGCGTCCCAGTGGCGACCACCCGATTGCCAGTCAGAAGCGCGGTCCAATTAGCACCCTTCTTCAGTGGCCTTACATAACAATTTTAAATTGAAATACAGTTCAGCGTAATCCTAAGCAACAGTCAACATACACGACTGTTAACTGCCTCGACATGGCACAAGTCTGCAAATTACAACTACAGGCACCAGGTATCTTCTCTGACTTACTCTTTTGTCGTCTACGTCTTCATTTTCCTCATTGTTAAGACACGTGATTTATTCCTTCTTTCAAATATTCTACTGTAATTCAGAGTGTATATTCTGTAATTTTTATTTTGAAGCTATCCGTTCCGTGTATTTTTAATATCAAAGTTCACTGTTCGTGACACCAAATAAAGGCACTGTCTTAATTTTTACACATATTAGAGGAGCCTCTCTGCCATGTTTCCGTACAGTTGTACCATATTCAGGGAGAACAAAATGCCAGTTCTTAAAATCCAATTACCACTTGAAGGCTGTTTCCAGTGGTAACTGAATTTAAAAATTGGTAATTTTTTTCTCCCTGAAGATGGTACAGTTGTTTCGAAACATGTCTGAGAGTCTCCTTTAATATATGTATTACGTACGCTGGTGTAATAAATGGTGTACTCTTGATTTTGTAAAATTGTTCAGGCGGCAGACGGCCTTTCATCATTCTAATGTAGCAATGACGAGGCTATACCGCCATAACACCTTTCATTTCATATGGGTGTTTCAACGACGCACGGACAATGAGTTACAGCCACAAGCATTTAATGACGGTTTGCGTTTACGTTCAGTTTGCACAGTGGAACATGGAAGTTTTTTAATGACAGAACTTTCCGTTTAATTACTGTAAATGAAACAGCAGACTACAGGCACAGATGGGAAATGTGTTTACCCGTGATGACTATCTTGAGCCAGATTAATCCAGCCCACGTCCTGACATTATTTCTTTATTTTCTTTATCCTATCATTCCTATTTCTCTTCTTCGTCCATTCATGGTTCTCAACAAAAACTATGTGCGTAGACCTGTAAGTTTCTATGCCTTGTAATTCGTTCTGCATGTCCTGTACATCTTCATGTCATGGTAGTACACACACCCATCTCCATCGAAAGACAGTTCCTGAAATTCAGTGTCACTCAGCGTGATCCTGTGAAGCCTCGCACACACCGACAGCATGGGGGCACATTTAACTTTGGAACAGACCTTGTACAGACACGAGACACCGGTAACAGTGTTCATTTCACGTGACTGTACTTGTAATGGATTTTTGCTTTTTATCGAGTCGCGTGCTTGTGGGTTTGGTTGGGTGAAGAGTATTATGACGTCACGGCAAGATTCCTCCCGCATTGGTGGAGAGAAACGTGTACAGGCTGAAGGTAGGAGGAGTTCGGGTTACGTTGGCAAGTTAAATCGGTCAAACAAGAAGCGACATAAGGCTGCTGTGAATGGAGGAGAGCTGGAGACGTGCCGGCTGTCTGATGGACTAAGGATGTGGGGCGGCTGACCACTGCTGTCCGGTTAACCGAGCGAAACTCGACGGACCTCCAAGAAATGCTTTAATATCAACGACGTTTCGGCAATTACCTCTATATTAGTCATCAAACAACGAGCTCACATACCATTTCGTCTATATTTTACCTATATTTTTGTAAAATTTTGGTCCAAATATCTGAAGAGAATAGAGAATTTTGGACGCCTAGCTGTAGATAGGAAGCATACAGAAACAATAGGATGTGTGAGAGTGTTAATTGGATTCATCAGGCTCATGATATCGTCCGGTGGCGAGAACTTGTAAACACGACAATTAACATTCGGTTCTCACACAAAGCGAAATAGTTCTTTAAAAGCTAAGGCACTAAGAGCTACTCAAGAAAACCTGGAACTGAAGACAGACCTCTCAATTTGTAACCGCGTAGGTCTGCGGTATATATATATATATATATTTGTTTTGTAAAATTCACCACATCAAAAATCTATATACTTATTGTTGTCAACCATAACAAAAGTATTAGCCCCGTCAAAACACGTTACATGTTTCGGCCATTTCAATGCATTGAATACGTTAAATAAAGAGTGAGCCACGAAAAATTAGCCCGGGTCCGTAGCATAGCGTAAATACAGAAATTAATACAGTAGCCAAATTCTGAAAGGAAATAACGTCACAGAAGATGTTCAAAGTGTTTGCCTCCTGCATCAATACACAGCTGCGCACGTCTGATCATGTTGACAGCACGACTGTTTACTAACTGTTCAAACACTCTACGCAAAATATATATATAATAACGCCAGAGAGAATATCACAAGGACACGTGCAAAACGGAAGGGGGGCTACTTTTTCGTGGCCCATCCTGTACATTGAATATATTTTGAATTCGTGAGCCTCACAAATTCAAAATACACATGCATATTATTTTGCCTTTTAAACATAATATGTTTAAAGCATTAAGATGATCAGGACGGCCGAAACATGTAGCGTGTGTTGACGGGACCAACAAAAATTTTTGTGTCTGACGGTTACACGCATGTCTATTTTTTTTTTCGCTTTTTTCTTTTTGACAAGATGGTTGTAACTTTGATTATATAGCGTCAAACGATTGCTCGAAACTAAGTGATGAATAGGAGAGGAGTGTCTGGAGAAGACTGTGGTGTTTTATTTTAAGGTTCTGCGCCGACACTGGCCTGTCCAGTGTGCAGGGAACCACCAGAAACTGTCAGTATAGCTGATGGTCCAGCGGGAATCCGAAGCTGGCCCCATCCTTAATGTAGGTCAGAGACGTTACTGCTAGAGATTACTTCCTCCCTAGATAGCATACAGCGGGGTGCCCATTTTGTATTCATTAACTTTGGCCTAGGTAAAGGGATATGCATGCATGGACTGAGGGACAAAGGGTCGCACTGAGGTGCAGAACATATTCGTGACACTTGACCTCGCCTAGAGGCCAACTTAAAGCTCAGAACAACGTTTAAGTTAGGCCTGACTTACAGAAATATTCAGGCTCGTCACAAAACGTCCAACTTTCTTTAGGGTGTGTGTGAAAGACTTTCTCAAATAATGGCGACAATGATGCTGACGTTGAGAGGAAGGAAGATGAGGAGGTGCATTATTGTTTGTACGTTTCACAGAGTAAGATTGGGGTGAACAAATCGAGAAAAATATGACTAGAAGGGCTTATAGAATGTAACTCGGCGACGGAGAAATGATACAAAACTTTGAGATCCTGAAGGAAAAACACTCATTTGGATTCCTGGGCACAGAGCGTGGGTTGGTATTGAAAAGTGTACATAAGATTGAGGGCATGAGGATGTGGAGTGGATTTAACTGGCTCCAGGCAAAATTAGATGGCTGAGTTCTGTAAACAGGTCTACTGTCCATAAGAGGCGAGGAACTTCTTAATAAACTGAGCGAACTTGACACCTGCCGGAGGAGGACTGTTACTCAGAGTACATTGAGTGTCGCTGTTCAAGGCAACTGTAGTTTCTGGAACATGACGGGTGCTACAGTTTCGTGGTTTGGATTACACGAAATATTTCAATATTTCTGCTGCGACAGGTATACTTATTGGAGAGTGAGTTCGGACAGAAAAATTATTTAACCCCTTAAGGACGATCAGGAATTTGTTTTATTTAAAATCCAGTTCGTACCGCGCAGTAAACTCTCTCCGTGTCATTCTTGATTTCAAACTTTCGCCGTGTTTTGAATGTTGTATGCTTTCTTCTGGGTAATTCCCCGGCGTCTGAATTTTATTTGCCGACGTTTCGGAACACTCTGTATGTTCTATCTTCATAGGCGGGTAGGTATGAAATATGACTAGATTTGAGAAAAGTTGGATTATTTATACGGGAAAAGTATGAGCTCGAAAATGGCCTGAGCCGATAGGCATAATTTTCTTCCCTCGCTGTGGAAAAGTACTGGAGTTACTGACCAATCTGAAAAGTGTCCACAATGGGATGAGATGAACAGAACGTGTAGCACGCACGGAAGAAATAACAATGCATGTACATTAGAACGAAAATCTAACGGTAAACGATGACTTGTGAGATAGAGACATTAAAATAACAAAGAGGATGGACTGTGGAAAGGATCCAGTCACCGCAGATTAGGACACATTGGCAGGACTGTGATGTTGTAATTAAGATGTCGGTTTCATGAAAGGCAAGAATGTCCGGATATAAAAAACGCTGTCCGCGCTGCACAGTTATATGTCCTTAGACGTGTTATGTTACGTCATTTGCATAATAAAACCAACTAGATGCACTAATTTCTCAAATTTATTTTTGGAATAAAACTATACATGTTTTGGACAGTTCCTCTGTTCATCTTCGGGAGTTTTTCACTGCACACACAGCAATGGTGTATGTCATACAGCTTGCGAGCAGGAACAGGAGGCTCGCAAGCTGTCAGCAAAACTGTAGGACATTTACCATTGCTGTGTGTACAGTGAAAAACTCCTGATGACGGACAGAGGAACAGTTCGAAACATGTAGAGTTTTATTCCAAAAATAAATTTCAGAAATTAGTGCATATAGTTGGTTTTATTATAGGAATTTATAAAGCTGCACAGTCACCTGAACGTCAAATGTTACGTCATGTTTGGGACTGGTGCATAGGTTGTAGTCGCACTGAGCCTACGTCCTTTGCTGCTTCTATTTGCCATTCCAGTAAAGAAAAGTTTAATATGCCTAAGAAAACCGATAGCCAGCATATCATTAAAAACTGTGCTATATGGATTTAGTTCAATGAAGACGTACACAAATATTCTAAATAAATACGTAATTTGTTGTAAAGATAAAGAAGAGGTTATTTACTATTTAAATTATTTGGTAAAGAATATATATTTATTTTTAAAATTATCTCGTTTGTTCGTGAACAAACAAGCAGGAAGATACGCAGCCCTACTTTGCACACGCAGCGGTGACTCGTTCATAAAGGCGTGCCAAGTATTTGACATTCATCAATTCCCCAGTGTTGTTAATAAGTGGTAATAAAAATATTCAAATTTTCTTGATTATCTCGGCCTAATAATATTTACAATCCCTCACATCACTCCACAATGCCTATTAATATCACTCCGAATATCCATTTCCTTCTGTCCGCTGGTATAAAGCAGTTCGAACAGCTATGAGCAGATTTTCATCAAATAGAACATTGGGAAGTTTAAATGCTTTTGTTAGCTTTTGCGAACAGAGAGTGATCTCAAAATTAAGAAACAGGAAACATGCATAAACACACACCTTTCTGAGCGCACTTGAAAAATAATAACTCGCTTATTATTACGTTTAATATATAGAAAACCTGCGAACTAATCTTCAGAGAAGAATGAATGATATATATATATATATTTAAGCTCATGGTACCGTGCATCATAATTCAATGTTAATAAAAATCCAACCAGATGCAACAGTATGCAGATATTTATTTACTACAAAGTCATTCTACATGTTTCGGGTGTCACAGCACTATCATCAGGAGTACTAATAACTGTAACCGTAGCCTTCGGTACTGGTACAGCTACTTTCCTCCAACGTGGCCTGATCAGGCCACGTTGGAGGGAAGTAGCTGTACCAGTATTATGACCTGCACTGGAGGCTGCGTTTACAGTTTTTAGTACTCCTGATGATGGGTGCTGTGACACCCGAAACATGTAGAGTGACTTTGTAGTAAATAAATATCTGCATACTGTTGCAACTTTTTGGATTTTTATTAACAATGGAGAATATATTTTATAGCTTAGACACTTTTTTCGTACGTCTTAGAGTTTCCGAGATAAGTAGAGCAAACCAGCAAGCACATCATAACCGTAACGGTGTGCTTACACTTCCTTCTATGTTATCCGACAGAAAATTACAGCCTTTCATTTGACCGCGAAATGTACTTCAGTTTCACGAGATAATTGGCACAGGTCTATCTCTCAACTGTGTACAAATTGCCAAACTTTTCAATCACTCATGTACTGAAATTGAGGAAAGTTACATTAAAACCGTACAATACGCTAACATAACGTAGTTGTGACTGATGGCTCTTATCCGTACTCTTTGCTTTCTTAAGTTTCCAAACCCAATCTGAAATAACTTAGACATTATCAAGTGGGTTACCTTTGGACAAATTTTGTTTACATCAGCAGTGTAGGCGAAGTAATAAAAATTTATATATATAGTAGAGTTCAATTTTAAATTTCGTCATTTAATTAAATGTGACCTTATATTGACCTGCTTATGACATTCCAAGAAATAATAGCCTTAAAATACTTGAAGCAAAACCTGCTTGATGTTAAAAACGCACTGAAATTTTAGTGTCTGGAGTGAGATACCGAGAGTGTAAACATAACGAAAAGTACGGTACTGAGGTAAATGTGAATATAAACCCTGTTGTTACTTGCATGAAGTTACCTGCCTACACTTTCTAACTGTTGTCTTGATAAAGATATGCTCACATCTGCTTCAGACACTCTTTATGTATTACGTCTGAAGATATACTAACCTCCCCCTGCTACTGTTGGCCTGTCATTATTCACGGTCATATCGTGGAAGTTTCCCTAACAGCAAAATGTGTTACTGTATCCTGGAAGTTCCTTTTCCGAGTCACGGCCGAGACACCGAATGTACTGCGGTGCATCGTGTGTTTACTCAGTTCATCCAAGCAAATATTTGTATACTTTTTCAGATTAGGCCATGACTGTTTCCTTGCACAATCTTTCCCATTTTTGATCCGTTATTTCCAAATTATTTTACTAGTAGAACCGTCAAATGAACTACAGACACATATAGAACTCTATGAAATACAAAGCATTTTTAGGTTTATTCCGAAAAGCGAGTATTAGCTTTGTTATATCTGTCCGTCTGTCTGTCCGCAAGGAATAACTCTGCTCTCAATGGACTATTTCCATGAAACTCGGTATTTCAGTACTTTTCCAGAATCGGTTGAAAATATGCCAAATTCACTAAAATCCTACAAAAATAACGAGAATTTTGCATGAAGACGGAATTATGTTGCCGAATTCTGCTCAGAATGAGAAATGCTTCATACAAAAGGTGAAGAGAAAATGTAAGAAACACGTTTTGTATTAAACAGTGTTTTTTAAATCGTTCTGTTTATGGGATAATGAGAAAGATATGGTACAGCCTGACAGGCCACAGATGACATAATACGACGCAGGAGAGATGTGATGTAATGTGATGTGATGTTCATTATGGATAACTAAGGCAAAAAAAAAACACACACACACACACAGAATGCGTAATATTTCTTGCCTGTCAACCGCAAAACTGCTTACTCGAGCGCGTCTCAACCTAACGTCACACGTACACTGACCTGTTGTCATACATTTCTTTCAAAAATTTGAGTTTTAAATTTTAGTTCATTGTTCTTGTGTGAAGGAAAAAAAGATTTGTAACCTTACAATTAATCCAGCTCGAACCAAATCTTGGGAAAAGTAATGTTGAAAGTAATGTGCCACGACAGGTTCAAGTGTCAGCTTTATTTGCGCTCAGGGAGCGACTGGTTCGCGCAGCGCGAATGGTGTTTGTTTATATGACACTCTTGCCCTGAACAGACTGGACGAAGTAGTGTGTTGGGATGAGCGAGGAGGAGTGGGTAAGAGCACATGGGCTCCACCCTCTTAACTAATTCTTGAGTCCCGCTAACTTGCCTGAAAAGATCATTTTAGTTTCACCAGAAGACAAGGTTAGTTTATCGGATCTGACGCGAGTGCAGTGAAATATCTTGTGTTCAGGTGCTGTGAATTCTTGAGCTATGGAGCTGCGATTTACATTTTTATGTGAATGACGAACGGAAAGTCGCGGAACTCGATACAGTACGTTACACCACAAAACGTTTGTTACTTTTAACAATCTGCACATCATCGGCCATTACACATCTGCTTCTTCACATGTGATCCCAATAGGTACGGTAGCAATTTTTGTCTTCGCACGACACCTTGTTAAGTTATGTGTATTTCAAACTGTGATGGTGAAATTGGAAGTGTCTTGTTGTATTGTACTGCCAGATGTGTACAGTGTGTCCAGTTACAAAATATTTATCTGTTTACTTTCACTACATTAATGACATTTAATCATCCTCAAATTAAATGGGAGAAGGTCAAAGTTCAATGAAGTGCAAGGTAATTGTTTTGTCAGAGCGCTGTTTCGGGATTTTCTTGGCAAATAAACAGGGAAATCAAACAGAATGCGAGGTTTTCTCATTGAAATCGAACCCGTGACCCCCCGAAATACAAAGGACAAGTGTTTAACTCTCGACCGAGACACTCACTTGTCAGTTTTTGTCACGATTTCTTCGTGTGCAAGTCTTAAAAACGAACTGTATTATTAGTGCTGCTGTAATGTTAATTGCCAGGAGTGTCAGACTGTACGGCGGACAGCTGGTACAGACACGTTAAATGATTATTCAATTAATACACCAACCAATGCACTTACATAAAAGTTACACATTAAAACACTAAATCTATAGCTATAGTTCCCTGATGATGGTCTTAGGACCGAAACATGTCGGAGCAGTTTTAGTGTTTTAATGTGTAAATTTTATGTAAGTGCATTGGTTGGTGTATTAATTGAGTAACTGGACAACATGCGCGGTGTAACAGTGAAAAAAAACCGTTAAGTGATAGGGAAGATAAATTAATAGAGGATTAAATAGGAACCCATACGTTGTGTTGCAACCCAGTGAGCAAATATCTTATAGTTGTTCCCTTCCGCAAAGTGAAGTCTGACATAATTTTTATGAGTTACTCTACACCGGAAGGGCGTTAACAAAAAGTAATTAAACTTGCAGTAAAAATAACTATAGTCGAAAATTAAGCGTGTTTCGTTCTTGGTTTACTGTATGTTGGAGTATAGGTGCGGTTAGATTGGAGTAGTGTCCGGGCTGCAGCCCCGACACTACTCCAGCTTAACCGCACCGAACCTCCAATGTACAGTAAACCAAGAATGAAACGACCAATGTGGTAATGAACATTATAGTCGCGAGCTCCTGATGATGGGCATAGTAGTGCCCGAAACATGTTAAGCCTATAAGAAGTGCAATAAAATAATAAGTGACGTCTAATTGGTTTTTATTCTTCAGTTATCACAATGATGCACGGTCCAGCACACATCAAACTGATGAATGTGTTAAATGCAGTATAAAATTTCGCGTTATTTGTGTTTGTCTGTACACCGCTGTGTTACGTGAATTCATATTGTAATATGCGCATTTATTTTCTCGAAATTTATTTCTACTAAATGAAGGGCGCGTCTTACATTTCACTGCGTTTTTTATCTTGAAAATGCACCAATAAAGGAAGGATACATCCTATAGTCAATGATGTAATATAATCGAGGAAATAGGGTAATTATGTGACAAGAGGGCCCTCAGTAATAAGGTAATAATTGATTAGTCGGTCAAAAAATTCCCCGTCTTTTAGTGTAACATGCGATTAATCATTCTGTCTGTGATTATTCAGATTATTTAGTTGTCTATTTCATAATGAATTAACAATAAAATAATACTGAAATATTAGCACTAAGGACTTCCTTCTTCGAACCTAATTAAAACAGAACTATGCTACATACTAGCTAAGTACTAAGTAATCTAACTTCGCAGAAAATAATCTACCTGGAATAGTTGATATTTACGTACGGAGATTAAACCCCTTTACATGTCAGTAGTTACACGATTTGTAATGTCTGTTGAGAGTAAAACTTCTGAATTCTTCCCACAGAATCTAAAAATAAACAGCTGTTAGGTGACTACAGTATTAACCGGTTGCCCTTCATACAGGAGACACAATATGCTGTCTGGCAGACAGTAACTGAGCTGAACGTTTGAATAAAATTAAGGATAATTTTAGTCTTTAAAGTGTTAACATAATAATACATACGCATGATTTCAGGATTCCGCCTCTATATAAACGAGATATTCGGTTTTCTGGGATGTTAGGCAGTTGTTTATCTACATTTAGGGAGAACGTACCGGTACCATCTTCAACAGTCAAGTTTTACCCCTAATGATGGAACCCATAGCTTGTCCCGAAACGTCGGTAACTAAATACCAATATAGGCTGCGTAACATCCTAAAAGAGCGAATATTCAATAAAACTAACTTTTACCATATTACTCAAAATTTCGACGCCATGAAACAAATCTCAATCACAGAACTAAATGCTTCATCGGATCTTGGTAATATCCTTTCATTGCCTTTCAAATTTCTGCTCTATTATTAGCATTGTCCTAAAGAGCTGGTCTCAGAAGGAGTCTCTAGACATAGGGATGGCTCCATAGAAGACAGCTTATCTTCAGTCATAGGACAAACAGTGATGTACATTAAAGATGAAATGAATTGTAGAGCCGCTCCTAGCTGGACGGAAGTTTTTCTTATCATTGTTGATTCTTGTTCCTTTTCTTCTTCTTCTCCTTCAGGCTATCACATGAGCGCAAAGACGTCAGTAAAGTACACAAAAAGTATTTAATATTACTGCGAAATCTATTGGAGCTCATGAGGTAAAAATTACGAAGTAATATGGAGAAAATGAAAGAGAAAATATGTTTTTATAATTATTTCGAGCAATTAGATGCTATACGTCATTAAAACAAACAATGAGATTCTACACGTCATTAAAACAAACAATGAGATGCTGTACGTCATTAAAACAAACAATGAGATGATATACGTCATTAGAACAAACAATAGAAACTGAAAGATAAACCAAAATAATATTTCATTCTTTCCATTAAAATTTCTAACATGATATTTAGCAAGCAGGCATAGAATTCGCATCCTGCGGGATTACAGGGGACAGAATTGGTCAGGGCTGAGCTGTACTAGCACACAATATATATTACTTTGTAGGGAAATTCTGTATCAACATCAACTGTCACTGTGAGATGTTCGAGGTTGTCATGGCGGGTTTGTTTAAATTTCACTTTATTAGGCATATGACGCCGTGTCACTGGGCGAGTGGTAACCTACATTTCGAAGGGCCTTATTGCCTTCAACTTCATGGCAAACAGAGCAAGAGATAGTGATAAGGCCATTTTCGAAATCGAGAGAGTTCTCTTCCAGCAAACATCACATCCTGTGAGTTTTGCATTTTCGTCATTTGACGGTGTATGTTTAGAGGTTGCGGAATTCAATTAGAACAGTAGAGAAGAAGACAGAGGTTATTCATTACAAGAGGTACATAGGCCTGTAGAGTCTATTTCAAAGAGGTAATGAATTGTATGTTACTGTTCTGAACGTGCATGTCAAGCAGAGACCCTGAAGTAAATATGTATAATAATGATAAAAGAGAAAAAGTAAACAGAATTTTAGCCAAGAACACAAAAAAAACATAGATTAACACGGCACTGTTACACAGACAGGAGGATAATATTAAAGTAGATCTAAAAATACACTGGCAAAAATTGGGCCGGATTGAACTAGCTCGCGGTAAGAGCCAGCAGGGAAATCTTTAGGACATACCAGTTTTACAAGAAGAAATATGTCAACGAGAAAATCTGTAAAGCTTCAATGATCTAGAATTGTATTTGTGAGGGATTCAGTTACAAACTCGGGCTGGGCATCGGCTGTATGAAGCCTACTAAAGTTCGGAATGTGTTTCTTAGTTTCTCTAGGCAAAAGCTTGATAGTGCCCTGACTGGAACGAGCTCTCTTTCTCTCATACCATTGCAAACTCACCCATCACCACATCATTTAGTGCCACAACTATGTTTTCTGAAATACTGATAGCGTCGTAAGTAAAGCACAAAAAGAGACGTCGTTAGTTGACTAGTTAGTAGTTATATACTGAAGAATAGTGTTCACTATCAATACAATAGAATTGCTACAATATACTGTATTTGGAAATATTTATTCATTGTTTAAACTTGTTCCAGGTTTCTGAGCGAGCTGGCGAAAGGTGAAAAGACAAGATTTTGGAAGCAGCATGAAGGTTCAGATCTACTTTGAGTTGAAGTGACTATACTGTTGTTACGAGTGGCTGAAACAAAAACCCATACCAGGAATTAAAAGAAAAAATGTCAGAAAAATTTAAAACACTGACAACATAGGAACAAACTGGAATGAGCCTACAGACTGAAAGCGATATTGACATTTTGTGGTGAAATTTTGTAAAATAACGTAAAAATCTCTAATTTATAAGCCGGAAATGGAACAGTTGGTAAGGATTCCGTGCAGCAATTCACTGACTTCCGTAACGCCATTTTCAATAGCGGACATTTTGATGACCCGTGGCCAGGAAGTCATTGAAAGAGCGCAGGCCCAGGATCAGGCTCTGGATATGACTCGGAAATCAGCCGGCAAACTACACGGTAAGTATGGTGCTTGTGACGACCCCACCGTTCTATAATAGATTTAATCAACAGGATCAGGGAACACCAGAGCAGTATTTGACAGGGCTGGTAGCTGTATGAGCAGATGGAAACTGAGGAAGATAGCTGGAACTAAATGGAATTACGTAATTGCAGACGGGACAAGACAGTCCACGATCACTTCCTTCAATCTCCTTTCCGATTCACAACCCATCTTAATGGTGGCACACAGCTGTTTTCGAATAGTATAGAAAGAGTGTGCAAGAAACAGCATTATATAAAAATCGCTCCTTTAACACTCCAACCAAACGCATAGTATATATTTCTATATATATATATATATATATATTTTACCGAAATTCTCCTACATGTTTCGGTGTTCTATACACCATCCTTAGGAAGAACTTTCCATACTTCCCCAGGACTGTCAGCTTTTTACAAGATTATAACACAAAACGTGTTATACAGTATAAAATACATAATTTTTTTAGATGAACAATGCTTTTACAATGATTAAAACAATATGTACCTCATTATTTTGTATCCAAAAACCTTAAGCAAATTTAAAGCCCTTATTTGCAGCATCTTGGCCGTGCTGGACTGTTGCTATTCTATTATGTATGGTGCAGCGGCAACATACGTTCACTGTTTTTCCATCTACGCTTGGTTCTGTAGGGTGCAGATCTTGAGAAGACTGAGTGCCTAGAAGCAAATATGGCCATATAAATTGTCAAAAGAAATCAAGTTACTATTTTACTCTCTCTTTCTCTCTCTCTCTCTCCCTCTATATATATATATATGTGTGTATATATATATATATATATATATAAAAGTGCACCCTTGTACAGGCACTGAGGCTCTGTACAGGTCGCACGGCCCATAGGGGGAGTAGAGGTATAGCTCTACTCTTTTTTGACCAAGGCACTAGAAGGGGGTGAGGGGTCAGCGTCGCTCCCTGGTCGCTCTTTATCCCCGGGAAAGACCCGTTACCCATTGTGTAGGAGGTTGCGAGGGCCCCAGAGCACGTCTGGACGGGCGGAAAATCTCGTCCCCACCGGGATTCGATCCACGGACCGTCCAGTCCGTAGCCAGTCCCTATACCGACTGAGCTACCCGACCCACATATGTATGTATGTATGTATGTATATATATATATATAATCATTAGAGTCATTCTTTTTTTGTGCCATTCCTGTATATGGTTGGTTGAGTGGGTTGAGGTTATAAGATACAGAATAACGAGTTATACATTTGATGTTTATTGGACCGTGCATCTTTGTGATAACTGAAGAATAAAAAACCAACTAGTTGCCACTTATAATTTTATTGTACTTCTTATAGGCTCAATATTTTTCGGGCACCACTATGCGCATCATCAGGAGCTCACAACTATAATGTTGATTACCACATTGGTCGATTCGTTCTTGGTTTGCTGTATGTTGGAGGTTAGTTACGGTTAGGTTGGAGTAGTGTCTGGTCTGCAGCCCGGACACTACTCCAACCTAACTGCACCTAAAATCCAACACACAGCAAACCAAGAACGAAGAGACCAATGTGGTAATCAACAACATAGTCGCAAGCTCCTGATGATGGGCATAGTAATGCCCGAAACATGTTGAGCCTATAAGAAGTACAATAAAATAGTAAGTGGCATGTAGTTGGTTTTTTATTCTTGAGCTATACACTGTTTCAATCGTTGTAAAAATATTGTTAATCCACAAAATAATAATACAGTGTATACTGTATAACACATCTTTTGTAATATTCTTGTGAAAAGCTGACAGTTCTGAGCAAGTATACGAGTTTCTCTCTGAGGATGGTTTATTGCACACCGAAACATGTAGGAGAAGTTCGGTAATATATGTACATACATGTGTGTCGAAATATGTAATGTGTATTAAGTTGGAGTATTGAAGGAGTGACTTATATAAGAGAATGCCGAGAATGAAGAACTTCCTAATCATTATTGGTACCCTACCTTCCTGGACCTGTTGCCAACAACCTGAATCACCCTCAGAGACATTGCACTGTAGCTCAATAAGTCCAATCATGCGTGGTCATTGTTAAAATATACGTGTTGCACAGATACTATTAATATTAATTTGGGATTATCTGGCTCAGGATAGGGACTGGTGACGGGCTGTTGCAAATGCGATTTGTACTTCTGGGTTTAATAAAACGCGGGGACTTTCTTGACTTCCTCAGGATATACTGGCTTTTGAAAAAGAGTGTAGCTTCATGGAGTTAGACTAAGATTACCTATTATAAAACAGGCAATGCAGAATAACGTAATGTTGAGGTGGGTTCGTGCAACAACTGTTGCCGTTAAAAAGCAATAAATATTACATATTCCGAGTGTGTGTTTGTAGCCTTAGTTATGAGGCATGCAATGCGCATGAGCCAAAATGTCGTCTGTTGCCTCTCCGGCTGTTAACATAATTGTCCACATTATCTCATAAATCTTACGATCTTCGAAAAAATGTTATTGAATATAGAATATGTGTTCTGAATTTCTCTACAAGTTGGTCTGAAACATTACACATTCTAAGATAAACTGAGCAAGATATGATCATAAATGTATACTGATCTTCACGTAAAGCACCCGTTATTCTTACTAGATTTTAATGAAACTTGATTTCCCTACAGATTTTCGAAAAATACTCGAATACCAAATTTCATGGAAATCCTTGCAATGGAAGCGGAGTTGTCTCATGCGGGCGGACGCACGCACATGACAAAGCCAATAGTCACTCTTCGGAATCTTGCGAAAGAGTCTAATAATTGACAAACGATTTTCTCAATTTGTCCAATGTGCGTTTATAAAATCCTTTTGCATACAGTGTGCACTCTAGGTTGAAGAAATCCAACAAGATGCAACTGTATGCAGATATTGATTACTGCTAAATTACTCTACATGTTTCGGGCGTCCATCGCGCCCATCATCAGGAGTACATTGGTCACGTTTGAAGAAGCTTGCTCCCCAGACAGTATGATGTGTACCAGAGGCTGCAACTACAGTTTTATTTACTCCTGATGATGGACGCGATGGACGCCCGAAACTAAACTAAAAACTAAACTCCGTGGCCTTAGTCCGCACGCGAACTATACCGACAGAAACATGTAGAGTAATTTAGCAGTAATAAATATCTGCATACAGCTGCATCTAGTTGCATTACTTCAACCTAGAATCACGATGCACGGAACTACAAATATAAAATTTAGTGTACACTCGTTTACCCGGTGTAATGGTGGGAGGAGGATGCGCGGAAAATTGAAAATCGCGGATAATCCGGAACATACAATTTATTGAGTCAAGAATAAAAAAATATAACTATAATTTATTTTTTTGAATGGGAGGAGGTAACAACATCCCGATGTATTTGTTCAATCAGTGTTTGTAATAGGAAAATCAATAAATATTGTAATTTATTTATTACAAACGTGACACATTCATATTTTACGCATACTGTTTAGGCAAACAGTCCCTGTTTGCCGAATGTACACGAATATTAACGAATAAGCACGGAAGATCCCGAGTGCTGTATTGAGGATATTTTCAGGCACTCGACACTCAATCACGTGTTTTCCCAACTTTGTCTTTAGTCATTAGTAACTTAAGATCGTGCACGGATAATACTCAAACCTGATAATCTGGGCACGCATAATACTCAAACCCGATAATCCGGGCACGGATAATCGAGAGTACACCGCAAATCTTTTAAGACTGCTGTTCTGTCACGTTACGTGAAACTGACAGTCGCGTGTGAACAAGTTTCCGATTTCCTCCGGAACTGCCAGTGAATCCAGAATCGTGATGTAGGATCACTTTATAGAGAAGACATTACAAGAATTTTATCGCAAACATTTTGCCAGTTAGAAAGTCAGTCAGCATCTACCCAAACATAACATATTTTTGAGCATTAACATAACTCATCCACCCAAACATAACGTATGTTTGAGCATTAACATTACTCATCTACCCAAACATAACATATTTTTGAGCATTAACATTACTCATCCAACCAAACACAACATATGTTTGAGCATTAATATTACTCATCTACCCAAACATAACACGTTTGAGCATTAATATTACTCATCTACCCAAACATAACATATTTTTGAGCATTAACATAACTCATCCACCCAAACATAACATATGTTTGAGCATTAACATTACTCATCTACCCAAACATAACATATTTTTGAGCATTAACATTACTCATCTACCCAAACATAACATATGTTTGAGCATTAACGTTACTCATCTACCCAAACATAACATATGTTTGAGCATTAACATTACTCATCCACCCAAACATAACATATGTTTGAGCATTAACATTACTCATCCCCAGGGTTGTCGTATATGTGAAAAGAAATGGGGACCGCGGTGGCACACTGGTTACGGTGTTGTTTTACAAATCGGGATGTCGCTTGTTCGATCCCAGCTGGTGTCAATGAAATTTTTCATTGATATAAAATCCTCCCGATCGCACTTCGGCCCTCGGGTCGACTCAACATCTAACAGAAATGAGTACCAGGAGCATTTCCTGGGGGTAAAGGCGGCCGGTGCGTAATACTGACAAATTTATCACCATCCTGTGCCGTTGTCATGAAATCTGGGAACCTTAACTTCCTGGAACCCTCTGGGTCACCCTAGGCTTGTAACGGGACTGCTTTACCTATACATTTATGTGAAAAGAAATTGAATATTGGCTACAGATGTAGACGGCTAATCCCGATTACCTTACAGTCTAAAGCGTAGTTCTGCGGCCACTGAATTGCACGGATCGTGGGTAGGAGTCCTGGGGAGGGCAGGGCGTTCGTTTCTTGTGTTTTATGTGTGTTGTGCATGAACCGGCCCTGCAAGGAGCTTTCCACTCGTTCGGAGGAGTCCTACCGTGTATGTGTGTGTGTTTAATTCTGTGTGGTCTAGGAACTTCCACATTGAGGTGGCCTAGACTTTATTTTTGGTGTTGCGGTACAGAAGAAGGCAGGTACATAGGTTTCTGCCACAGGTGCATCCAGAAATTTTCTTTGGCGGCGGAAGGGGGGAGGCTGACCCCGATGCTATATATAATATATGTTTGATTTTAAAAACAATGTTATGAAAATCATGTCAAAATCGCCCAGTCGACAGACAGTTAGGTTAGAGGGAAAATTGAAACTAACCGAAAAAGAAAAAAATTGCTTGTTCTTAAGTTTTCAATTTAATTTTAAAAATTCCATTGTACTAGTTCTCTCAGTGAATGATTTAGGCTGAAGCGAAATTTATGTAAAAAATCTTTAATATAATCGTGTCTATAAACTCTGTGTTTTTTAAGTTTCGCTTAGTAGGGAGCTGCAGCCCGGTAGACCAGCAGCACCCCCCCCCCTCTTTCGGTGCGCGAATGTTTTTTGCTACAGTCTGATGTTCATGGGGAAGACCTTTCTTTCATCGAAATACATGTTGTAAGCAGTAACAGACTCATGAGGTGTATCATGATAATTAGTAGCTGACTGTCTACCACTGCTCGTTAATTACCCTTTCATTCAATTCTTTGCAATTTGAGCCACTGAAGATACCTTTCAAGGAGCAGTAAACAGAAACTTTGGTGCGCTTGGGGAATGAAATTTATATATATATATACATACACATATATTTCATTACTTGACTCTTTAACAAATATTAATTAAACTGTCAAAGTAGAATGACAAATGGACACGTAGCACGCATTGTGAGAACGAGAAAAGCACAGGCTACAGAATTTCGATCGAGAAAGCTGAAGGAAAAGATACTTGGAAAACCCAGACCTAGAAGGAAATGAAATACTAAAATGCCTTTTACAGAAAGATTGTGAGGGCGAGAAATTGAGTCAAATGACTCAGAGTAGGACCCAATTTCGCAGTGTAAAGAGTTTCCCTGTGAAGGTAGGAAAATGTCTGCTACTCTATAGACGGTATACGCTAAAGCACAAAGCAGTCAGTACTTTCAGTTAGTCGAGATATCTTATGAGTCACATGATGTGACACAAAACACAGACCGTCACCTTATGTGCCGGGTTCCTGCAAGTATGAGGCCAAATTCTGCACAGACCATTTCGAAGTTCCAAGCAAAGTAGAGGGTTTGGGACTGAACTAAACACATCGGCATCTCGCCTGTTCTGATAATGTTTATTTTTTTAGCCAAAACATTGGTAACTCTTATTCTAAATGAAAAGAGAATTTTTCATCACTCGCTAATGCGGAGTTTGTTGTGGTGGTAAAAAGTCTGAGAAAACGGAAGAATATGTTTCTGTTCTGTGGAAAGAAGGCGGGAAGAAATCACAAAATAAAGATAACAAATAACTTCTTTGAAAAGGCGCAAAGACTAAATATTTGAAAACGGTTCCAACCAATGACAATCGCCGATATAACAACATATGATCTGGTTAAATTTTGAGAGCGCGTGTTATCATTCGATTCAGAAATTTTATCTCCGCTTTTTTTTAATCTAAAAGCATAAATAATTCAAAGGAACAGATCTACAATTTTTTTCTTTTTGGTTGGTGCGTGACTGAAACTTCGTTTCTCACATCACGGGAGTAAATTTTTTTAATTGTATATTGCAAATTACAATCTACTTAATTAGATAGAGTAATTAGTAAGGTTGAGGTAAGAAAAGGTCGTGAGGCAGGCACCATCCATTGGTGGTTCACTGGAGCTGTGCTATTGAGCTATTCCGGCCATAATAGTTTGAGTCGTCTGTCAACTGAGGGGCTGAAGAGGGCTCTGATCAGTTGATTGCTGTGCTCAGTGCTGCGGTTTTTGTATTTGTTGGCCTTGATTCGAACCACTTCCGTTACGTACGGGATAGCGAAGTCACTGTGCAAGGTTTGGTTGGAGACGTACCAAGGGGCATTGCTGATCATTCTGAGCAATTTTGAGTGGAATTTTTGGAGGATCTTGGTGTTGGATGGCTCGCTGTATCCCCATAGCTCTATCCATTGGAGTAAATGAGGATGACAATGTTCCAGCACGCACCGCTGAGGACGACATTTGAGCCTAAGAGGGATAAAGTAATATGAAATTCCAACTTGATGCAACAAGGTAATTTTATTGATGTATTCTTAGCTCGACATGTTTCGGGTACATACGCCCATCATCAGGAGCATTAGATGTTGAGTTGCAGCATATGGTTTTCTGTAACGAGTTTTTGGATGGGTGGTGGTCTTGAGAGCGGCTGTGTAGGTCGTGTTTACGGTGCGGATGGTGCCGTCGCACGGTACCATCCGCACCGTACACAACGGCTCTCAAAAACTCGGTGCACAAAACCATATGCTGCAACTCAACATCTAATGTTCCTGATGATGGCCGTATGTACCCGAAACATGTCGAGCTAAGAATACATCAATAAAATTACATAGTTGCATATAGTTGGCATTTCTCTTTATTTAATGAGGAAGATGCACGGTCAAAAAACCCTCAAGGGAGAAAGTAATCTAAAGCTTATGAAATTTGCACAGTAAGAAGCGTCGTGACTTTGTACTCCTCACCAAACGTGAATCGTGAGTTCAAATGAAGAAATTTGAGAGTGGGGTGGAACGAGGCAGGAATGGGGGTTGGGGGGGGGAGATGAACCCGTACAGAATATTGGTGGGGAAACCTGAGTAAAAGAGGCCACTTGAAAGGTCTGTGGGTCGATGGCATGATAATAAACTAGATTGATCTGACTCAGGATAAGGACATGCCACGGACCTTTGTGAATACGATAACGAACTATCGGGTTAAATGAAGTGGGGGGAATTTTCTGGGCTAACTGAGGAAACTTATACCAATTACTCGAGAAGGACTCTGCTGGATACAGCCAGTTGAAGGGGGTATCGATATAGGTGAATTTCTTCTGGTCCAAATTGAGAATGATAAAAACGGCTACTTGCAGAACCCCGTGACCACGATAATGCACTTTGAGGTCCCACTCAATACAAAGAATTTTTCGATCAGCTGAACGACTCTCAGTTTATTATAGTCATTTACATTTTCCCCTAAAATAATATTTATTTGGTTGCGCTACAAGTATGGAAATGTGGAAAGCCGTGAGTTCTCATAAACCCTGCACATATACAACCAAACAAACTTGTTTGATGTGAAAACACAGCGCCACTGAAACATATGTTTGGTTGCTTCCAAATTTCGTTTCAATCCAAACAAAATAATCTCTTTTTTTTTTAGGCAGAGCCTGAGGCTAGGGGAAAGAGGATACAAGATCCTACATAAATATTCTTTGACGAAAGAAGACACCAGGTCTTCACACCAAACTTAAGCACAACACAGTAACGTCGACTGGAGTTCTACCCTAAATTGTCACGCGGGCTCATACATAGGAGGGGCGCACGTTTGCTGTTTCCCACAATCACGTGCTTGTATCAAATGGACAGAGTTACCGGATTATGCAAATATGCCTGCCAACACCAAAATTCAGTATTGGGATCTGAAAACAATTCTCACTTCTACGGGCTAGACAGCCACAACAAAAAGTTCCGTAGCGAAATAAAAGCGCAAATGTACAATCCGTGACAGAATAAAGAGAGGATACCAGGGTGCTCTATATTTTCAAACTGTGACACACTTTCACGGGACGTAGATAAATGTAATTCTATCTATACACATAAAGTACAACGTATCGGTCAAAAACACATCAGTTTTGTTACATAAAATACCCTAAAATAGCATTTTATATAATAAAACTCTTGTGTTCTTAACGGATATTTTGTTCTTTATATGTACAGACACATCGGGATGACTAATTCTATCTGCCGCCATAACGAAAGTACAAACTTCCGTGTGCCGATTTGCAAGAAGTTCACATATACTGCATGACATTACAATAAAAAGTTTTATCCGGCATTCCCGAGGGAGAGGGGTTGCCGGATAACGCAATTTTCCGTGTATCAGTATGTTAATGATATCATCATGTGAAATTGTGGACCGGGATAGCTCAGGCGGTTGAGCGACTCTCTACGAGATGTAAGGTTAGAGGATCGAATCCCGGTGGAAGATTTTCTGCGCCCTTCCAGACCGGTCTTGGGGCTCACCCAGCTTCTTATGCCATGTGTAACTGGTCTCTTTTCCCGGGGGGAAATGCAGCCGGGGCGTGGCGATGATCACCCACCCGCATCTAGATCCAAGGTTAAAGAAAGTGTAGAGCTATATGTCTCTTCCGCCTTTGAACCTTCTAGGATGAAATTTAGTTTTGTCAGTTTGTCGGTTAACTGAGATTTCTGGATAATCCATTTAAGGATAAAACATTTTTTTACTGTATGTGCAGATCTCACATGCCAAATTTCATCCAAATCGGACAGTAATATGGATAGAAAGAATAAGATTTTATTTACACGCATGCGTAAAGCGTGGATTTAACTGGGCAGATTTTCCCTCAACTCACAGTCGTCCAACAAAAGTTTGCGCAAAGCCTTCTGGACCAAACACTTTCCAATTGGTCGAAAAGTGTAGAAAATTCCGTAAAAGTTTTAGGAGCGGCTTTCATTAAATTACGGTTTTCACTGCACCGATTTGTATGAAAGTGCTAAGTGCTCAACGGCACTGAATGAAAAGACTGCTTACTCAAAATTTCATAAAAATCTTTTGGTAAATATGAAAAATATGGCTAGAAATTCACTAACTCCCTGTAGTAAAGGACGACTGTTAATAACACGATTTTCACAATAATCATGATTGCCCGAGAACTTCTGAAATTAAATGCTGATAATGTGACAAACGGCTTAGTTGTTGATGACAGGGCTCACACGCAAGGTGAAAATGGTTTCCACATAAGGAGCTTTTTAATTTTATTCGATAATAAGGGCCTAAAACTGTAAAGTTGCTACATACTGTGAGTTTCAGCAATTACAGGACACATTTTATATCACTTCTTCTAGGAACTGTTCTGTTTCTTTCATTAAAAAATCAGATCAAAATTCTGACTTCTTCCTGGTGCTCTCGTGTTCCGGAAAATCGTACTGAAAACTGACGTGAGTCAACTGTACTATGTAATGCTCTCCGCTTTCCCAAATGGCACTTCTCTCTTTGAATGTACACATACTCGGCTCCTTTGCCTTTGCCTTTGCCCTTCTGATAATAGTAGTATCAGGACGCAGGTGCCTAGGGAGGAATGACAGGGGAACATCGATGTTATCTGATGTTCCTAACCAGTAACTCAAATTTAAGTTCACACCTCACAGAGACCAACTTCGTATCCAAAATAAGATACATATTTTATGGGGGTTAAAGAAATATTCGCAAAGGAAGTTTAGAGAGTGGATGTGGAACACACAGCCACACTGTGTGGACATAACGCGTGGCGTTTTAGTGCCAAAGCGGATGACACACTGCCCAATATACTTCAAAGAATTAAACCGAGGCTGGGACGCATTTAATTCGATTCTTCCGACCAAAATTTATGTGCAGTAAGCAGGCTTAAGTTATGGCCTACTTTGGATCCAAGTTTTGAAGGCAAGAGGTGACAGAGCTTCAAGTTACCTAGCGCTTTTTGTCCACACTTCTCGTAACGTGTGTAACCGGCTTACATCCATGACTGACGTCAACCTTCCGACGCGGTGTGAGATCTTCGCTCTTCTGGGATGTTACGCAGCGTGTATCTGTAGTTAGTTACCGACGTTTCGGGACAAGCTATCGGTCCCATCTTAAAGGGTAAAACAGTCAAAGGAAAATTCTCCTCAGACAGTTTGGCCCTTGGAAGTTGGGACCCACAAGCTGTCCCGAAACGTCGGTAACTCTCTAATAATCAACGTTGCGTAAATTACAAAAGTTCTAATATCTCAAGTTATTTCCTCCTCTCAGTCCCCTACAATATAAAATCAGCTGTTTACTTCGATACGCCGGAACAAAAGTAAAACCACGCGAGATGCAGTAACACAGCAAGCTAACACTTAAGCAACAGACGCCACGCAAACTTAAACACTTATGTGTTAAGTCTTTGTGCACGGTATGACTAGCAACTGAACTTTTGTATGCACACGTTTATCCTGTTCAATGTTAAATGACACCGATATCAGTTGTTACGTGAATAACTCATACTTAGACTTTCCACAAAGCATAGCACTGTGACCTCCTGAGAAATGAATAGCAGAATTTATTTTTGAATATAGATGCTCTAGATTTGTGACACTTTTAGACGGCTTTATTCCCGAAAAATTATATATACTATTTTTTTTGTACCAAATACTGCGTACATTTCACTCTTAAGAACTACCGCTAAGTTTGTCGTGTTGTTACGTGAACGTGGCATGAGTCGCATGGTATTGGTGACCGTGTCAATATTTTTCCCGATTCCGTAGATTGAAAAAGGAGAAGACAGTCGCCTTGAGAATTTTCAAAGCTACCGCAACAAAAGCACAACTGTTAATGTACTAAGAGGAGTCATGAAATTATATGTGAGGTTGTGGATCACAATAATATATTACGTAGAATGTGGAACGACAGCATATCTATCGACGGGAGTCCAAATTTTTTTTTTTTTGGATTTATCAATGTAATTTTATTACATAATAATGACCGACATGTTTCGGCCACTCCTGTGGTCATCTTCAGGGTGACGAGAACAAGAATAAGAATTCATTGATTTAGTAGTCTCTCTTGCGACAAGTCCAAAGCCTCTTCCAAAGTGAATTCTCTACACAGCGCGATCTAGAGCTTCCTCCTTCAAATAAGAGTATCCTCTCCTTTCCTTAAGTTCATCCAGTAGCTTCCTACGTCTTCTTCCTTGTCTTCTTGTCACTTCTATCCTACTTTTATTTTTCCTTCAATAACCTCTTGTAGAAGGCAGCTTCTATGCAAAATGTGACCAATTCAATTAGCCTTCCGTTTATTTATTTCATGTAGTATATTCCTCTGCTCATTGACTCTAAGTAATACTTCATTTCTCACATGATCGGTCCAACTGATCTTCTCCATCCTTCTCCAGCACCACATTTCAAAACTTTCCAGGTGTTTCTGATCTACTGTCCGAAGCGTCCAAGTTTCAGCACCATATAAAGCTATGCTCCAAATGTCGCAATTCACTAGCTTCTTCCTTAATTTTAAGTCAAATTTTTTTTGTCTAAATCACTCCATTGTCAAAAATCTAGATAATTCACCCACCACATGTACCTTCTACGTAAATCATCCCACAGAACTGTACTCCATACAACAAATTTGTAACTACTAATATTTTATTCTCAATCAGTACCTTAATATTTAAACCGTGAATTTAAACCAAAATTATATGACTTTTCACTGCGAAGTGACTACGAAACATTATAGTTGAATTAGTATTCATGCTCTCATCACCCCGAAGATGGCCACATGAGTGGCCGAAACATGTCTATAATTATTATGTAATAAAATTACATTCATAAATCCAAGTGCAATTCATAAGCAAAACAAAATTAAACAGGTGGAACAGTTGGGCGACACCTGAAGTTAATATTCACTTAGCAATTTAAGTCAGAGCAAAATAGTTTGTTAGTCTTAAGACTGGATGTTACTGTAATTAAGCGCTGATATGTCGTTTAATAATAATAAAAAATAAAACCACGTGAATTTTTGGGTTCCTTTAAAACACTTACTCATCTGATTAATTTACGGAACATGGAAAATATTAAAATGTTTTTAACATTCATAGGTCCGTGCATCGCTAATATATTCGCAGAATACAACCAACAAGATACAGGGCGAGTCTCTCGATAGAGGCCCCAAACTATTGTCTATAATAAAAAATTATGTTACTGAGATAATGACTTAAAAATTTATATACACAAACCGGGAACGACGCAAAACAGGACCTGCTCATAATCGATACTGAAACTGGTCTCCACTCACATCCAAGCACACTTGAATGCGTTTCTCCAAATTCTGAAATACTTTTCCCAAAGTGTCGACGTTGACGTCTTGAATCTCTTGGCGTATAGCGTCTTTGAGTTGTTCGATTGTGCGGGGTGTATTTTTGTACACTTTGCCCTTAAATAGGCCCCAAAGAAAGAAGTCGGCAGGCGTTAGATCGGCTTCCCCTT
>Ga0123354_10001576_pt1 | contig 28059 bp, 16 predicted proteins | sample TergutLab28metaG_2_FD_97872 | JGI IMG/M metagenome (GOLD analysis project Ga0123354, IMG submission 97872) | Labiotermes labralis P4 segment gut microbial communities from Petit-Saut dam, French Guiana - Lab288 P4 | ecosystem: Host-associated > Arthropoda: Insects > Digestive system > Gut ... | reverse complement strand
TTCTTACAGTTACTATTTTTACAATGTTAAGACACAAAATACACAGTATAAAAGTAAAAGACTTATGTAATTTTAAAAAGTATATGTATAAAGCCTTGTACAATAGGTACCGGTTCTTTCGTGGGGGTAAAGTGTGGCTGGGGCATGCTGCTGACCACTCACCCCCTTCTAGTGCTGCGGTCGTGGAAGAGTAGAGCTACGTATACCTGCACCCACCCTCTGGGCCTGTAACGGGGTCACTTTAGCTTCATATGTATAAAGAGTTTTATAGGATTAGGTTCTCTTGTGTCATAATAAGAGGTCTTATTAAAATGTTTCTGTGACTTGATGTATTGTAACTGAGGTGGCGTGGTCTCAATGTAGTGCATTTTTTTTTATAAAATTCTTCTTTGAAGCCAGTCTGTAAATTACATGCCACGATAGTATTTAAGGTGGTGCTGGAGCACCGTTTATCTGGAGAAGGTTCAGGTGTCACACCCGCACTCTCTCCAAATAAATGCAAGGAAAATTAATAAAATTTCAGTTTAAACAAGAGAGGCAATGTACATATAAACATAACACTGAGGTGCGTTCATGTAGTAATGTTGTTGTGGAAAAGCAATAAGAATCTCATATTCTGAGTGTGTCTATATAGCCTTAGATATGCAGCATTAAAAGCATGTGTGCTCTACTGCCCTCTGTGGCCTGTCTAGCTGTGCCACATTTTTCCACATTACCTCATAAATGACATGATTTTTGGAAAAAAAAATTAGTGAACGTAAAGTAGGTGTTTTGATTTTTTCTACAAATTTTGTCTGAAACATTTCTCATTTTAACAAGAACTGAGTGAGATATTATCATAGATGTACATGGATTTATGCAAAGTAACTGTTGTTCGTGTCAGATTTTAAGGAAAACTGAATTTTCTGAACAGATTTTTTAAAAATACTCATACATCAGATTTCATCAAATCCATCCAATGGGAACCAAGTTTTTCTGTGTGGACAGGCAGACAGGCAGGCAGGCAGGTGGACATGACAGAGCTAATAGTCGCTTAAAAAGTGATAGCTTTTTTTTTCTGGCCTTTCTTTTTTCCATGTGGTTGTACTGGATAAGAAATGTGTGAAATGGCATTTTTAGCTGCTGAGAAATCAAGCGAACAAACATTTTTGAAGGACATATTCATGAAAGGTACCAACCAAATGTTAAAATTGAGAGGAAAAATATGTTTTTCTGCAGTATTGAAGAGTAGAGTAGTGCTGCGTGGACTGGAACTGTAATGTGCAATATGGTTGGAAATTTCATTTCACTACAAATGTAACAGGTGATGTCGTGAATCAAAGCACATTTATTCCAAAAATATGGAACTTCTTTTGTTAGTGGTAGGAATAGAACTGATTACTCTAAATTTCCACCAGCTGGTCAACCCTGTGATTTTGTTATTGTGGTACGTAAAGAGAGTTATCTGAGTGGATGATATTTTTGGCTGGCAGAGAGTGAATTCTCAAGGTTCAGTGTCAACTTTCAGACATTCTTTTTCATGTTATATATGAAGAGGAGAAATGTGAGGGCTTGAGCCCTTGAGCACAGTCCTTCTTGAGAAGCTCACTATTTCTCAGCTATAGTCAAGAAATTCCCCACATTTTATGGACACCAAGGTTCACTACTACATTACAAGTGCCCACCACCTGTCCCTATCCTGAGCCAGATCAATCCAGTCCATGTCTCCCATCCCACTTCCTGAAGATCTATATTAATATTATCCTCCCATCTAAGCCTAGGTCTTCCAAGTGGTCTTTTCCCTCAGGTTTCCCCACCACCTGTACACAACTTTCCTCTTCCCCATGTGTGCTACCTGCCCAGTCTATCTTATTCTTCTCGATTTGATCACACAACACCATTGGGTGAGGAGTACAGTTTACTAAGCTACTCGTTGTGTAGTTTTCTCCACTCCCTTGTTACCTCGTCCCACTTAGACCCAAATATTTTCCTCAGCGCCTCATTCTCAAAAGCCCTGGCCTACATTCCTTCCTCATTGTGTGCATCCAAGTTTCATACCCTTGATAAGTGGGTCACTGTCACCATGGCATGGAGCGTCCCTGAGTTGTGGATGGAGGAACGGCCTCCAATATGGAGGGTAGCTGTGAATATATTGAATAATCAGTCCCAGACAGCCGACAAGGGGTTGTCCTCCAGCTTGGGGGTTGGGCAAGGCACTGACAACTCCTCCCCATAAAAATTGGCAAAGTCACAAAAAATAAACATATGTCTCATCCCTTTCATAACTATCCCTCAAAAAATGATATTTAATTATCCTTTAGAGTTGCCTAGCAATCTGACGGAAGTTTATTATAGACTAGTTCAAGAGAAGTGTCTGTGTGGGAAAAGAATTATAATTCTCTTTTTTGACTGATGAATATTACACACAAATTTAACAGCTGTCATGTTTCAGATGTAGATGAATGCAGAGAAAATGTGAGTTCATGTGATCTGTATTCTGAGACCTGCGTCAATGAAATTGGTAGCTACAGATGTGAACCTATTACAAGTTCTATCAGAAATACAAGTAGAACCCCAGATTTAAGATCTGCTCACACGAGGCGGAACAATGAAGAAAACAAGGTGGATGTTTGTCCTGCAGGCTATAGCTACAGTTACAGCAGGAAGACTTGCTTGGGTAGTGTATATTTGTTAATTGAAAAGAATATTATGATTGTTACTGGTGGTTGCAGAATATCTGGAACCACATTTGGATATGAGTATGAGTTCCTACAGTGTTATGCCACAATACCATATTGTCAGAGCAGTTTCTGTTGAGTAAATAATTTTTTAAAACCTCAGATTTTGGGGAAATACATTCTTATGTATCTGGTCTGTGTATTTTATATCAAATGATGTCAGATATATAATTCCGTCAAATATAGCAGGTCGAAAAGTTAAGAATTTTTGACAGCCCTTGTACAGTTAAAAGTGCTATCCTATTTTTCCTAGAATAAATATTATCACTAGGGCTTGTTTCAAATTTCAGTATATTACCTTTTCCGAAGAGGGCTGGGGTAGCATAGTCAGTATAGCTATTGGCCCCAGCTTTCCCAAGGGTAAAGCTGGGGCATGGCCTTGAACATCCACCCCCCCCCCCATCTAGTTTCAAGGTTAAAGTCTGAGAAGGGCTATACCCGGATTCACTCTCTGTGCCAGCATGTCATGTTATGGGGAGACTTCTTACCTCTTCAGAAACTAGCTGTTAATAACATGACATAATAGACATAAGTTATTTCTTTTGAAGGTGACACTTTTATTGACACATCATACTGACTGTGCACTAGTTTTGTCAGAAAGTGTTTAGCTGCCTATTGGTATGCAGTATTTTAACCTAAACGCAGGTGAACAATATCTACAGTTGTATTCTTTTGTTTGGGTAATTCCCTGGCATCTGGATTTTACATGGCAACATTTCAGAACACTCTGTCTGTTCCGTCTTCATAGGCAGTGTAAGTAGAAAGAATAACCGGGATGAGATGTTTGGTGGCTCTCTCCCGAAACACAATATTTTGATCTCTACCATCCCATGGCTCACCTTCCTCACCTCAACACAATGCTATTTCTCCCTTACATACTTACTCTGGCCTCCACTTGGGGTCCTTGCCCTCCACAGCCTGTTTCTCTACTCAGACCCAACCCATCCCTGGCCCCTCCTTCCGAATGGCTGAGGCTATTTTCAAGCCAAACCTTTTCCCACATAAATACACCATTGATCTTATCCTGGTTATTCTTTCTACTTACACTGCCTATGAAAACAGAACAGACAGTGTGTTCTGAAACATCGACATATAAAATTCAGACACCAGTGAATCACCCAAAAGAAAGAATACAACATTCAAAACACGGCAAAAGTTTGAAATTAAGAATATCTACAGTGTTTCCCAGATAATTTCTGAACTACAAAGTTTTCTCATTTAAGAAGTTAGATTTTTGAAGTTCCACTTAAATTTAATAGGAATAACTTCATATTTTCTCACATATGAAGGTGTGTAAAACGTTCACCCTTTAGAAATACACTTTTATGTTTTTTATGCAAAAAATTCCCTTTTTAATATGGCCAAAGATTATAACCATTATACATTTCCTGATGGTTGAACTGTACCATAGTTGATAATTGATTGTGGACCACTGTGTTACTTGTACATGGCCATAGACTCCCTGTTTATGGTTCCACAATTTTTGTTATTCATTTTTATTAATCAAAGTATATCACAGATATAGTGCAGTAAGGTTAGAACTTCAGTGTAGTTTGGAAGATTTTTTTGCAGTAGATGATAATGTGCTGTGGCTTAATGAACACCAAAAACCTGTGTAACGATAGCTGTGGGGTGGAAGACACAAGTGTGTTAAACGAAGAACATGCACCTATGCCAACAACAAATTACTTTGAACTCATATTTTTTTGGTAGTCTGTTAGGATATGTGTTTTACGACTTTCTGTAGCACAAAAGTAACTCTAGATCCAAGTCACAATATATACTATTTTTTAAATGTTGAATAATTGCTAGGATGTGAATCCAAACAAGATAGGCATTGTACATATAATGTAACATAGTGGCGCACGCACACAATATTTACACCTCCTCAGCTATCCTAACAGCCTGATACCATTTCACTTGAATGTGGTGTTTCTACAGTGATTTATTGTCACCAGCTACAATAACATATACTTAGATCTTCATGCAAACTGCCTGATATGTTTGTCAGATTTCAACCAATTTGACTTTCCTTGGCATATTTCCATGAATGTCCCCAATATCAAATTTCACATAAATCCATCCAGTGGGAGCCATGCTGATAGAGGTAGAAAGATGGACAGATAGACAGACGGATGGACAAGCAGATGGACAGACTAACAGCCTGGTATCATTTTATTTGATGGGAGCAATGTTATTGCATTTTATTGTTTCCAGTAGCAGTAACACATAGAGTGCCTGATCTTTTAGTCCGATTTTCACCAAATTTGGATTTTCTAAATAGATTTTTATAGAAGCCCTCAATATCAAATTTTTGCAGAAATTCACCCAGTGGGAGCCATGCTGATACATATGAACAGACAGACGGACATGATGGTAGGCACTTTTCATAACTATGTGAACGTGCCAAACATTGAATATCATTTTTCTATTTTTTTATAAAAAGTTTTATGTTTTAAGAAGTTCTTTGTCCCTGATCCAGTGAAAGACTTATTTAGCAGGAAATGCTGTAATTACTTATTTTTGACTGATATTAAAATTTTTCTTGACAGATGTGAATGAGTGTCTAATGGGCTTGCATAATTGCTCTCTCAAAGAAGGGGAAGTGTGTATCAACATGCCTGGAACTTTTATGTGCAGACTGTCACCAAAATGTCCTCAGGGTTACCAGTACAACAACATGACATTGAAATGTGAAGGTAATATATGAACTGATTAAGCAGGTAGTTTTTTAACCTTTGAAGAACTGGTGACATAACAACAAATGCACAATTTGTTATTGCTGTTATCTGTATAATCTATGATTACTAAATGCAAAATGGGTTCATGTTGTCAAAGGGCATGTCATTGCACAATCTTACTCCCACTACTTTTATATCACACAGAGAAATATTAATTCACATCATTCCCAATCTTTCTTACTATCGGCCTATAACAGCTTACTGAACAGGGATTGGGTTCAGGAGTGACATCATAACACAACATTTTGTAGTACAATTTGGTGTTACACAAATTGTACTCCAACCTGGTTCGGGTTGCTTTTTATGTTACATGAGTGCTGGGCTCTTTGTATTTTGGAATGTTGTGCTGTAACATGGGTGACTGGAGCCCAACATTTTGAAACAGTGTATTGGTTTCAAAACTTCGGTCAGAATTTGAAGATGAGACCATAATACGTTTTGGAAACATCAGGCAGAAATCAGCCAGTGATACATTACCCATCCCAGAGGAATGGAGACCCTAGTTGCACCCCTGCAAAAGCCTGAGTTAGTATTACTTAGCTTGCTATTCTACTTTATATACAAAGTGTCAGCAAACATTGACCACATATTGTAAGATTTTAATTCACAATCAAGAAAAACACAAAGGTGTAATTTTCACCATATAGAAGATAAATGTGGGAATTTTTATTTATGCTATGTGTTCCTTGCTACCAAGTGCACATGCACAAAACTGACCTTGGAGTGATCAGGTAGGACTTTCAATGGAACCCTTTCTCCTCGTTGAACACGGTGTCAACAAAAGTAGTTCTGCTTCCTTTAAACACTTGTTACTTATTTTACTTCTGCTATTCGTGATGCACACACAGACTGCTATGTGTTGAATACTATTCTCAGAGTAGCTGCCACCTTGCTTTGGGCTTTCTGATGTCCCTCATTTTGGCACATGGCCATGTCCATATGTGCATGTGAGCATGTAACACTTGGCATAAATGAAGCATTCAAGAATTTGTCTTTCAGGTGACAAAAACTACACTTTTCTAGCTATAAAAATTTTCATAATAAACACTGCACAAGATGGTCTCATTTTCCAGACATAGTGTATGTTTGCATCTAATTATATGTACTTATTTTAATTTCTTTCATATTTTTTCTACATCTTTTTCATTGTATTTTTAGTTACACATATATATGGCATTGTAAGGTACTTTTTATTCACATGCATGACTCTGCTATTAGCAAATCAAAACATTTGTTTGGCAGATATCAGCACATTCTTAATCTGTTAGGTTTCTGATATCATTCCTAATTACTAATTTTTCAGAGTATAAAAAAACCTGCATAATTTTTATCATATTCAGATTTCCTGGCAATACTCTGCAAAGATGTACATAATTCCAGTGTTATAACATGTACAGTATAGGAACAAATTCATTATGTTTTATTCTTCTCGCTCTCTCTCTCTCTCTGTCTCTCTCCCTCTGTCTCATTTTTCTGGGCTTATGGAAACTTATTTATGATTATTTGTAGATGAAGATGAGTGCACACTTGGAACTAACAACTGCAGTCAAAGTGAGAGGTGTGTGAATAATCCAGGCAGCTTCTGGTGTAGTCCAGTATGCAGGGCTGGCTACCAGTTGGATCCACAAAACCCTCAGAATTGTATTGATATCGATGAATGCCAACAAAAAGTTGATACTTGTCATCGGAAAAGTGAAAGGTAAATTATTAATAACTTTCACTGATTTCACATTATGTGTCATGTGTTGAATAGGGAATTTTCAACCTTAAGAATCAACAGTAAAACAGTGAATTACCTGCAGTAAATTCAAAGGAGCTGTGCTCTATATAAAGCAGCAAAGCAGTAATTTAAGGAGCATATAAATTAACATGTTTACTATATGGCAAATTGCATTGGTTTGTTAACATTTAGTGCCCATCATCCCACCATGTGCTAGCAGAATGTATTAAGACATACAATTTGTGTAATGTGACATGGTAGTTTGATAAATCCTTGCTCTGGAAAAACTTGACACCTCTCCATTAGTTCTGCCTTGAAAATGGATAGAGCATGTTCCTCCAAAACACAGCCACATATTTACCCTGGTGTGAACTGAGATTGTTGACTTACAATCCTGCACAATTTTAGCCATTCTGTTCCTAGGTAGCTTCTTGAAAAATTGAATTTTTGGCCACATGCAGGGTTGTGTCACATTTGGCTAATAACAGGATCTGCAAAACTACAGAACATCACATCCTAGAAGACCATAATGTTAGTGTTCACTACAATGAGAACTTAAAGTCTCTTACCATATGTTGCTTGATCATAATTCTCAATTTATTGCAACTGTAATGTTGTATGCAGCATATTGGGAGCAGCTGTGAATGCCGTAATTGGTTGTAACTAATTCAGAGACACTTATCAGTAACAATTGCATTTTCTCAAAACCCATAGTGAAGACTGTAATAACAAAAAGACTTTGTGGGAAAAGAATGTTCATGCATGTAATTTCTGTGGCTTAGTGTGACACTCAGCCATGTTCTTACCAACAGTTGTACCCATGTGGGACTGAATTCCTAAACCTGCATTGTAATCATTTCCACAACAATGTGTGTGATAACAAGCAGGTTGTTATAGTGGTAACCTGATATTGCCCCAGGCATTTATGAGGAAAGGGCCCAGTTAAAATCTTGGCAGTGTCTTATCCAGCACTCAGTGTTTGTTCTTCAGTTAAAGTACAAGATGTTTCCAGTAATGTCATAAGATGGTTTCACAGGTTGTGCTATTTTTCAGATGCAGGAACACAGAAGGGAGTTTTATCTGTGAACCAATTTACCAGTGTCAACCAGGTTACAAGAAAACTCAACATAATGAATGTGTAGGTAAGCTAGTTTGTGGCAAGAAGGAAGTATTCCAGTAATCATTGTTGGTGACTGTATTGGTGAATCCTTTAGCTGGTTAACAGTCTTAAGGGGCTCACACCTGGAGCTTCCTAATGTTAGAATATTCACACCTGCAGATTAGGTATCTATAACACTTCAGACATCAATATGGCTGCCACTTTTTACCTGAATCATGACACTCAACCCAGTTTTATCTCTGAAGTTAATGTGTGCAGTGCACTGCTACGTGTGCTGCTTCTGACAATTTTGCTGATACATGGTTGTTTATTGGCTTGCATACTGGCACATTCCAGATAGAAGAGTGCTGATTATTTCCATTCTTTACTCTTTTCTTTTTGGTCTTCTGTACCTTTTCTCTCAGTTTTGAGTCATAACATGACAAGTATATTCACCCAGTCTAAGTGACAAGCTTTGTGTTGCATGGAGAAGGTTAAATTTAGTGACCTCTAAGATAGACTTGAATTTGGTTTCTTCCAAGAAAAATGGCCACTAACAATATCAGGAGAATTCTGTAATCACATGGGCTGTGTGCTCTATAACATGAAGAACCAAACTGTTGTCATATAGGTAATATATGGTAACTCATTGTTCCTGACAGTTTCATTATATTTTATCACTTGTGCAAATTAGATTCTGTAAAATTGTGGATCTAATATAATTACTGTGTGTTTCTTCCAGTGACAGTCACAGTAGCCATATGATTTAAAGTGTGCACTGTCTTTGGTCATTAGAACACTGGGGTCATTGGTTTGATTCCTGAGTCAAGGATGAACGTGTGTGTGTGTGTCCCCTTTTTTAAATCCTGTGTAGACAGAGGATATGTAGAACTATAATTTTGCCCATTGTTTTGTATGGGTGTGAAACTTGGTCGCTGATATTGCGGGAGGAAAGGAAGCTGAGGGTGTTTGAGAACATGGTGTTGAGGAGAATATTTGGATTTAGGAGGGACGAGGTAATGTGGGAATGAAGGAGACTGCATAATGAGGAGCTAAATGATTTGTACTCCTCACCCAATATTGTGTGGGTGATAAAATCGAGAAGAATGAGATGGGCTGGGCATGTGGCACATATGGGTGAGGATAGGGGGGTGTATAGGGTCTTGGTGGGGAAACTGAAGGGAAAGAGCCCACTGGGAAGACCTAGGCATAGATGGGTGGATAATATTAGGATGGATCTCCAGGAGGTGGGATGTGGGTATATGGACTGGATTGGGCTGGACCAGGATAGAGACAGGTGGCAGAAGCTTGTGAGTGTGGTAATGAACCTTCGGGTTCTGTGAAATGCGGGGAATTTCTTGACTAGCTGCAAACCAGTTAGCTGCTCAAGAAGGACTCTGCACCATGGAGTAAGTAAGTAAGTATGTAGACAGAGGCCGCACAGTGGACTGATTGCCAGTCTTAAGAGTCTTACCAAATGTCTAAAAGGTTCACATTTTCAGAAGGTGGTTTTTTAATTTCTGCCATTCCTAATCTGTACAATATGGAGGAAAATATTTACTGTCACTGAAGCATCCTTTCTTCATTTGAACATTCTCACTGCCTTAAGAAATGTTGTACCTGTAAATGTGATATATAACTCAGTTTTTAACTTACTGACCCTTAGTGAAGCATATGCTGTTGGGATGTTTCTTGTCAAGCATCCACCTTATGGCCAGAACAATGCACCATTTTGTGCTCACACATGCACATGTATTTTTCCACTACCTTAAAACTTCAGGTATATTCCAGGAATTTAATTTATTGCACATTTTCCAGAATAGAATTTCTGAGAAACCAGATCTTCGTTATGACACTTTGTCTATTTGACAAACCAAGGTAAATGTAAAGGTAAAATTGTGACTTTGCTTGCCATGAAGACTCATCAAGAAATGGAGCAATGTCTCCACTCATCCTTAACATGAGAACGAAATAGAGGCAACTGATCAACTTCATGCCTCTGCCACATTGCGCCTGAGGAAACAACCCCTACAGCCCACTAAGTAGGAAGCTGGGAGGACCCCAGAGTTGGTCTAGACGCTGAAGAGAAAAGTCATTTGTCTCTGAGATCTTCACTGTTCTGGGATGTCACACATTGCAGATTGATAGTTATTACCAATGTTTGGGACAACCTATTGGTCCCACCTTTAAGGATCAAGCCATCCAAGAAGAATTCATTTCTTTAGTGGTTATCAGACTAATACAACAGCATAAATGTTCTAACATTTATTTATTTATTATATATAGAACATTTTACGGCCAACAATTTCAGCCACCATCAGGTAATAATACAAAAACATGAAAGGTAAAACTGATAAAACTAAAGAAGAGAACTCCCACTTTATAGTATTATTCAAACTTGCATTAATTATATTTACATCTTGAAATAATAAGATATTAAAACGTTGCAGTGTATCAATGGGTAAAAATTGTGAATAAAAACAAAAATGAATAGTGGGATCCTATGTAACCAACCATGGACATACAGATGTGGTGAATCTGTAAAATTATAAATAACTTTATTAATAGGACCAACTAAATTATAAGAGTAATAAGCATGGTAAAAACAGAAGATTGATGTGAACAAAAAGGACACAAACAATAATAAATGGATATCTTTCACATATGTGGGTAAAGAAACAAAATTTTTAACAAAGTTATTCACAAATACTAAAATCAATATATCTTACAAGACTAAAAACACTACAGACAAACTTCTTACATACAAACAACAGGAATGCATCGACAAATGTAATGGGAAGGGCATATATGCACTAAAAGTTCCAGACTGTGGAAAGCGATATTTGGGACAAACTGATAGATCGTTCAATACTAGATTTAAAGAACACCTTCAGTCTTATAAACATCAAAATGAAAATTCCAAATTTGTACAACATCTTCAGGAGTATCATCATTCTTTTGGACTTACAGAGGGTGTTAATGACAGCAGTCCAAGTTGTCAGGAAAAGAAACTTTATGAATGTTCTGGAAATGTTTTTATATATGGATACAAAGAAACTAATTTAAATAATCAACTGTATGATAAATCTACATTAGGCTATAATAAAATTTTCGAATCTGGAATTTAACATGAGTAAACCAGGTAGCGTATCCACTTCCTTGTTATTCCATATGAAACTCAGTTTAGCAGTGGCTTCACTACATAACGATATAAAACCAGTTGACCATACATGTTATGTTTCACAGTTATACATAATTATGTAAGTAATATTCTCTTGGAAATCAGTTTATTTATTCGATATTTTAGTTTTTTTTACTGGCAAAAGGTTTTTTTGTATCATAACCAAATAATTTAAGGATTTATACATGTTTTTGCAGTACCCAGTTAGAAGACATGTCGTACAAATATAAACATAGTGGAAATAAGACGTCATTACCTTGTCCCTTGTGATGCTGTAGGGTGATAAAATGAATAAAAAATTAACCATATTGCATGAGGAACATTTAATTCAACAGTAAATTTGGATATTGAGTTTAAAAAATAGTAGGTTTAATTTTAATATTTGCTTAACATATAGGAAATTTAACGTATTTAATTAATAAATTTAATTATCATTTTACAGATTCACCTCACATGTATGTTCATAGATGGTTACATATGATTACCCCACTACTAAATCTTTCTTTTATTTGCAGTTCTTACCCATCAATACACTGCAACATTTTCATATCTTATTATTCCTAGATGTAATTATAATTAATTCAGGTTTGAATAATATTGTGAAATGGGAGTTCTCATCCTTAGTTTTATCAGTTTTACCTTCCATATGTTTGTAATATCACCTGATGGTGGCCGAAGTTGTCAGCCAAAACATGTCACATATATAATTATAAATTAATGTTAGAACATATATGTTGTTTTATCAGTCTGATAACCATTGAAGATTTTAATTTAATAAATATAGGGGGATGACTTTACTCAAGAAGACATGCTACTTTGTTTGACCAGCTCTTAGTTTAGTGATTATACTGACTGAGCTATCCCACCTTCCATTTGCCAAGGCAAGTCTATTCATGAACACATGGCATATTTTTCTGCAAGGTGGCACTCCTTTATGTCAGTGAGATGAATGATGATTCATTGAAATGTTGTTATTAGGTTGTGTTTCTTGTGTATGAAGAAAGACTTAGGACCATTCTGAAAAATGGTTATTTCTTTAATGCAATACATAAACACTGATAGATGTAATCCCATGAATTTTGCTTTTTTGGTCAGCAACTTTAAAATCAATTACACAGTTATAAGTTTGCAAATTGCATTGCAGCATTTTGTTGTTTATTACAGACACAGATGAATGTGCAGAAAACAAACACAACTGTATCCAAGGAGTCCAGCTTTGTGTAAACACACTGGGAAGTTACAATTGTGTAGAGCAAAGGGCAGCTTGTGGACTTGGTTTTAGGTACAACAGTACAGCCCTGTACTGTGAAGGTAATGTCATGTTGTACATGTGCAGGGATATTTGTAGGCGTGCATGTGTATGTATGTATGTGTGTGTGTGTGTGTGTGTGTGTGTGTGTTTATTTAGAGAAGTAGATGGGGTGGTGGAGAAAAAAACTGGAGTGTGAGATTTGAGATTCACAGGGCAGTGATTACTTAATATTGCAGTCTTCTGGGATGTGATACTGTAGTTTGGTGGTTAGGTACCAACATTTTGAAGGAATCTGCCTCCTCCACCTTTAGGGTAGAAGAAACTACCATATTCTTTCAGCTGTGACAAATGATTTCATCTGATAACAATAGATATTATTAGAAGTCCAACAGCCTTTATCCACTGTGTACCCTTGACCAGTTACTCATACATTTCTGTGCTTATATTGACATCATAATTGGTGCCTCTGTGTCATCACTGGCAATTTTCCATGTATTTGGCAAAGTTGCAGCACACAGCAGAAGATAGTATATTCACACTGAAATATTAAGTTCAGTAGTGAATATTTAGTCAGTTAATGTTGTGTTAACCATGTGAGATTAATTTGAATTAATCTAAATACCATATTTACCTGAATACAAGACAAATCTAATCTAAGATGACCCCCCTCCCCCCAGAAAAAAACATCTGCCAAGGGAGAAAGTACTTATCCAAATGTAAATGACTCCAGAAATAAAATGTCTGCTAAGACAAAATATTCCCTGCTAATTTCATACACTTTATAAAGAAAGCATGTCAGATTCTATCTACCTTTACCATTTAGTGTCACTGCCTCCATCTCCACATTCAGCACCTTCATCTCCCTCACATACACTCCTAAAATTCTCATCTTCTTCACTGCCTTTCCACAACATATCATCATCAGTCTCATCCACTGCATTGGATGTACAGCACTGCTGAAAACCCTTCACAGTCACTTCTGATGAGATCGCTGCATGCTGTGATGGTCCTTATGACTGAATACTACATTTACATTTCTTGTTCATAAACTGACTTGAACCCATGAAGATAAACAGTTTTCTCCACAGATGGTGTTACTGATGTTAAGAATTTAAATATATGTGTGTGCTGGAGTTTTGTGTCATATCTGTGGTTTGGTCAGTTTGAGTTCATGACTCTTTTTTTATGGTTTGTAATGTGTTAATTGGTCCAGGTTTTATTTTTGATCCTTGTAGTTAAATTGTAATTTTTAAATGGCCATGTTTCTGTTACTACCCTTGGACTATATATGTTCTCAGGTGCTTATCTTAACAAGTTACTGTTTGTAAGGCACCCAATAATTAAGAATAGCTCAATCTAGTAGGCCCACCAGGTTAGGTGTTTCTTTGCCTGAAAACAGAAACAGAACCAGCTTCTGAAACTTTGTGCATCTTAAAAAATTGCTGGACAAATCCCAAAAAGGAAGATTGTGTCAGTTAACTTCAATTGCGCTCTGTTCTCTTTTTGGATTTCTTGACCTTTGAAGATAGGACTGATAGGTTGTCCTGAAACGTTACGAAGGAATTACCACTCAGTCCTGCATAATATCTCAGAGGAACGGAGATATCACATGACAATTTGGCGATGCAGGCTTTGGTTTGGCTTCACATGGTCTGGGTTAGAGCGATCCAGTTCAGCACTTCATACGCGAATTTGAGAAAATCTCATATATTGAAGCACCCAATTTAAGGAAGAAACCTCATCTTGAATTTGAATAAATATGGTATATAACAGGATGCATTGACCTGAGGTCGGGGAAGCCATAATCTTATGGGCTGTAGCGATTATTATGTTTATTTTTTTTCCATGCAGCAATTGCATTTAATTTCAGATATTGATGAGTGTGAAGAGAAATTCCATAATTGTGATCCAGACACTCAGATCTGTGTCAACACACAAGGTAGTTTTGAGTGTCAGAAACAGCACAGATCTCCAGCCCAAGCCTCATGTCCAGTGGGCTTCCAGCTTGACATTGGTTCTCAGACATGTGTTGGTGAGTGCTGGATATCAGTAACAAAGATATGTATGTATTTAAACAAGGCATTTAAGGCAGAACTCATAGTGTCTACTCTCCTACTGTATAGAATTTCATTGAGATTATTTCTTGGTTTTGTCAATGTTATTTAGTTAGATTCTTTTACCTACCAATATAAGTTCTTAAATTACTTACACCTAGTAACTAATTTTTAATATATAGTAACTGCCTGTGCAAGAAAAAATGTACTCAGTAGTTTGTGTTTTCCCTGTATCCTACCAGTGGTGCTACATTTGAGCATTGTTTTCTCTGAGATGGACAAGAATTTTTTATGTGATTTTCCCCATATCCTAGAAAAGATGCTTTTTTGGGTGTTTCCTGAGCAGAGTGCATGGAGTTCACTTTGTTTTATCCCATTTCAGAAGTTCACATATTCACCATATTGTTGTTTTGGGTGTAGGAAATCAAAATGTGCGGAATTTTGGCCCCAGTGGCACAGTGTTGGTACAAATTTTCTTGTAAGTTTATTGACTGTTTCGAAAGTTCAAATGAGGAAACATACACATAAATAGTGTGGTGATACCATAAGCTTATTATTTTCTCCTTTCAGAGAATGAAATGAGGCTAATATTGCATCTGGCAGAGCCAGTTTCAAGCATCAGGGTGTATCTATAGTTCTTGTTGAGAAGAAGGCAGTTTGTTCAGACTGCTGAGACTTATCTGTATGGGTTTGTGAAATACTTAATTTTGTTATAAATGAGTCATATTGCCTGTATATACATAAGACAACTGAGGAGCTGGGGTTTCATTCCTGACCAGGGCAAGATGTTTTTTATTTTCTCAAATGTCCAGAATGGTTCAGGTACATACACACCTACACAGCAAAGGGAACATACTTAATGAAATACAAAGATCTCCCATTACCTGCATAAAACAAGGTAGTGCATATCATAACTCCATGCTACTGCTCACCAACAATCAGCTGAAACAAGGAAAAAACTGGACAACAAATTGGCATATGAAAGCTTGGCTCTGTGACATGTAGGTCTTTGAAGAACTGCCTATGAGAAACATTGCTTTTTAAAACTATATTTAATTTATTGCTATGTTTATGTATTTTACATTTAAGTAATATTATGATGTACTGACATGGAGTGTGAAATAAATGAAATTAAATTAAATGAAAAATGGTTTTTACGTGGTTGTAGTTCTGGTATAAGCATAACATTATAAATTATTTGCTGATGGAATTTTGTTTTGCATGTCACATTCAAATTCATGACAACTGTAATGCTAGTTGTCCCAGTATATGACTTATGGCTGAAACATGTAGTTATTCATAGAAAGTCTCATAAAAAAAGTATTTTAATTAAGACTAGCTGTGTTAAGGGGAATGCTGAATTCATATTGTGTGTGTAACTACACACAGCAGAATGAAACATATTAAGAGTAAGAAAAATGTCTTACCCCTGCTGGGGTGTGAACCTCCATGGTCTGGCCACTAAATTGATTAGTGTCCTGACTTCTGCCATTTATCAATACCTTTACATAATTACTATTTGAGACTCAAGTGTTTCTATTCTCTTGCCCCCTAGACATAAATGAATGCATTGATGCCCAGTTCAAATGCACTCATGGAGAGGAATGTTTAAACACACAAGGAAGTTTCCAGTGTATCGGAATTTCAAGAACCATCTCCACAACGATTTCACCTCATCTCCAGAGACAAAATTTTCCAGACTCCAGTCAGCATTGCCCTGCTGGTTTTCGATATGATGCCCAACATGGAAGATGTTTTGGTATCTTTTGAAACATTTATTTTATTGTACACAGTAACTGCTTACTGATGTGCATCATTGTGTGATGTAGCATATGAAACTTTTTAAACTTTTCCTTTCCTCTGTCAGAATACTTCTGATATTGTAATTTTTCTGTACAAGTTCACTGTTGGAAGTCTGTCAGTATCAAGTGCGTCAAATGAAGTGGGTGAATAAAGTTTTAAGATGGCTGTTTTCTGGGTTATAATACTGAGTTATTTGATAGATAGTTACTGACATTTTGGAGGAGCATGCAATCCCTATCTTCTACTCTGAAGATGGAGTGTAGCAGGTTCCTCTGAAACATTTGTAAGTGATACAAATCAAGAAATCACTTAGTTCTTCATAGAAATGTTTGTTTGGTCAGTTTGTATGCCCCTATTTTCTTATGTAATGGGTACAATGTAGGAAAATCTTCATCTGTACTCCCTTCTTTGCCAGGGTCCTGTCAGAAGAATGTATATGTACTTCTGTAACCTAACCAAAGTGTCTAACTCATGTTTGTCTAACATAACGTACTATGTCGAAGTTTGTGCATGTATATCTGTGGCATAAAAATGAAAAAAGGAAACCTCAACTTAACAATTCACAGAAGATACTGGAACTAATTGATGTACTCAGAACTTCACTTACTGTTTCATTTACTAATTGTTCTTATGTATAAATTTTTATCTCTTGCAGTTTCATTCCTGGTATACATTGTAAGTTTCATAACATTGCTGGCAGAAACTTTCGTTTAAGTAAAATGGAATGTGCACCATATAGGGTTTGTGTAACAAGCACTGTAGCATGTATGTTCTAACTAAACTAACTTTTAACATAATTTGTAGTATTGATTTTTTTTTTACATTTAATACAGTTTGTGTACAGTATGGTACAGTTCTATTTTCCATATAGTTTTCTGTAGTTTATCTTCAGTGTTATCTTTATTCTGAATAGATTGCAACCAAGAATAGTATTGTTCACATTACTAAGTATGGATGTGCTTTCTGTGAGAACTTGCACTTGTATTTTAATTCACTAATTATTATCATTGGTTTGTTTACTTCTTTGGTTTAGCTTAATGCTGTTGTACAAGATGATGTTCATTACTGGCAGAGGTGCTGTGCTGATGTAAGGGTTGTTTAAGTGTCAGGGAATACAGGCATAGCTGTTCTTTTTCTTGTTCTATCTAGATCAAGAATTTAATCAGTCTGATCTTTAAGCCACCTACTCTTATGGCACATGAACAAAGATGGGAAAACAGGTAGGCAAGCAAGAAAGCTGTTTGTGACGATGCGCACATGGGGTACAGGAGTGACAGTTTTTTATATTAGCCATTATGCTTTTAAAACGTACACATTTTTAATGTCAGAAAATTCGTCTCAATGGGGTATATTTATATTTTGTGTAAAAATTATATGAATATTTGTTGGTGAGGATCTAAACTTTCAACCTTTTGTATGGCACACAGATGTCTTGAGACAGTTTTGCACATAAGTCTTTAAAAATGTGTTTTGGTAAGTAGCGTTTAGGGTAGTCTGAATTTTTATGCTGCAGATTTTGACTAGAATATTTAGACTTGTATTAAGGGATAACTAGATTACATCTTCCTGGAATATGAAGCCATGAGGTTTGGTTGGTATATACCAATATTTCAGGATAGTCTGTTTCCTGCATCTTCAGAGTACAAGGAAAATGTAGCAGCTTGTTTATTTTAAATGTCTGTAGCCATCTATTAAGTTGTATGCCTGGACATACAAGACTACTGTAACCTTAATACATTATATTGTGAGAATATTTACTAATAAGGAATTTTAACTTTGAATTTCATCTATTTATCTTCAGCAATTAATACAGGATGGCAAGTAACAAACATCAAACTGCATACTGTTTATTTACTATTCACATTGAACCAATGTGATAACACAGAAGATTGCTGTGTACCACATAATGTTCAACTACAGATAATACTCCATACAAAGAGTATCACTTTAAGGCTTTTTGGTGATGTGTTGACAAATCTAACACATGGTCAGGTGTATGAATATAAATACAAATAAGATGGCAACCTTGACTTCTGTGACTGTACTGTAGAGTATTGGTATGAGTTGTAATAGCTTATATTTCAGTTTGCAAATAATCAGTGACTCTTAGATTAATGCTTTATTCAGCATGCTGCATGTGCTTAATGCATGTCTTCATATGTAGTCGCATTGTACATATTGCAAGACACGCATGTTTTCTGTTATGCTTTTGTACATACTGGTATGGCTCATGTGGCCCAAGTAAGGATCTGTACCTTGTTTCTGTTTGAGGTATAAGGGAGGTAGGGACATTTATAAATTTGTACAATAGTTGGTATTGACATTTATTGTCAAATGCAGTTACCATATACAGTAAAGTTATGAAATCTGGCACTTCTGATGTCAAAGGCTTATCAGATACTGCAGCTTTCCAGATGTGAGAATGTTATACCTAATGTGTATTTTAAGTGTACCTAGCATATTCAAGGACAGACCTAACCATTTAATTTGTCAGTTGATATTTTGTACTGTTTCTCTCCTACACTTTTATTCTTTATTCATTGCTACTTATGTAACATGTTGTATACATAATCTCAAAAAACCAAGAGACCAATAAGTAATGGTCTGATTGGTCAGTTTCCAGTTAGTATGGTTTTCCAGATCATGTTGCTTGTATGTTTCATTCTTATTTAAAATGCTGTTAGATGAAATAACTATTATTTAAATAGCCTCTATATTGATACATTGTTTTTTAATTTTGTCTGCTTTTATATTTTATTTTTTATTATTTAATTTTTTTAATTTTTGGGGGTGGGGGTGGGAGGAGGGGTGTGTCTGGTCATACTTTACTGTAGTATGAAGGAGAGAGGAAGAACAAATGCTGAAGTAAAGTATAGCTGTAAATATACTGTACATACAATTCTGAAAAAATGTTAAGACATTTTACAATTGCCTTGATGGTATTAGGCATGAAATCAGTGTGGCTCAGCTCTGCTGTGTAGACATTAAAATCCCTAATTAACAATTCTGTAGCTACAAACATGTGACAAACATAATGGCATATGTTAGGTACATGTATATATATATATATATATATTTTTTTACTTCATATGTCACCAAATTACTTGCATATCTCCATATTCTGGTGACAAATTTAAGTAAGTGAGAAATACATGATACATATGAAGTGTCATAGTTTATCATCAGATTAATTTATCATAACTTTTGTGATCTCAGTAAAGTTCCTAGTAAGGTGTGTAGATTAAATATTCTGATAAATTCTACACACAGTAAATGTTCTGGGAATAGTTTTCAATACCTATATTTTCTAATGGATATAGCTTTTATTATGTGTCAGTTTTGAAAGGCACGTTTGTATTTAATTAGCATTATCCGTTTGATTTCAATCAGCAAATTATGCTAATACTTATGTGGCAGGTATATTGAACCATTTTGGTTGTGTATTAGAAATAATACAAACACTGTACAGGATTTTATAGTGTAGGTGTAGCTTGTACATTACTGTCCTCTGTTTTGGTTCAGTGGGAGCAGGGTGCAGAATTTTGTGCGACATTTCATATTAATACTTGAGAGCTTGTGCTTTTATACAGATATCAATGAATGTGAGGAGGGGACTCATGTCTGCAACTTAGAAGTGTGCATCAATGAGCCAGGGGGCTATAGATGTGGGCCTAAATCCTCAGATCTATCTCAGTGTCAGCCAGGCTTCAAGCTTGACTATACCAGTAAAACTTGTGTGGGTATGTGATGTTATTTATAATGCAAATTATTTATAACTTTTGAGTAATTACATACAAGAAGATTAAATCCTTCTGAGATATGATATATATTTGTAATTATTTACTGACTTTATAAAGGAGTTCCATCCCTCCATCATTAGGGTAGTCCAGGCAAAAAGCTGCTCTTAAGTACTGGCAACTAGTTACCATCTGACATGGTGTAATATCTCAGAAGACTTTATCAACAAACCTCTGAAAACCTCAAATTAAAAGTTCTGTGTATGTCATATTTATTTTAATACCCAACAAAAGCATAGCTTTATATGGTGTTGAAACTTGGGCACTTTGGAAAGAAGATGAAAAATACCGTGATAGTTTTGAAGTGTGATGCTGGAGAAGGATGGATGAGATAATTTGGACCAGTTGTGTGACTTTAGAGACAAGAAAGAAATTAGCATCCTACGTACAGTAAAACAAAGGAAGGCTTACTCTATTTGTCACGTCTTATAAAGGAACTGCCTTCTAAAACTCAATAATGGAGGAAAGATAGAAGGGGCAAGAAGATGAGGAAGAAGACATATGCAGCTGCTGGATGACCTTAAGAACAAGTGAAGATACTAGAATTTGAAAGAGGAAGCACTATATTGCACTGTCTGGAGAACTTGCTTTGGAAGAGGTTAAGAAACTGTCGCAAGACAGACTGTACAGTGAATGAATGGACTCCACAAATGCCAGTTCAATGTGTGCTATTGCTTCATATTCAGGAGGGCCAAAGTTCAAAGCTGGGCCAAGACACTGGCTTTTCTGAATTTTATTTACTCATTTCCTCCAAGAAAATGGCATTTTTGTGCTTTAAAGTTGGTAACAACTGTTGTCTTCCACATCCATTTCCATTCATTGTTCATTTATTGTCATGCCAATCAGTGATGAATATAGTAAGCCATAAGTAAACAAAGTAACTATATCACACAGTCCCTAAAGTTGATAACATTTTAACTTAACTCCTACTCTTCGTCTGTCCCTCTCAGCTAGCCTGACAGCTTAATAGTTTTAATCAGACTTAATATTTGTCCTGTGACAGTCAGCAGTATAAATGAAGCCATAAAACTACAGAAACTTGGATAAATAGCTACAACTGGGGTTATTTTTATAAGAAATGGGTTTTGGAACTCTTATTTATGTGGTACATTTGTATGTACCATTGTATTATATGTTTAGTCTGAAATCTTGTGAAGGATGTGCTTTCCACCGAGGTGATGTGTGTAATGGTGTGTACGAGTGGCAAACAGTTAAAAGTAAGTCCTGACTGTTTCAGATATTGATGAATGTGCGGATAGTGCAGAATCCCCATGCGATAGTAATCAGGTCTGTAAAAATATACAAGGAGGTTTCCAGTGCACATGCAAGACTGGCTTCCAGCTTGACCCTCTTCTTCAGGCCTGTGTTGGTAAGATGTTCATTAGTTTTTATTGTTTATGAAAGAAGACCACAGTTTTGTATAAAACCTGCCATAAGGCTTATTACAAGAAACTAAAAATTCCCAGCATGGGATTATGACCCAGTGGCAGTAAAAAGTGTGCTTTGGTGATGTTACTAAGTGTCCATTGCTATGTATAAAATTTTATCTCAACACCTGCTGGAGGGCTAACACTTTGAAACATAGGTATATGAAGCTTGCACAATCCCTGTAATCCCAGCCCCACCCTGTGGTTGGAAAAAGAAAACAAACATCTTCATGGTATCTAAAGCATGGTAAAGCTAACGATGACCCTATTGGTTGAATATGCTGATGTGGGTAAACATCATAACATAATATTATGGTTTGGGGCACTGGGATGGTTATGCATATATTGTGATATCAGTGTGTAAAGTACATTCAGTGGCACATGAAACTGTTGCTTTCAAAATTTTTTTAATGTAACTAATTATGATAGTTATATATATTATATGTATGAAATGGTATTGAAAATGACAAGCATTACCAACGCTTTGAAAAGGTACTTGAATTTGATGCAGTAATTATCATATTTGTCATAGACATCAATGAATGTCAGGTGAACAGACATAACTGCCTGCAAAGTCAACGCTGTGACAACACCATAGGATCATTTCACTGCATTCGTTTCACCAGCTGTGGTACAGGATACACTCTGAATGCTCAAACAGGACAATGTGAAGGTAAGTTCTGGATAGGAGCAGTAAAGTCAGTTTAACTGGTATGTATTTGTGAAGAAGTGTAGCTTCTACAGGTAGGGTGCCCCATTTTCATCTCAGTGGTGTTTTGGTTGCATGATGAAAACTTCGTTTTGGATTCAGCATCCATTCCAAAAATTATACCCTTCAACATGTTATTCTGGCAACTTTTAATTTATATCAGCAATCAGGTCCATGTTTTATGAAAAGCATTCTGCTTCTTCAGCAATATGTACCAAAGTTTAATGGAACAGTGATTTATTTATTTTAACTTACATTCACATATCCCACTTCCTTGTATATGTATATCCAGTGAAAAATAATTTCCTTTTGTATTATTAATGTAGGCCATGCCATAGCTGAGATTGTTAGTTGATGACCTTGCAGTGCAGAGGCAATGTGCACTCCTGGGGCAGTCTATGTGGGATTTTTGGTGTGCACAAAATGGCACTGGGATATGTTTTTCTCTAAATAGTTTGGCTGTTCCATGTCTATCATTCCATCAGTGTCCCACATTCATTCATCTATAACTATTGCTATATAATCTCATCAACTGACAATGTTTTTAAATAACATACTAAAAAAATGTAGTAGTAACATGTTCAAGTAAATATTTGCACCTGCACTTTAATTTGCTTGTAAAAAGAGAGACTAACTCTAACCTTTATTCAAAGCAATGGGAATAATAACTCTACTTTCTCAATATGTATTAACTTTAATGACTCTTTTTGGTACATAATTCAGGATATTTCGCTTTTAACTTTTTTGTGCATGGTATTTATACAAGGAAGAAAGTACAACTTCATAGACCAATAGCAAATTTTGCATTATATCAGAGAGGTGTGTAGTATGTGAGCATACAGATTTCCAATAATTTACCAGGATACATTGCAGAATTAGTAAAAGACAACAAGTAGTTCATATTGGCTTTGAAAAGGTTTTTAATTGTTGAATCCTTTTATTCAATTAATGAGTATTTAAATTATCAACGTTAAATGAAGACTGATGGCGGTTCTATCAGTAGAGCATTATAAACACTATATATTTTCAGTAGTACAGTTTTTCCACTTTTTCTGATGCATGACTAATGATTGTTTTGTATAATCATTTTTTAAAGTATTGTGACTTGTTTCATATCCAGATTCCATGTGGCTGATTGATGGATCAGTGGAATGTAGTTGTACATATGTGTGTATACAGAATATCTCTTCGGATAGTTTTAGTTACAATGCTATATCAGCATGGGTTGATTAGGAAGCTAGTGGAAAATTGCCCATATTGTGTGTAGACAATGCAGGAGGTCATTTCAAGCAGCAGCTTTATATATTTAAGTTTTCAAAGTAAATTTGTAAGTTGATGGTAAGATACACAAATAGCATTGTTTTATTTTATCATCAGTATTCTGTTTTTCTTCATTTTTAAGTACTTAAATATTAACTCCGTAAGTTGAGAACTGGACCCATATTCAATGTAACATGTCACTCAAAATACCGTAATTAATGACTTGGAGAGTTTGGCAGACAGTTTTTGGGGCCTCCTGTATGTGAGAGTGGCTTATTTCTCAGATTTTCTTTGACTTGGCTAAACGTGCTTGACATCTATGTACTTGTGTTCTGCCTACAGATGATGATGAATGTACTCTGAGGACCGATAATTGCAGGAATCTTGGTCCCACATGGCAGTGCCGTAACACACTTGGTTCTTTTCGCTGTGAACGAAAACGTTGTGATGGCAAGAAAGTTCTGCTCAGTAATGGTGAATGTAAATCCATTGAATGTCCTACTGGTTATGAACCAAGCCCACAAGGCCAGTGTGTTGGTAAGCCACTTAATAACGTAACTATTTGCAGTAATAATTTGAGGTGATTAAACATATTTATGGGCTATATAAATAGCGAAGTACTGTAACAGGACATTGTTCATTCAAAATTAACTACTTTGACTTACTGTAGCAATTAGAAGCATCAATATTTCTCATATTTAAAGATACAATTTTAAAGCAGTTAATTCCAAATATGATAGCAGAATAGCAGAAATCCCATGTACCCACACCTCCCAACCTCCATGACACATATGAGATCTCGTGCCCACCTCACCCCCTACCTCCCCACTGTATACAGCCCATAGTAAGTCTCGTAAAACTGCTTACTAAGTATTTCATGTACAACCTGAAGATGGCCATTGTCAAGCACTGAAACATGTAGTTGTACCTAACGTAGTAAATACTAGATATATCTCCACCATCAAATAAAGTTGTGTTAGTCAAGTACATACACTCCAATCTAGTTAGTTTATTGAACACAGCGGGGATGACAAACCTCATGATTATGATTAATTTGTAATTTGGAGCTATGTTGCAGAACTTTTGGGTACTAAGGCTTGATAATTTGAAGTGCAGTAAAACTCCGATAGTCCAAAATCTGATTATCTGGCAGTCCCAGTAGGCAACATAACAATTAGCAACTGCTAATGAGTGAACTTTGAAGAAAAGAAGTCATGAGAGCAACTGCCAATCCACAGATCAGAACCAAACAATACTGAGCAGGACTGAGTCAGCTCAGCACCATTTCACATGAACTCAGTCTGTCATTTTTAGTTATGATTGGAAGTGCCTGTATTTTCTTAACTTTTTTTAAAATATGTATTTCAAATATCTACACCCATCCAATCCCTTCTGTCCGTCCAGCTGCATGATCCAGCATGACTGCTATGGAACAAATTTCCATAAAGTTTTATACTGAGGACTTCTATGAAAATCTGTTGAGAAACTGAAAATTTGGTTAAAATCAGAGAAAAATATTGGGCACTTAACTTAAACACCTAAGCATATTTTGTTGTTGCTGGCAGCATTCGAGTGACATGGTATCAGGCTGTTAGGATAGCTGAGGAGGTATAATCAGTATGTAAATATGCCACAGTATTACAATGTACATATATTTCCTATCTTGTTTAACACTGGGCACCCCTGGAACAAAGGTCAGTTTAATCTACTTTGAAACACAACATTCTCCACTACCTTCATTTTCCTGTGTTTATTTTAATTACCCTCTGAAACAGTTGAAAGAGGTTTCACTATATTTGTTCATATGGCAGCAAGATGACGTACTGAAGTCTTGAAGTCCATTTGCAGTAAGATGATTGTGGAGTAACAGTATAACACTAAGCTGTTTCTGCCGTAATTTGGCAGTATGTTGCCATATGTATTGATATGTTTTTTTATTTATTTATTTATTTATTTTTTTTTTAATCCTGCACATCACTACAGCAGCACCTGAAACAATCCAAAGAAGTGATGTTCATTATAACACACACTGCAGCTTTTGGGAAAATCATTTGTCATTTAATGCCCTTTTGCCAAATTTGTTGCTCTGGAAATTTACATAAGTAAAGTTGCATGTACAAGTGCAATGTTTTAGAGGATGGAGAGGCTGGCTGTTAACTTGCATGTTTTTTTTTTTTTTAAAGATATAAATGAATGTGAGCATAACAACCCTTGTCGACAAAATCAGCGCTGCCTTAATACTGTTGGTTCCTATCGCTGTGTCAACTATCTAAACTGTGGTGGTGGTTTTGAACTGAATGAGGCAGGGACTCAGTGTGTCGGTGAGTACAGTGTATGCTGCTGTCAGTGTGAAACTTTATGTTTAAAGCCACAGTAAAGAAACTATTGTGAACTGCGAGTAATCTTAAGATTATTCTAAACTTTTTGTTGCCACCAACAAATATTTGATGAAAATTGTAACACTCGACAAGTGTCCCCTGTTAAACTCAATTCTGCACTTGTACAAATTTCACATTTATTCCTTGTCATACAGTTCTTTAAATTTAGTTTTTTGATGGACAAAATAGAGTAATTAAATTATTTTTCCAAAACAAAGAAATTGGAATTTTTATTAGCTAAAATGGCATTAACATTATTTGGATTAAATATTTTTTAGTTACAATGCAAAGCAAGAAAACAAGTGGAATAACACAATCAAGCTAAATTTAGTTTTGCATGATTGGTACTTAGATTGATTTTTGTATGGAAACTTTTATTCTGTTTAATGAAAGCTACAGGGTCATTATTGTATCTGACCAATACAGTTCTTCACTTTCTGTCACTCTTCCAACACATGTGTAGACAGCTGCCCAGTTGGGTGTATTTTATATTATAACTGAGCTGACAAGCTATATAGTAGGCGTGATAAAGAATGTCCTTGTACATTACTGACTGCATTAAGTCTATTATAATAAATGTTAATGAATTATATATGCAGTATACCAAAAGAAATTAAAATGTCTTCCAGAAGAAAAAAATTCTTGCTGACATTCACATGAACTTCAGTTCAAAATCCAATTTAATGAAACTTTAAAAATACCCAATAAATTTAGAGGGCAGAAATGTACATGAAAGTTTGTGGTTTTAGTTTGTTAATTGGATTAAATATTTGTTTTGCTTGATGAACTGGAAGTAAATTTCAACATTCAGAAACTGAATGAGTGGCATGGAAACCTCTTGAAAAGAATTACATGGAGAACAATCAGGCAGATCAGGAGGCAGTATTAATATGGGCCAACAAGATGCAGGATTTTGTAAAAGACATTGGCATTGCTCAGAATTTGGTGGTAGGAAATTCACAGCTTTCTCTGGCATTTCTGTAGGCCTGCATTTTGTTCCTGTTGTGGTGAATATTTGGATTCCATAGTATTAGCAAATTAATATACTTCTGTCTAGAATTTATTTAATTTAACCATCATAGTGCACAGCTAAGTGTACTGTGTTTTTTTAAATAAATTATAATCATATGTGGTACATATTAATAAAATTTAAATTCTCTCCATAAGTTTTTACCATTCTATATAAATGAGTCCCAGAAATTTATGTTATTAAATCTGATGTACAGTTTGTGTGGAATGTGTAGTTTGATAATTGGGTACCAGTATTTTGTAGGTGCATCCACATTTGGGATATAAAGTTCAACCATGAAGCAGGAGGTACCAGGTTCCTCCAACATGTTGTTACCTGTTCACTGTTGTACACATTGGCATATCCAAGGGGACTCTGTTCTTTATGCTCCCTACCATATATGAAGCTACAGAAGGACTTTTTTTTTTTTATAGATATCGATGAATGTGCAGCATCAACACATGACTGTGGACAGGGTCAATTATGTATTAATCGTGTGGGTGGTTACATATGTCAGTGTCCCAGTGGGCATGTAGTAAATGAGCGCAAAGAATGTGTGGATGTTGATGAATGTACCAAGTTTGCTGGTCAGGTGAGTGAAGACTTGGCACTTCTTTACTAAAAGATTACCAGTATACACTTTAAATATAATCAGCCACTCTACATACACAGAGTTCATTACCCTTCATGTGAATTTTCTGTTCTTTTGTTCTTTTTTTGTTTTCCCCTTTTTCTTTTTTTCCTTTATTCCTTGTTTTCTTCTTTCTCTCTCTCTCTTTTTTTCTCTCCCCCTTCACCTGTCTGTGTCTCTTTTGGTTTCTTCCTGTCCATCATGTAATTTCTCATGTTTTTTTTTTTTTTTTTTTTTCTTCTTTCTTTTTTTCAATATTTTATATAATCACCAACAACTGC
>Ga0123354_10001573_pt1 | contig 28075 bp, 13 predicted proteins | sample TergutLab28metaG_2_FD_97872 | JGI IMG/M metagenome (GOLD analysis project Ga0123354, IMG submission 97872) | Labiotermes labralis P4 segment gut microbial communities from Petit-Saut dam, French Guiana - Lab288 P4 | ecosystem: Host-associated > Arthropoda: Insects > Digestive system > Gut ... | reverse complement strand
TGTAGGTGGCGGTCCCGTGTACAGGTATGATGATACCAGATGCTGTATAATACAATTTTGACCTCCTGATGATGAGCACATAGTGCTCGAAAGATGTAGAGGCATATAATAAACTTATTATAAAACAAGAATTTGTGCATTAAGTTGGTTAATTACTAAGAAAATGTATTTATGTAACTGTAAATGCAACTGAATAGGAGGATGGGTGGGTTCAAAGCAAGTCTACATGCTTCAGTGTAGACAGCAATCCCTTGTTCCTGCTGGGAATCAAACTAATATTCTATGGTCATCTAGCCTGCAGTCTGGTCACCACACCAATTATGCCATTCCAGCTGAACATTTATGACAGAACTAGTTAATATAATTGTAATATATGTACCTTGATTTTGGAATGTAATAGCTACCATACTGAACGAGGGTTGCCAATGCAGTCATGGTAGTGTACATGATGATTGCCAAGGTTTTGATCAATCTCAGTCTGTGACTCCATCCTACAAACTGGTGATGTGCTATCATTGTTTTTACGGCATATGCAAGTATGTATTGAGATGAAACACGTTGGACACTGTAGACACGTAATTTCAGATTTGGTCAACAAAATGAAAGCTAAAATTCTAAACTTGATTGTAATAGGAAATGCTGGCTATGCTGGACTAATTTGTATTTGAAATGTATGCAGGCAACTGTAACTTGAAACTGTATTATAAAAATTGCAACTTCAATTGGAACATTTTATTTTTTTTAGATTGTCTACAAAATAAAAAACCGCAAAGCCTAACCTAAACGGTAATATGAAAAGTGAGGCTTGCTGGAATATTTTGTGTTTTCAACATAATTTTGCAATGGGAAACCAAGTTTCTGTCACTAACATGAGAACTCCATGACTAAGTTCATGGATTAAAGTTTTTATTTTCTCACATATCTTTGATACTGTGGTTTGAGTTTGCATTGTGTTGGCAACCCAAATCTAATATGATCTCATCACACTTACTAGAAACAAGAAAAAGTGAAGTCGGGAAAAAGGTACATATTTTACCCTCTTTGTAGTTTATTAAAATGCTCTATATTACTTTGCATAAATAGATAACAATACTTTGAAGTGTTACCGAGTCATTCTCCTATACTGATATTACTGTGAATTTTGTTGTTGTGTAATTTCAGTACTGAACAACAGTTCTCTGCCTCCAGATATCACAGTATTTCGAGCAACATCCCGTCCATGTACATGCTCAGATGGTCAATGCACATGCTGCACAGGATTTATGTTATCACAGCTGGGCTACAATATTCAGCAAAGAGGTTAGTACATCATTATCAGTTTCAGCTTAAATGGTTGCCTGTGTTATGGGGCTGTGGGCCATATGGTAAATATTGGCACTACATTTTGGCTTATTATTTATTATATTGCTTTTAATGACACTGCAAGAACACTACAGGTCACATATCAAATGAGATATGAAAGTTATCATGAATGGTGAGTGGGTAAGAAATCTGGAAGGACATGTTAACAGTATACCTGTTCGTGGACTAATGAACAATATAATAGTGTTATGTGTGTAAAAGCAGAACGGCAGCAAAACTAAATTCCACAGAAATGGACTTTTGGCGACGCTCAGTTCGAATTTCCAGGAAGGACAAAATTAGGAATACTATTATTAAACAAAAAATGAATGCAATAAGGTCTCTTTTAGACAATATAAAAAACCAAGAAACTTCAATGGTATGGACATGTTCAAAGAATGGAAGAGGGAAGATTATCAAAAGATGTTATGAAATGGAGCCCACCAGGAAGAAGAAAATGAGGTAGACCTAAACTTACCTGGGTGGAAGGGATTAGAGGACTGATGGGAGAAAAGGGATTAATGGAAGAAGACTGGAATGACAGAGGCAACTGGAGGAAGAAGATAATATAATTATCAAATGGGTGCAGGAAGCTGTGGAAATATTGTACAGTCTGCTAAATAATAATAATGTGTGTGTAAATGTATTTTAATACTTGTGCATTTGTAGGTGTTAAGTAGTAAACAGGAAAGACAAGTTTGCAACCTTTGCTGCAAGGTGGTGGCAGAACTAGTCAATTCTTGAGCTCAGTGAAACTGTGGGTATGTTCCCTTTTGTGTACGGCAATATATCAACAGCAATGATGTGCAAATTAGGAAACATGAAAAAATATGCAGTGACATAAAAATTAATCAAGATATGAAAATTTGAGTAAACTTTTTCACTAAATTCCAATTTGAAAATTACATTTCTGATCTGGAAATGGAAATAACATGACTGATTGTGGAACCTTTCAATGTGGAAACAACAGGAGACATTCTGTCATCAAAGAAAGGCATTCACTTGATATTGCTTTTGGCACACCTCTAAAAATGAAATTCATGAGAAAGCTACAAAAATAAATAATCCCTTTGAAACATCCTGCCTGATTCAGTGTTTATGGCAGTTGCTGCTATAAAGAGCTTATGCCGTTCACAAATAAATGAGCTCTGTGAAATGAATGGCAGTTGTGAAGCCAAAACCCACACTTGAAAAATACAGCTGTAACAAGGAGGCCAATTTTCTGGCTAAAAATTGACAGCTTTAAATTGAATGTGTGAAAATGCTGTTTTTAAAAAGTTATGTTGTATTTAATATGAAAAGTTAAAAGTGCTTGCTTTACTTAATCCTAACGAAATCAACAGCTCTAATAATGGAAGGGGAGGAAGTACTTAAATTTTATATGGGTTGGCCATAAAGAGGTTAAAGGTGAAATGGAGTGTAGAGAAAAAGGATGTGTCAAATGGGTTGTGAGGCCTAGGGTAGGTTCAATGACAGTTTCTGACCAGCTGAGCAACTACCAACTTTTCACAAAGGACTTCCTGTAAACCGACCACTTAGGAGAATGAGATGATGACATGCAGGATGATTACCTTAAGTTTGTATATTATTACATCTAACTATAGTGCAGTTGTTGGAATACACATGGTGACTTGTCTTACTTTGTGGAACAATCCTAAATTTGTACACATTTCACAGGATGCATGAATGTGACTTATGAGCCAGACGATTTCACCTTCACAGTTGTTTTAGGGATCAACGATAAAGTGCTCTACAGGACAACACTGTCTGGTAAGTAGCCTCCAGATATAATGTTGCCCAGTCACCACTGGCAAGTTAACTGAATATAAATAATGGAATGCAATATAGTTATTTATTAAAGTGTGCTTTCTGAATTGCATTTCTGAAACATGGTCTTAGGCCTCTAGTATTATATGCACATCTCAATCAATATTCTATTACATCATCCATTTGGATGATTCCTAAATGGAGCTATTGCTGCTTTAGTTACCAGCACTTCGTAACATTTATGTTACATCCCAGATATGGTTCATTTTGTTACCACTTAACACTATTTTAATCCTACTACTGACTTTCCATGAAAAGACAGGAACGTCTCTTTAAGTTTTGCAATCGGCACTTCATATCATATCAAACTTCACCTTTCTCATTTTGTATGGTCATAAAATACGATTTTTCAATGTTATATGAAAGAAGATGGACTTACGATAAACACAACTTATTGTTTTGACCAGTGTCCTTCAACAGGCATAAGGTTTTTATGCACTTGGGCCTCTCAGAATCAGCACCTCCATTAGTGGGCACCACCAAATTATGTTTCAACCACAGCATATACACGCACACTATTGCCAAGTATCATCATCCAATATGAGTCAGGCCCTGATAGGGATGTTTCAGCCTCATTTAAAAGGCTTTTCAACAGTTTTCAAAGTCGTTTTTGTCCATTCAGTCTACAATTCAGCATTACTTTTGGCATCCTGTTGTTGTTTATTTAGTGTGAAAACAACAGGACAGAAACCATATGAAAATTAAACTCACATCCCTTGTTGAAGAATTAAAATCCAGCAGATGTTACATACCTAAAAACAATGAGATAGGGATAGACATAATTCCAAATCATATGACACAAATACAATATACCTTGCTGACCACCTCAGAGGGGACTGAAATCCAAGTGACAAATTTACAGATTAGGCTAGCTTATTGGATTGGTTGCTTGAAACACCCAAGACAATGGCTGTGTCCAAAAATAACAGCCATGTTTACTGTAATATACCATCATCAGAAATATTCAGATATGGATTTATGGAGTTTGAAAACAAAGTGCTAAGAACAATATTTTGACTTTGAAAGAGTGGAAGTTAACAGAATGGAGGATACTATATATAAGTCTAATAATGTGTATTCTTCACTTTATACTTTTGGGACAATTAAATAAAGATGAGTGGAACATGTAGCACACATGGAGAACATGAAAGATGCATAGAGAATTTTGGTCAGAAAACTATAAAGATGGGTGGGACATGCAGCACACATGGAGAACATGAAAGATGCATAGATAATTTTGGCCAGAAAACTTATAGCCATTAGATATGGTTGGGATAATACTAAAATATATCTTAAAGGAGCTGGGTGTGAAGGGGTGGAATGGACAAAAGTGGTTCGTAACAGCATCCAATGTAAATTCTGTAAACATGAAATAACCAGAGGAATAACCATACACTTTTCAAACAAGACCATCGAATTACATTTTGACCTTTTTATTTTGTAATGATATGCATGGTTCAGTAATGAAGCCATATTAACAGGAAACAACCCACAGCCTGTGTGCATATCCATGCCCCGAGTTCCCAGCATCAAGTTATGTGCCGTGTTCAGCAACGTATACTTCGCTGGCCGGAACTTCCATATGTGTATCGACATGGAGGGCCGGTGGATGGGAACTTCAGTGTTCAAAGTATCTTTGGACTGCATCCGAATGGGTTTTAATGGTGTGGCTCTTCTCAAGCCTGAGGATGGTGGTGGCCTTCCTCATGGAACTTTTATTACAGGGGAAGATGACTATGATGATTACTTGTGAGATAAAGCAACATGCACTGAAATGAAACATTACAATGGACAACAAAGTTTGTTTCTTTTGCTTCCTGAGTGACATTTGGTGTTCCTTATAGGTACCTGGCCACTAATTCCAAATCTGGCATTGAAAGTTCTGTAGCATATGGGTTTTCAAGATATATTTCAAATGTTTATACACTCAGTCATGTTTGTTTACTGTAATGATCACAACTGATATGCAAAATGTATCTGTGATTGCTCCTTTGCTTTTATTCAGGGTAAAACAACACATTTGAAAGCAAAAAACAAAACTATAAAGAGATGTTCCAACTTCTATTTAGTGGAAACCTATGTAACAGAACAGAAAAATAAACATTTCCATTTAGCATGTCCAAGTTTTTTCTATTTGACTGCCTGCTGTGTGCATCTGGAGCTTCTCTTTTAAGTTTCCAAGATAGTCAGATTCCTTTTCCCCTGGTAGAATTTCTCTGTAGTATAAATGTCTTGGTTTTATCTTTCACTCTGCTGATATATCCAAGGTTTGTTGGAAAGAAATATAAGTAAGAATGGCAGAAGTGTATTTCAGCAACACATTACACCCCAACATTCTGTGGGCTTAATTTGCTTGACCTATTCAAGTGGGGCACTTTGTTTTTGTGGAAATTTTTCATCAGTCCAAGCTTGAAGTGATACAGAGGCAGAATTATTCTCTGTGGTTCAACAAGCATGTCATTTGCAAATGTTACTTCAGCCAGGAAGAACCTACTTATGATAAGGTCATTCTGCCACAGCAGTGACTACTCCTGTGCAATTACCATTCACATAAACAGCAGCAAAAGTTTGTGTAACCAAGCTGCATGGCAATTAGATGACCTGAGCAAAAGTTTCACATTTGTATATGACTTTCATGTACACAGAATGGCCAATGGGGACTGATGGTAATTTATTTCCACTGTCACATACAGCCTACATAATGATGAACAGTCAGCAATCCTCAAGCTTTTGCTCAAGCCTTAGTGCCTTCATCAATGTATCAACATTGGTGCAGAAGGATATATCACCATTCATCATCATCATCATAAACATCAAGGATTGGACCCTTTGATCCATTCCGACTGCAGAGTTACAACTGTTCGCGCCAACAACTACATATGCTGCGAACTACAGATTACAGGCATACTAGACAAGATTGATGAATAGACAGAACTGGCTTCTACACTTGCAAAGAATGCCACAAAACTGAATCCCTTTGAAATCACCATTCAGGGAAAATAAATTCACAGGTTACCCACAGCTCAGGCAGTTAAGTCACTGGCCTCTCACCACACAGGTCCAGGTTCAATCCCAGGCTAATCTCTACAGGATTTGTGGTGGACAAAGTGGAACTGTGACAAGTTGCTGTCCATGCACTTCAGTTTTCCTCTGTTGGTATCATTCCAACATTTCCCTGCACTCACATTTCATTTATCTGCCATCAACTTGATATACATATAAACTTAGAAAATGGAAGCATCATTGTCACAATTAAAAACAAAGCCCAGGTGCTTGGTTTGTCATGTCCACGCCCCTCCCTTCTCCACCCATCCAAATGTTTAATTTGGCCTGTTGAGGGAAGTCTTCTAGACGTGGTAGTTGTTTCCTTATGAAATGCAGGTTAAAATCCCTCATGAACAAATGGCCCAGCTCAATGTTGACTTCTAAGACTGTACAACACTTGTACCAAAAAACAAATATTGGAAATGGTAGTATCTGGGGACAATACATGGGTGTTATGGCAGCTATTTATACAATCACAGAACAAAATGAGTTTTACAAGCCAACAGTGTTTTAAAATACAGTAACAGAAGTCTACTCAAGTTGCATACATTGGAAAACTTGTACCAACAAACAGCAGTATGGGTACAGACTTTCCTACAGTAAAATTGGCCATACCTTTGTTTGAGTTGTGTGCATTTGATGGGCAGTTCAGTGAATGCTCACCCTCAGATTGTGAACCCTTGCTCATCATTGAGTTGCCATACACCACACTCCCTAACACTTTTAATGAATGATTCCATCTTGCACAGCTGATGTACACTGCTGAATACCACTCTGCTCAAGTGGTGACAATTGGCACTATGACACCTCTGTTCTTCAACCGCTGCCCAAGCATTCCCATCACCAAATCCGCAAATAAAACGAACATGTATTATTCCTTTGTGAACTCTATATTCGTCACTCCTGATACAGGCACTATTCTTGAATAACCAGACACAAAACATGCAGTCTTCTTTCCATTACTGAACATAAACTACCTGCCAACTGGTGGGTGTATATATATGGCATTGGTAGGACCAATGTCTTGGCACAGGCACAGATGCACTGCTGTAATGAGTGGTAATTACAAAATGGTTGAGATTTCAAACCATGCTGGTATAAAATGTTTTACTGAAAATAAACCAATAAATAGCCAACTGAAGTTTTGCAGACTTTTTATGAGACAACTTGTGTCATTTAATGTTAACTTCTTTTATCAGTGCTTTTACACATATTGTTCCATATGTGGTCTGCAGTGTATCTGCTCATGGTTTTGGTAAATGCAAAAAAAAAAAAAGTGTTTAGTTCTTGTAGCTGATTCATACACCACACCTCTGGGGACAAATTACTCACGCACAGTATTATGTCCAATTCTGTTCACTGGCTATTAACTTAATGTCATATATATTGTGCATCATATTCTATAACATCACCTTATTAACCAACTTTTGGGCACTATACTGTGTATACCAAATCACATATTAATTTCCACTCTGCTGTGTTTCGGCATATACTGATGCCATCTTCAGGGGCTTCTGTTTACTGTAACTCCTGAGGATGCCATTAGTAGACGCCAAAACGTGTGGAAGCGGAAATTAGTGTGTTATGAAGTTTTGTCATTTTAAAGCGACTTAAAATGTCTGTGTTTTTACACCCGTAAATCTTGTGTCTCAAGCTTATCAACTGTTTCATCATACTCAATGCATTTGGTCAAATGCATCCTACTTTTCTTTCATACAATTAATCATGGACACTCTTTATCTCCTTTGTAAGGACAACTATCCCCCTTTTGATACCTATGATCACAATTACATGCAAAATTAAAACCATTTATTACTTCATATTTAATTTAATTTGTCTGTGAGTGCTTTCATCCCTGTTTCATCTCCATGTTGGGGATATCTCTTCAAGCACTTTCACAGCAATTACAAATTAACAATTATTATGTAACAGTGAACCATTTCACAAAGCAACCATTTGTAGCACCATGCCAATGACACACGAGCTTTACAGTCACAATTTTCTACCTCCCACCAGCCTGAAAGGCACTTGCTTTAAGCAGCAACACACTATGTACAATAGGAACTGCTGCACATATGCTATTCAAAATCAACACATTTCTTGTTAAAAACTGTAGTTATGTCCTACTAAAAATAAATAAATAAATCCATGTAGGAACTGTGCATAATCCTATTTCCATACCTGATTACACTATTCAGTAACCATAAAATGACACAACTATAAATGCTATAACAACAAGATTCCTATTACCTCTTTATGGATATTGAACTTCATAAAATCGGGATACTTGGGAGTGAGGACAGACATTTAACTGAAAATTGTGTTGCACCATAAGCAAAAGGCATATAACCACCAGTCTAAGGCTTTATTACTGCCATACCATGGATTTTTCGTGTACAAAACTTTGAACTCTCAGTTTCACTTTCTCTGTATATAACAAGGGGAAGTAGAGATTTCAGTCATAAACAAAGCACAGTTTTCATCCAGCAGACAGTTTGTACTGTCATTTTTATTAATTCATTTAATAATTGCTTTATCCAGAGATGGGGAATCTTTGACTAAGGGCGAGAAGCCAAATAAAAATGGCTGTTTTCTTATTTTTTATATATATGTACACAAAATCTAATAACAATAATAATGACAGATTGGGGGGCTAGGTACACAATCGTAAATATTAATTTGAGAGAAACATCCTTCCCAGAACTTCCAACCTCTTTCTCTTGTACCACACACACTCGTAGAATATACACACTTGACAATTTTGTTTGTCTGCCTAACCTGAGCAATAAGGATGGTATCAATATATAGGCAATGCATTGGTAAAGAACATTCAGAAAGTTTCAAAGAAGCAAAATCCCCCACTTTACTCTTTTGTTTCAAAGATACAAATCATCCCTGCATACATTTTACTTGATTCTCGCCCAAGATTCCAGCATACTCATAAGTGCAATTACTTGCTTTGTTCTTGGTTTAATTGTACGATGTCAGCAATAACAATGCACCTACAGTTTCAAAATATATTTTTCTATTTATATTATTTACATGATTTGTATAAATTTTGTTCCTGTTTTGATTTCTACCATGCAAAAACACCATTACTGCCTTTCTTTAAAAAAAAAAACCCTTTCTTATTTAATCAGTCACACCTTCAATCACAGAGTTGCAGTGAAGTCCTTGATAGTCCTGATTGTTCCTTTGTGCATTGGAAGGAAGACGATGGAGCTTGTTGTTTGTTGTTGAGGATGTTTATTTGAATACAAAATTCACTATCAACTTTTCCATCTGTATACTTTTTAAATAAATAACAACAACAAAAATGACTGCATATTGTCTAAGGGATATTACAAAAGGGACGAAGGGTTTTGGTTCAGTGTCCCACGTTCCAGACTGGCGCCTGTCCAGGGCTCTGGGTGTGGAACAACACAAAATTCTTTGGAATCACTGTCATGGGACAGAGGAGGAGACAAAATGAAAATGGGACACTATATTCACTTGTGAAATGATGAAAAATGACAAGCCAAAGTTGTTAAGGAGTTGTCCCCCACAAGGATTAGTGCAGATACCAAAGAAAAAAAGTGGCAAGTACAGCTGCTCTGTTAAACAGAGAAACATGTCTTGGGAGGTGGGTGAGGGGATGATAGTAGAATGAGAAAAATAAACTTAAGTATGCTCAGGGTCAAGTCAGTGATATACTGTACTCCCCAGCTTTGTTAGATTTTTGATTAAAGCTGTTTTAGTCTCTAATCCAGTGTGCTTATTGAAAATATTACTGCATTAGTATCAAGCACTTGCTGGCTTATTCTGAAGCTGTTATGATGAGCATATGGCATGTTTTATATCCACTTGTCCACTACGACTTCACCAACTGGAACAGAATACATTAAGTTACTTAGGTTAGTTGCCACTACGTATCTTTGAGCAGAGCACAGCACTACTACTATGGCTACATTTTATGGCTCTGAAGACATAACTACACTACAAGCAGAAATTATTAAAGTTCTACATTAAAGTGAAAATAAGCATACTAATGAAGAAGTATTAAACATGACTACCAGCTACCAGCAGTGCTGTAAGCAAAGTTTAAACACATATTAAAGTACAATAACAAACCACAAAATACCACAGGACAACAAATACAAAGCCTTGCCTCTGGGAAGGGAACAACACCGTTAACAGACACTTGGAATCTTTATACAAGTTTCTCTTGTAATAATGATCATAGAGGAAAAACTTCATTATAATCTGAACTGTTTGTCACAAAGTTCTTTTTCACATGTAGCCTCCATCATCACCACCACCACCACCACCACCACCATTCAATATCACATCTGCTGGTATATCAGCGAGCAACCCTTCACCATTTGTCAACTACAGTGGTTGGTGACGCTGTGAAACATAAAAGCAAAGTAAAGATACATCAGACGTGTTTTCAGCATGCAACAAATGACATGATTATTGCAGGAGGAGAAGGCACCACAGTATTTACAGCTAGGTGAAGAACAGCGCCTACAAGCTATAAAACAGCCACCCAAGCAATGAATCTTTCAAAATTCTAAATGGTTTTCCAAACATAATACAGAATTAAATGTACTTTATGTAAGTATATTTTCAAAATAAGATACACTGATATGTATTCTTAATTTTTTGGTTTAGAGCATCAAATCATTCTGGTAACAAAAATTAGTCTGATAGGTAGGGGGTCATTGGAAAGGTTTTTTTTAATCCCTTATTATTAGCGTCAGCTATTTCTGCACCACTCCAAATGCTGTGTCATGACCACTGCCTTTACCACTACAACTGAAGGTAACAGAGGAATGCCAACTATCACTTACGTACTCAAAGTTCTACATGCTGGGTATCATATTAAAATTCCAGCTGGAGATCAGGCATCTAATCTTTCCATAAATCCCATCCCAGTGACTGAACACTGAAACAGACTATACCTTTACCACACATCTTCACACCTGTATGTAATTAAAGTGGTCCCTGTGTAAAATTTTTTCAATGTTAATACTGTTACATGTTAAAATCTGACACTCAGTCTACAGCACGAGGGGGATTGAATATACAAGTTTAACACAACTTTTGAAATCAATATTTCAAGTACACTCACAGGTGTCCCACATTCGCATAGTAATTCTAACACTCCCTGTTTCCATGATGAAATGTGTAATGACTTTTAAAAATTAACATTTAAAATATGTTCATGTATGTCACAGATTCACGCAGACATTTGAAGTACACTTTCAATGTACATCAGAGTGAATTAAGAACATGATTTTCAACTATTATGAGATGCAACTGCAGAGTAAAGTGGTAAATAAACTCAAAGGAAATTCACTCATAAATATTAAAATACTGTATGCAGCAAAATATGACATTCAGTATTGTGGTTACAAAGCACAGCATTACCCCATACACAGAAGTCTCTTTGATGCTCATTTCTGTTTCTGTCTTAAGGAAACTACTGCAGTTTCAGTTGGTGTACAGTAAATGATTATTATAAAATTATTACAATATGGTCTGATTTTTCATATGAACTGGTACAATAGTAACAGCATACAGTCTTTGATGGCTTGGGTTCAGACAACACAATAATGTTGAAACTTTTATCATGGAATGCTAGCAAGCAGATATTTGAAGCAAATTAGCAAGCTCTGGAATTTGTAACAGGCAAGGAATGCAGCAGTTGATCTACATACTTTCAGCAGGGAATAACTTAAGTTAGTTCAATACGTTTAAAGAAAATAAGAGAATAAGTACTTCACAAATTTGTACCTACTAAACCAAACTACAGTTCTACTTTTTCTACAAAATGCATGCCTAAAGACAGGACTGCCCAACATTTGTCTGATACTAAATTTAAAGAAATTATATATTCATTCATATATAACCAATAGGTTGGGTCTTCCTGCCTGAGACAATCTATTTGGTATGCCTAAAAAGCATATGCAGAATCCATACTAAGAAGCTAATAAATTTATAACAGATTATAAAATTAACAGTTTGAATTCATAAATATCAGACTTATAATTTTTATCACTCTGATTATATTACCTGTCAATACACAATGACTTAATTATCCATTTCACAGGTCCTGTTATATCCAAGTCAAAAGTAAGAGGAGATTTACATTTTTAAGAATCTTATTTATAGCAATTAATGAGAGAAGCCCTCAACTAGAAGAAATTAGGTCCATTTTTAAATATAAATATGACTGAATACTGCATATTAAGACAAACTAGAGCCTAATGTTCATATCAACAATGTTCATTATGTGATCACAGAAATGATCTGAAAACATTACAAATCCTACACTCTACTATCATGTGAGACTGTCTTTATGAAACATCACATGTAAATGTTGTTCACTATGGGTTGAAAAGCACATTTCATGTCCCAATTGCAATTGATTTTCAATGAATGATATATGAATTTAAAGGTACTGGAAGATAATACCATATGTAGGTCCTTGGGTCAAAGGTGAAAATACTCACACAGCATTCCAGGTGAAGAGACTATGGGGTGATGCAGGGAGGGGTACACTCCATTAACTTAACGAAGCACTGAATAAGTTATGAAAAAGAATAAAATGTAACATTAGTGAAAAGAAACCAAGTAAACTGGAGAAGGGACGCAATAAATTAGATATATTTAATGCAAGACACACTATTTTGAAGTATAAATATTCTAAGGAATATCCTCTTGCATAAATACATCCATACTTCTTCCAAATAAGGACAATGTATGTGATAATCTTCTGTCCACTTGTCACTGAAGTGGCAGAATAAGCCAAGAAAAATCAATATCTGACAGTTAAAAGGTGAAGGAACATTAATGTCAAACTGACTGGGCCTATCACATCATGCCGATAAATCTGAGATGATGGTGCATTCATTTCCTTGTTGACCTAATAACTGAAAATACAATAAAAGGTTGACATATTATGTAGTCAGCAACATATTACTATAAATTCTTTAGATAAATATATTCAAACATTGCAGGGATCAGTAACTTTCAATTGATATTAACATGAAGGCTGAAGTGATTGTGCTGCCAAATACTGCTTCCAAAATTCTTACTGAGACTGGTCAACAGCCAAAAAGGACGTTTCAAATTTGACAACCAACATGAGGCCTGGAAATTAATTACAGTTTTGTTTTTCATGACACTGGCATTGCCAATAAAATAATCCAAAGTATATTCTGCACAGACAAAATGAAATATCAGTGTTGCAGTTTAATGAAATATTACACAAAGCATACATAAATAAAAGACGTGTTCATGCTAACCTAAATAAATTCTTTTCTGCTTACTCCCAATGTCTGATTATACTTATCTAAACATCACAAAATGCTTGATAACCAACTCTCAAACTGAAGCTGTTATAATTGGGCAGCAGGAAGACCAGCCAGAAAAAATAATGACTGCAACTGCACTGGTTGCCATTTCTGGTACTATTGCAGACGAAATGAAATAATTATTTATGTCCACAATTTAGTTTGACATAAAAACATAATACCTTCCATAAAATCATTACTTCCACCTGGTGCCCACGTGTAACACTTGAGAATGAAGACCTGCAATTAAAATTACTTTGACAATACACCATTCCTTCTTTGCAAATTAAGTCATGCTATTGTTAGACATGATCAACAGCACACAGTACATGTAATTTTACATTTCAATGCAAGATGTTTATTTAAGATAAGCCCTATGACTGGTTGAGAATTTCAATTACATTATGAGATTAACAACACTATTATTATTTTGCAAACAATTTAGAATAGTCAGGAATACAATACCATTGTAGCAAAAACATACTTATCTCAAACAACATAAACACATATTAACTCAAATTTAAGTTGTCAGTGATGATCAATCATCATAAACAGCACAGTTCAGTATCCTCATCATGCATGAAATATTATGAACAAACTGCTGGTACAGCAGGATCATAAATGTTCCCAAACTTGACAATACCATAAGAATTCTTACCTAAGGCAGCAGTAATCTGGTTGTCTGCTGACTGTACTTAGCAACACCAAGCTTTGTTGGGAGAGGTCAGGTTACATGGGATTATCTTGCACACTTTGAAAAATAAAATACTGCAAACTGGAACAAAAGTCTTCAAACTTCATGCATGGAAAAAGAATGGCGTGTAACAGAATTAATAATCTGAATAGCACAATATGCATATTGCTTCATTCCCAAAATCGTGGAAAGATGTATTACTTTCTGTACATTATCCACACATTACACACTAGCACATACATGTTTCAGACTTCCACTGACAATTATACAGATCTTATTTATTATTTACTATTGTGCTAAAACTTGGCCATAACCTGTTTGCGCCATCATTAGCAGTTCTCCATGAAGATGGCCTCCTGACAGCCGAAACATGTAGGAGAAATTACTGCGACATAAATAGTATTTATTACTGAATATATGTGCAGTTAGTTGGAATATAATACACTGCCTAAATACTCATGAAAATTGGTGTTATGAACACCAAGACCAAGTTCAGGCAATGTGTTGCATGATGTTTCGATTTCTCTGATAAGTGAGGCAAGTGACAAAAATATATATTCTAACAATCAACACACTCATCTCATATGTCTGTTTTGTCAGTACGCTGTACTGCACAAAATGGTCAGAAATTCAAAAGCACCAAGAATTTAATGTACCTTCACTTCATGTGAGGACAAAACAATTTGCTTCCTTGACATTGTAAGTTTGAGAAGAAATTTTACACTCTGAAATCTGTTCACTACAGCACTACACTTATGAAATGTTATGATTCAAGACCATTAAGAAAAATGACCAATATGACAGGACACTGTACAATCATAAAATCACTGACGTTCGTATGTGTGAAAATATGTGTACATTTATTTGAAAATACTGTTTATAGATTTAAATTTTACTCCCACTGAAGAAACTCACACTATGCTGAACATTAACCATTAGATAGTTTCAGAATGACAATGACTTGATGAATAAAACACAGTAACTGCAACTCTGTTGAGCAAAATAAGGAATACATTTAGCTGCTATAATATGTCATAATCCATCTTCCTTTTGTTTGCAGCATCTTTAGGCTTTTAATAAGCTACATGTGCTTTGTCTTTCTCTCTGTCTCACTTACTTTTACATACCAGAATTTACAATGTTCTTCTTCTGGGGCAGTATACTTTACCAAATAAAATGCACATGTATTTGCAGCCAGATTCTCCTTATTGCTTGCACATAAACACTGCACACTAATACAAAGCTGCCTTTCCATCTCTGCACTTATATTTAATTTATACTTTGGTCAATTAAGTCTTCAACCCAAGTGAAACTGTTTCCACACAATAAAGCAGGTAAAATACAATTCTGTCCACTGTACAGGGCAATGACATGGTCCCCTCCAACAACACATTAAACCAGGTGTTTCCTTCTTACTGTTACTGTAGCCATCATGGATTAACATTTCTGGCTGGCATCACACAAACTGTTACTCTGCCATACCAATTCAAGTGTTATTCTAAATATACTTTGTTTTATGTCATCCAACAAAGAAGGAAATACACATACCTCCATATTGTTGGGTACTCTTGACAAATCTCAACCAGAAAGTGGATTGTGCTTTCAGCAATTAACCTGCCACAGCCATATAAAATGGTGGATACCGTTCCTGTTTTGCTTACCAAGAAATATAATTAGATGGGTAAAAAATAAAATTAAAACCACTAAACAGAACTCTTAAAATCACTGCAATGTAACATAAGAAAAATATGGGATGAAAAAATAGGAAGGTGAGAAAGATCAAGCATTAATGTCAATGGTCAGAGAAGCTCGTCAGCAAGCACAAACAGCACACAAACACTTAATGTAAGTTACACTTGTTCTTCTTTAAAACATGAATTTTTTTTTTATTAGTAACACAAGTTCTCATTAACAAGTCGTTCCACAGTTACATTACTTGATATTTACATACCACAGTTATGCTAATTTTACCATACTTTTGCTACTTTTAGATTCCAGTTCTCTCATAAAAATGCTACTGAACAAGCTGAATGAAACTGAAGGAGACAAAATGTTCACAAATATTGTACCCGAAAATTTAAAATCTTCCATTTCATGTCACAGGTCAATTTGGAACGATGACACACAACAGTTAAAGTGAAACTAATCTGAGGTAGGGATGTGCGCTGATATTAGTCTTAAATGTATAAAAGTGAATTTTTGTCCCCTCCAGTTCATTCCTTAAACTGTTCACAAACACTGTTATTTTTGTATGGGGCAGGGAAACTGATAGTTTAAATCACATGACAGTTAATACTTATTTTAGCACATACCTTTAAAAGGATTGAATACATGCAAATGCATATACACGCACTCTCACTTTCATACGCATACAGACATACAGGGAAACGTAATTCGTACTTACTAATAATTGCCCATGTATTCACTCATACATAAAGAAGTATTGGATTTCTAAACCTTTTCTCTTCTGTCTGCTGGTTAGAAGCAAAATCAACGTGTTTTGGTCATACTAAAACTATGACTATATGGAAGAATTTTCAATGCATTAAACCAAACCCAAGAGAAATACAGCAAAACCTACACCACAGTGTAGGGATCATTAGTTGGGAGATACCATTTTTCTCAAACAAAAGGTTTTGTGCATCAAAATGACAATATATCATGCATAAATATTCTTCTTCTGTGGAATATAAATAATAGAATAGGTAATAATAATGATTCACAACACACAAGAGTAAATCCACACCACTCCAATATTCACAGTAGTTTTAGCATGCACAGGTGCAGGTAGGTGTGCATGGTGCAGGCGTAGGCATAGGCAGATAGGCTCAGCCACAGGACAGGATGGAGGCACAGAAGGTATAGAGCTGGCCATGAAGTGGATGGATGGCTTCATGTATGTACCAAATTAAAAAACAGTACGTCAAGCGTACAAAAAAATATATGTACGGCAAGTTATTGTATCCATCCACATTCTTAATATTCCTTCAGTATAGTCTCGATGTCACATCTTTCTAAAGACACGTTTCTTTTCTTCCCATCCCTTTGCAATTCCTTTTCTGCCTGAAGGCCACTCCGTCCTCCCACCTGGATCGAGAATTAAACTGCAGCCACAACAACAAATCATGCAATCATGGGTAACGTATCATTCTCAAACAAAAGAAATGTCAAAACAGGAAATGCCATTTAAGATAATTCTGCCACCATTCTTCAACAATCAAAAATTATTTCTAAAAAACTTCCACTTTTCTATGATATGTATATTAATATCTAGGAATAGCTTAATATCAATAATTTAATTGTTGAGTATACAACTAACATACAAGAACCAAATGAAAAAAAAAATGCACTTGTCCGGCATAATTAACTATGTGAACCACACCTATTCACAAGAACTTTGTGATCCTGCACAAAGGTCATGAAGTGTGTACCACTGAAAATAAATAATTCTTATGCATGTCACTACTGTTATCCCCAGAAGTGAAATGGATAAATAAAATCTGCTGCAGTCAACATGGGCTGCTTGATGCTTCTTCATACAATTAATTCAGACTGATACAAAAAATGTCACCTAACACATTCTTTTGTAGAGCAAAATGGCAGACATAACGCAGTACCCACAAGAGATGTTTCCTGTTTCATATAAATATGCATGTTTGGCAGAAAATCCCACCCACCCTTCAACCCCATGACTAAACCCCACTAAAATTATTGTCAGGATGTATAATATAATAAGGACTCTACCTAAAACAATATGTACATAGGTAAGCAAAAATTTGACAGCTGTCAGCATTATTTATAGAGAAAAATTATTAAACAAACTAGGTGTAAAAAACAAAATGACCATGTGACAAAAAGAGGAGAGTCTTAAAAAAGGCACTTCTCTACTAACTACAAAATCAATGCCTTTACACTCATAGAGATGCAAAGGTGTAAACGTTATCAAAACATACTCATATCACGAGCTTATTTGGTGCAGCACAGACACCTTTACGGAAGCAGGTTGAGTTTTGTACTGATCACTGAAACAGGGAAAACACAATGATCCCTGGTTTCTGAGCGTGCAAATCGCTTTTGTGTCCGGGGAAGGAAAACACACCCTTTGACCCTGTTCTCCACTCAACCATTTCACACCCTGTGTGGTCCGCTGTCACTTAATACTGCCTCTGCAGTCACTCACTGTGACCAAAGCACCAGCTCACTCCACACTTGGCATAGGGAGGGTAGTAAGGTTAAACTGTTCCAAACCAAATCTCTGTCGATTGAGACTGTCCTTCTCTTTCCATACTGTATATTAATTAAGTTAATGTTCAGAAGTTCAGGGGTGAAGCAGTATTTAATCGTGGTTGGTTTAAGGAGGCAAAAATTCACATCCACTATTATTTCCTAAAGGGGGCCGAACAATATCAAGGCCACGAATGCCCCCCACATAATAACAATCCAGTGCAGGCTAGAAATGTAGCTCTCACCATCAGTGAACTTTCTGGCAACAAACTTGAGCGTTTCATCAAGTAGAACAACAGGGATGGAGAACTTCATGACAGTGATCCACTCCTCAACATTAAGAGGCGTTACCTGGAACACAGTCTAAACAACAAAATACAACAAAACTCAGTGCATGTACTCACATTCCTGCTGAATTAAAGAATATAAAGAAACTTTTTGCACTGAAGAAGTGACCCCTATCATAAAAAAACAGATTATTAAGCTATGTATAACTGGGATGGATTTAGTGAACCAACACAGTACAGAATGATCAAAATGGAACATCTCATTTAATATCGAGTTGAGTCAAAAATGTCACTCTCCAGCACTTAAACATGGCATTTAAAGTTTGACAAGAACATCTACTGCAATTTATACATTAACAGAAAAAAATCCCCATGGATCCCTTTAAGGGACAAGAGTAAAATGGAACATTATGAAAACAGGATTACAAAACCAGACACAGGATTACAAGAGTGTAAATAAAGAAAAACTTTTTAAGTGGCAGTTATTGTAGTTTCACTGATATCAGAATATGCTCTCTACTTCCTCCAGCCAAAATATGAATATATAGTAAAATACTGACTCTCAACAATGCTGAGGGAGACAGATCATATTTTGTCAGCTCTTTGAACTTTAACAACCATTTCTTTGTAGTATGGACATAATTGCCATTCTGTCAGTTTGTGTGTGTTAGAGAAAGAGAGCACTTACTCCCATAATGAATGAACTCTATGTTATGAACTTCCCTCTGGGACAATACAGTAGAAAATGAAGTGGAACCTTTATTCAAGCTTCTGTCTTGTGGCCAACAATTTATAAACACACAGATACCTAAAAAATTTGGACAGAGAGAACTGACTGCAAATAATTCTTAACTTGGTAAACAGTAAATTACAATACAAACACCCTGTAAAGAAATCTGAAGTTCCATAACATACAATGAACTAACTTCAACATTGTATTTATCACAGATATTCCAGATTCAGGTGACAAAATAAGATTGAATTATTTCTTATTATCATGGCCTTTTGTATATTTCAGTTTCTTCAATCCATTAATTTTAACGTAATTATAAAGATGTAGAAGTAACTTACAGATAAGATCTCAACATAAAGGATGACAAAGTGAAGGGTGAAAGACAGAACCATGGATCCCATCAGCCACAAGTTGCACCAAGGGGGCATCGCAATTAGTGACTGGTTCTCGGACAAGCTGAAAAACATGAGAATTTAATGACAAAACATTTCACTTACACTTCAATGTACAGGATGTCTCCATTAACCAATTCATCACACACACACACACACACATATATATAAATAAGGTAAGTTCTGTGCCAATGGCAGAGGTAGGCAGAATCCACTGTCAACCATTCTTCACAACATGTCTACTACAATGTGTTAACATCACACTACCTACCAATAATATGTACAACAGTTTTCAAGCCTTTAAAATAACTTCTTATCACCTGTTCATGGCATTTAGCATCTCAATGGTGACCAGTACAGACAGGGCCATGGTCATGGGATGAGGGTCATTGAAAACACGGCAGTCAACCCCTTTGAACTCGTCTCCTTCACCAATGCAAGCAAGATGGTGAGTCTGCAAGAAAAGTATCAGTACACCAAACTTTAGTGCACTGTGAAAATTACAACATGAATGACAAACCTGTTCATAATGCTTTCAATTATGGCCCTTTGGCTTTTTGGGACTCTGCCTGATTTGTGAACAAAACACATCTAACACATCTGAAACAGGAGTAATGAATACTACTGAAAATGGCTGACAGAGAGGGCTTGGGAGCCTACCACCCCACATGTTTACAGAGTTCTGAAGTATGAAGAAGGCAACAGGAAAACCCAAATTAAAAATAAAAACCCAGGAAATAAAACGAATAAAACAATTCTTTTAGTACCATATTTTCTACACATGTTCTCAAAGGATATTTAAATTTAAAGAGGTTGATAAGAAAAAAAAATCTATACAAAAACTTATACTATTTATAAATTAATTTAACACATGCAATATAACACATGAGCACAAACCATTACCAACATACTACTTTTTAAACATAGTCACCAAATAGGTTCATATGTTTTTTTACCACATTCAAATAGCTTGGACATTCCTGTTCACTGAACTCCAGTGCCCAGGGTATGCAAGCACACAGTGACGGACCTTTTGATTATGAGGTAAACAGACATCCTTCTGGGTGATCTTTCAGCAGTGGGAAGAGATGAAAATTGCTGGGAGTGAGATCCTACTCAAAATGTGCTTTTTCTACAAAGGAGTTTCAAAAACATATGGTAACAAACAGTTTAATGCTGAGCACTTTATTCTGACTTCAGTGCATACATGGCACACAGGGAGCAAACAGTACACATGAGACCTCCACATACTCACAACTGACATTTAATCATTTGTCCCACCACTGCATCAAGGCTTGTACCTGGCACAGAAGAAACTGGTGTCAAGTATCTGCAGCTAGGAAGTGACAGTTGGCATCTGCTGCAAATTGTCTGCCAACCAGGAGCTTTTTAAAAAGGTCCAATGAGATGGAAATCGCTGCACACATGATCAGGATGGTAGCGAGGGTGGGCCATCACCTCTCAGCCATAGTGCAGCAGCAAATTATAAGTTTGGTTGGCAACATGAGGCCCAGTGATTTCCAACTCTTCGGCCTCCCTGAAGAAGCATGTGGATGGCAATAGATTGGCAATGCATGCTGACACAAAGCACACTGTCACCTCCTACTCACAGACACTTGACACTAATTTCTTTTACCATCTTCAGAGAAGACTCAGTATTATGTTGATGTCTGCACAGACTATGCAACAGGCTCACAACAGAAAATCTAGGAGAGTTGGTGTATAACAAGTAGGAACAAAGTTCAACAAGGCAAATTAAACACTTCATAAAGAAGACAAATAAAAAAGCCACATAAAGAAATAAGTATCATACTTGGCTATCATTTTATCTAAGTAAAGGAGAAAACATCCCAATATATTCACCAACAAACAATCAAATTCACAATATTAGTGCGAGGGTAATGTATTACTTTATACATAAAACATAATGAATTATATATCAGCAACAAAAACAAATTACAAAAACAAATGAAGGTTAAATTCTTATTACAGAAAAGCAAACAATACAAGAATTTTGTTGATTTCATAATAATTCCTAATGTGAGTTTTAAATATATTTTTAATGCTGTAACATACATGCTATCACACATATTAGAGAAACATCCTACCATTCTATTAAACTACACTTAAAACAGGTGTTTCAAAGTGTATACAGACTTGAACTAGAGACAAAGTTATCTCAAAAACCATGAAAGCAAGAAACAGCCAAAATACCAGACTGGCCAAGAAGAAAGGCAGTTGCAGAATTCTGATTGTGTATTGGGCATGACTGTCTGGGTAATACACCTTCACTGCACTGGAATCTGCCCCAACCCCTACTGCATGCTATGCAGCCTCCACGAATCCAGGGACAGAAACCATTTAGGACAATGTAGTGCACTATTTAATGGGACAGAGTGTGAGCGATACTGGGAGACCAGGACAAAAATGATGGAAAACTGACTTTGCTTCTTTTCTATTACTATTTTTGTGACTACTCCTTACTATCAGGACTTTTGTATTTGCCTTGAATGTTGTTTATAGTACTTACAGTATTTACAGTGTAATTGTAATATCTTATTTTTATTGGTCACATAGGGCAATGATAAATAATCAATGTACCTGCTATTAGGAAAATAAATAAATAAACATACACGCTATCATAACAGCACAACTGTACACAAAAAATTTTGCACCATATAATTGAGGTGCATCAGGTTGACTGTTATACAATACTATATTTGTAGCAGATGAGGCTGTAAGAAAGAGATCTCCTTCATAGCAATGACAATTCAAGGTATCTAACTGCCCCATTTTTTATTTGTGTCTGTTGATGACCCTTATAGCTGAAGCACACAGAATTTTCTAAATGCAACTATTATTTTTACAATAAAAGATAGTTGTATTGACTAAAATCACATTTAATTTCTTCTATGCTGGAATATGATCCTTGGTGCCGTGGCGGAAGAAACGCTTCAGTGTCAATTGTGACTACAAGGATGTGTGATGTGTACCTCCTGCTACCCATGTGCCACATATACATTCAAGGCAGAAGAGAGTTCTCTGTATTAGCATTTCTTACCTTATTTGTTGCAACTTCCATGAATTTTAGGCACTGCAGGGACATGTGTTCACCACACAGGAAAATAAATGTACTTAAGGAATGAAAATTATAATATGGAATTTTGATGGTCTTCAATGACATAACAAGATTTTGTGAAAGTTGGTTAGCAGGTTCAGTAACTGAAAATGTTAAGGCAATGAGGACACAGACAACATGGTAATGTGTTTGAGCATACTGAGGTCATGCAACAACATTTGGGTCATGTATAAAAGACAATGTTTAGATCACATAATTGGGCATTTACAAAAATTATCACAATAATAGCTGCTGTGACAATGAACAAACTAAAAGAAACCGGCACAACACAATGTAACAACCAAGAAGAGATAAGGGAGTTCTAAATTATTCAGACTAATTATGGTATGTTGGGTTCTTCTTCGTCATTAGGGCCTGTAGCTAATGTCACGGATGTACTGCAACCTTTAAGGCTTATTGTACTAACCCATCCCCCCCTCTTTTTAGATGTTCCCACTTCCGCCGCCAGGTGCCTCCATGCCCGTAACGACGCGAGAGATCCTAGCAGTGAAAGGTGGAACTGCATGAGTAAGTAAGTTCGAGTAATTTTGCCTAAATGACGACTTCCATGCCATTTAGGGATCTTTTACATGCCGCAAATCTAAGACATGGGACCGACAGCTTTACTTCCCCTCCGAAGGAAGGCGTGCTGAGGATTTCTTTGCCCTGAAAAATCCTGACGGCTTCGGCCGGGTTTGAACCCGCAAACTAGGGTACTTAAAGGCAGCACACTACCCCTAGACCACCGAAGTCGCTTATGTTGGGCTACAATGGGGCTATCCAATCTTGAGATGTGTCTATCTTTGATCTGTATGTGAAGTATGAAAATATCACCACACCTACTCAATTTATTAACACATTTGCTGGTTATATACGACAGTGTAAATTTCACTGCAATAAAACATACAATGCAGCATGGTCCGTAGCTCAGACTACATGGAACTGAAAAATATGATTCATGAATAATGAATTGGAAAGGATTTGGAAGGCAGAACTCATGGCCTAATTTGAAATATTATCCCAATATGCCTGAAGGGAGTGAGCACAACCATGAAGAACCACAACTGAAAAAGCTGAGTATCATTGATGATATCACTTACCACTTGATAATAGTTCAATCCTGGTCCCTCTGGACTGTACATGAACCACCAAGCAGCAGCACCTACTGTTGCTGCACCCACATAACCTCCAATTGCAAGGTAACGGAAGAACAGCCAGCCAGAGATCAGAGATTCATCACTCTTACGTGGGGGCTGGAAACAAGCATACATAGTAGGAGAAAATGCTCCTAACTATTCAATAACTATCTTCTATCCTTTCATGCACCATGCCATAGCCTTAATACACACTGTTATGTACTCGCCATTTAATTTTTAATAACACGTAATCTGAAAGTTCTGAACAATGGAATGAGATGGTAGCACCCAATCCTTGAGTCAGAGAAAGTTGCATATTACATATTAATTAATCCATATAACACAATCTACATATCACACTGATGAGACATAAACAAGGAAATGTACCAAGAAAAAATACACAAATTTCTGGGCACAGTCAATACACTTGCATTGTAACAACTTTCAGGAAATGGTACTTGTATTTCGTATTTGTGACAGACTTAAGGCAACTTGTCCACATATCTTGAAAATTCTTGTCCACATAGCTTGAAAATTCTGAATATGTTTAATGATCTGATAACACACTCAAGGGCAAGTGCAGGTGAGTTTAGGCCTTAGCATGACAAATTTACCGTTAATTCAGACCTCTTTGCTATTCGAACTGCTTACAGACTTATATATATATATATATTTAAAAAGAGAGAGAGAGAGAGAGAGAGAGCGCTAATCATGTGAAGCGTACAACAGTCCAATGAACGAGATAGGCTCATTAGTGAAATAAATTCACTACATTATCCACTGTCTACTAGCCACTTAACCAAAAGCCACTAACCCATACACTTGGAGTGAAGGTAAAAGTGTCCTTTTCATTGGTCTCCATGTGGACAGCAAACAAGCATATCTTTGAAATCTTATTTATGATAGTACAAATGTTCTTTATCTGTAGGAGTTTACTCTAACAAAAGCAGAGGAATCATATGATTCAGTCAAGGAAAAGACAGAGTGAGAGGTACAGGATGCTCACAGACAGCCAACCATAAGCAACAGTATATAAGATTATCCACATCAAAATAAAATTACTACTACATGATATATGAAAGGTACAACAGCAAGTTATAGAATGTTACTACTTTTATATGAACTTACAAACATTTAATGCAGAGACTTTTTGAAATCTCTCTGCAGGACTGTAACATATGAAGCAAGCTCTCAGACTAATAAGAGTGAATTATTTTGTTAAGTGGCTGATATATGTAACTGTATTTCAGGAGCCCTTTCCTTAAGTACAGAGAGAAGCAAAAATAAAATAAACTGTCAACACTGTAAGTTTTAAACATAAATTATCATATTTTCACCTTGGACATGATGTCCAGATCTGGAGGGTTGAAGCCTAGGGCAGTGGCAGGAAGACCATCTGTTACCAAGTTGACCCAAAGCAGTTGTACAGGGATCAAGGCCTCAGGAAGACCCAAAGCGGCAGTAAGGAAAATACTGTATTCAACAGCACAGCACCACATTAGTAACAACTCTGATGTCAGTAATGAGAAACTCTGAGGTATGATTCCAGTAACGACAATGGAATAGTTCTCTCTATTAACACTTCCAGTACAGTTGTGGGACTCACCTGAAGAGTACAATGTAGCCAATGGATCTAAGACCCTGGAAAATATGTGAACTGAGAGTGGGGAGTCCACTTTTAGCTCTGCTTTCAAAAAGAATTGTCCTCCTGTTTGCTTTTACCTGGTTATCATTCTGCACTCTGCATCTTTCCATCATATAAATCACATTTATTAGTTGCATCAAACTATACAGATGACTGGGTTCACTAACACCAGGTTCTTGCTGTATGCAGCCTTCACATCTACTTCTAGAAACATTAATCTTGCACTTTACATAGTGGACACAATCATTTTGAGATGGAGACTAATATCATCGAATGAAAATATGATCTGGCAAACTCAGATTACAATATCAATACCGTTTCATCATTCATAGAGGACAGTGGGGGAGAGATCCCCCAGTCATGTTAGTGAAAGCCTCTGACCCCTACCCAGGTTTTAGATCCAATGGTCACACTGTTCCTGTGTACAGACAAGGTCATGAAGCTGACCCTCACACCAGTTAATGATTCAGAATGTATATAATTTTATTTGTATGCCTTTAAGAGAGTGCAGAGAAACCATGTCTGCAAGTTTGCACATTTAAAAACCCCAAAACCCTGCGCAAGTGACCCAAGTGACAACAGTAAAATTCATACCATTTCAACAAAATTTTAATTAAATGTTTAAGCAACATTTACTAGTATCAATGAAATGAAACATACTAATAAAATGTTCAGGACTTCCTACTTATGTTTTGAAGGATGGAAGAATGACACTGAAAAGCTTACTAGTTTCCTTCCCACCAAGTTTTCAATATCCGAACATATGTGAGAAGTAACAACTAAGAACCAGCTTTTCAGTCTTTCACTGTCCAGTTGTTTTACATACACTGCAACCCTTTGAAAGATATTTTTGGAATAATTAAACAAATATTTCAAAAGAAGGGCCCTGTCATGTCATAAAATATTTTCCACATCCCACAAGTCCAAAATAAAAATATCTGTTGCTATTTTTGTTTTTACATAAAACCTTCAAAAATTTAAAATGACCAACAGAAGCAAGTATAATTAAGTACCATGATATAAAGCTATATCTATCAAGATTGTCTGCAGCTAATTATGTGTACTATCAATATTTATTCCCATATAAATTTAAAGTCTAAATGATTCTGCACAGCTCTCAAAGGATGACAAACCTCACTACTTCACCAATGTTTGAAGAGATCAGGTATCGAATGAACTGCTTCATGTTGTTGTAGATAGCTCGGCCTTCCTCAACAGCAGCCACAATAGATGAGAAATTATCATCAGCAAGCACCATCTCAGATGCAGACTTGGCCACAGCTGTTCCAGAGCCCATGGCAATGCCAATCTCAGCCTTCTTCAGGGCAGGTGCATCATTCACACCATCACCAGTCTGTGAATCAATAAATTCACTCCATTAAATGAGCAGTCACAACAAACACTGAGTACTGGACAATAGATTTCAACATTAAACTGACGAGATCTGTGAAGGGAAGAGCATTTAATTCTGAGAAAACTGGATTTGAACCACAATGGAAAAGACAGTGCAAGAATCCTGAAACTGACTAAACATTAAATAGGAATTCTATTGCACTCAAAGCCAGTCTAGGTAAGTGCTAGAGATGTAACATGATATCCTATCACACAAAACAAAAAAATATTCTTTTCATTCTCTACATACCATTTCTCTTTATATTCATAACAAACTACCACCTAAGAATTATACATATAGGCAGGTCTCTACTTGATTTCTTTTGTGTGATTTTGCTTTAAAGTGACTTGGAAATTTAAACCTCTTTGCAAATTTACGCGATTATGTTGAGGTTAAGGCCATGAGGCATAGATGATACACAATAATTTCCAGTTTAATGCAATGTGGCATACACAATCCCTGGTCCCTCTTGTCTTCTGTTGGAGGCTAGCAGGGTGGGACGTCACTGTCTTGCCATCAGTGACATGTATGGACTGATTACATTAGTTATATAATCATGTGGTTCATCTAGTTTCCTCTTCTACAGCATTGGATTTTCTTACTAACATGAATGACAATCAGTACTGAAGACAAATTAGGTGTAATAATCCGACTTGAAGAAGGTGAATGAACTGCTGACATACGGTGTAATGTTAGTTTCACTCATAGCAGCATATGTACAATACGTGATAACGGTGATATATTTAAAGAAAGTGATAATCAGGAACTAAAGTTAAGATATAATATATATACAGGGTGTCCCAGGAGGAAAGGACCTAACTTCGGGAGAGTGTTCCTTAGGTCAAACTATACCGATATAACCCAAAACACCTATATCCAAAGTTCAATGGTTACGGAGAT